>MDTE01085560.1_pt1 | contig 38122 bp, 26 predicted proteins | sample 811231 | NCBI WGS metagenome assembly MDTE01 (sample SAMN05326651, study PRJNA326480) | marine metagenome | isolation source: seawater | place: Indian Ocean: Red Sea | collected 2010 | reverse complement strand
GACTCATACGAACCTGCACAAATACGGCAATACAGCCGGTGCAAGCGTGCCAATCGCCATGCGCGAAGCGATGGATGAAGGTCTGATTGGCCCAGGATCTCTAGTGGTTACCGCTGCATTCGGCGGCGGTTTAGCATGGGGCGCCAACGCATTCATTCTGTGAAACTCTACTCAAGGGGGATCCAGGCACCAGTCGAGACGTCGAAAGTAAGGATACTACCGTCAGGGTTCTGCGCATACACAGTACCGGAGTCGTCTATCCATACAAGCTGACCCTGTTCATTCAACTTGGCATCCGGAGGCGGATTAGGTCTCTGGAGATCAGACTCCAGTTCTTCCAGGAACTGACTCGTGTCTATCTCAGGCTCGAGTTGGGGAGCGGGTGCGATTACTGGCTCTTCAATAGGGATTTCATCCTGCGGGATTACTAAGCTTTGAGTCTGCTCAGATGCAGGTGTGGTCTCGGAATCTCCTCTGCGACGCATCGCCATCCAGCCCCCTAGTCCTATGACTAGCATGCCAACGGCTAGTGCGATTACTAGTCCATACTTGGCGATGATATCTTCCTCCAAATATTTTGAGTCATCATTGGGGAATGCATCTTCGTTGTCTCCATAGCCATCTCCGTCAGAGTCTGCCCACTCGGTCGGATTCAGAGGGAAAGTATCAACTCCATCATTGAATCCATCGTCATCCGTGTCAGAGTCCTTGGGATCAGTGCCCGCAGCTTCCTCGTCGGAGTCGGACAGGCCGTCATTGTCATCGTCGGTGTCTGAATTGTCTCCAATTCCGTCCATATCGCTGTCGGCCCATTCGGCTTGATTGAGTGGTAGGGCATCAGTTTCATCCGGGAAGCCGTCGTTGTCGTCGTCTGCGTCCTCCTCGCTGTCCTTACAGCCGTCTCCGTCGAAGTCGGAGCCGACGCTGCTCGACCATCCCATCAGACCTAGAGGGCACATGTCCATGCCATCGTTGACTCCATCATTGTCATCGTCGGGATCGCTGGCATCTTGTATTCTGTCGCCATCTGAATCTAGATAGCAGTCGTCGCTGGAAATCGCCGCTTTCTGTAGGGTTATATGATTCTCGGGGCATTCCTCGTAACCAGTGCTGGCGGACCCAGTTACATAGTTGTCAAGCGGTGCAGGAGTCTGTTCCGACTGCCCTTCGCTGGATACATAGTATCCGGGACTGGCATCTATGCACGAAAGTTGGCCTAGTGAGTCCTGATATGTTCCGGGGCTACAAGCAGTCTGGGTGGGGCTAGCTTCTTCGTCTACGAAATGGCCTGAATCTGCGGGCATACAGTTTGCTGCGCTGCCCGAGGACTGTGACGGGTTGTAGGTGCCAGCAGGACAGGCCGACTGAGAAGTCGAGGCAAGTGAGGAAACAAAGTAACCCGGATCGGCTTCCAAGCATGTTGACTGGGCTGAGTTGGGCTGATAGGTCCCCAGTGCGCACTCAATCTGTTCTGGTGTTCCCCACTCGCTCGCATAGTGACCTGAGTCCACATCGATGCAGTCATCTCGATCATCAGAACCTGTCTCCGGATTGTATGTAGTTGGAGGGCACTGCTTCTGTGTGTCAGAAGCTATGCTGTCGACATAGTGGCCCGGTTCTGCTAGAGTGCACGAAGATGATCCAGAGTACTGCTGGAACGAACCCAGCTGGCATTCCAACTGAGTTTGGTAGTTTGTCCCAGGAACATAGTGTCCGGGATCGGCCATAATACACGAAGATTGCCCGATACTATTCTGGTAGGTTCCTTCCGCGCATGGAATTTGATCTGCTGCCCCAGCCATAGGGACGTAGTTGCCTGCTTCAGCAGGAGAGCAGTCTGAAGCAGAAATGGAGCCACTCTGAGGATTATAGGTCCCAATCGAGCAGGCGTCCTGATAGGTCGAGCCTGGGGCGGTCACATAATGTCCCGGGGACGCTTGAGTGCATGCCGATTGTGAGGTGTTCGCTGTGTATGTTCCAGGAGTGCACGGTGTCTGCGAAGCTGCTCCTGACGAGGAGACGAAGTAACCTGCATCGGACTCTATGCAGGAAGTCTGACCAGGAGCTGGCTGGTAATGTCCAGGGGTGCAGGGAGTCTGGTAGGAAGACCCGGGGCTAGGGACAGAATATCCGGGATTCGCGTCCAAGCAGTCATCTGAGGAAGATGAGCCCAGCGACGGATTGTATGTGCCCGAGGAACAGGGTGTTGCGGATGTCGCTGCACTGGTTTCGACGTAATGGCCTGCGGGGGAAGCAATGCAGGTTGAGGCTCCAGAATTAGGCTGGAATGTACCTGGATTGCATGCGGTCTGATTGGCCGACCCTGTATTCGAAACATAGTGACCTGGGTCGGCTGCATTGCACCTGTCGGACGCATACAGGGGCTGGAACGAACCGATGTCGCATGGGGTCTGTGAGGTCGATGCAATCGCGTTCACATAGTGGCCGGGATCAGCACTGAAGCAGTACGAACGACCCGTATACGGCTGATATGTGCCGATTGAGCAGGCAGTCTGATTTGTCGCAGCTGTACTGGGTACGTAATAGCCTGCAGATGCATCGATACACGATGGCTGTCCGGTATTAGGCTGGTAAGTGCCGTAGTAACACTCGGTCTGCGAGGCGGAGCCTGTTGTGTTGACGAAGTGCCCAGCATCAGCATCCAGACAAGAGGTCTGAGCAAGCCCCGGCTGATATGTTCCTACTGTACAGGCCTCCTGACCGGTAGCCCCTGTGGTGTTGACATAATGCCCTGGAGATGCTGGAGTCTGATCTGCAGCTGCGTAGATATCTACGTAATGTCCCAATGTTGCCTGAATGCAGTATGTCTGCCCAGGGGCCGATTGGAAATTACCAGGGGTACACGGGTACTGCGTAATCGAGCCACTGGTATCGACGAAGTGGCCGGGGGCTGCATCGATACATGACGGTTGCCCGGTATTCGGTTGGTAATTCCCTGGTGTACATTGATAGTCGGTCACTCCAATCTCGACCTCGATACTCAGATTAGGGTCTCCGACTACAGAATCGTCTAGGGTCGAGAATAGCCAAACCTGCAACTGGTACTGTCCGGTTCCGTTCCACGGTGAGACTAGGACGTAAAGTTTGGAGTCTGATGAGAAGTTGGTATTGTTTGTGGAAGTCTCGTCATAAGCAGTAGTATAGCTTGAATTTAGCAGATTGAGGTTCTCGTCATAGATTGCTAGATCGAAATCTGCTCCTGATGGAGAGGTCAGACCTACGCTGACTCCTGATTCCCTTGGTACATTCATTACAAACAAATCTTGGATATCTGCGCTGGAGTGAATTGATCCATTATACAGGGCGCTATTTGCTGAGATATTGAATGCGGATGAATTGTATGAGCCCGCATCGCCGAAGTTCTGGTTGGAGTAGTTCCCAGCTGAGCTGTTTATGCAGGAAGTCTGTCCTACCTGCTCCTGATACATTCCGGGGGAACAAAGAGTCTGTGAGGTGGCTTGGACTCCTGAAACATAGTTCCCAGCTGAGGATTCGTAGCACATATTGTAGCCGTAACTAGGTTGGTAGGTCCCGGCTAGGCACGGTTTGTGGTACAAGTCTCCTGTAACAGCATAGTGCCCTGGCTCCGCGGGCGAGCATGATAGTCTTCCCCAGTAGCCGGGATCGCAGTTCATCCATCGGGTTGGATTGTTTGGATATGGGTCATCAGCTCCGGAAACCCCATCGCCATCGTCATCCCCTGCCATGTGAGTATCGAGGATATTGGCGACTCCGTCTCCATCCATGTCCTGATCGGAGTAAGCTATCTCAGTGCCGCTGGTGAAGTTCATCGTATGAGGAGTGAGTAGATCGTCAGTGGTGCCATCGAACTCTCCCGATTGTCTGCCCCAACACTGCAAAGAGTAGTCATCTAAAATCGCGCATGTCGAGTCTATACCTGCTGAAATTGATATTGCCGTCCTTCCTGAGCTAAGACTGGAGTATACAGGAGTGTTGCTGTTCTCGCCCGTGCACCCACTGGATGCAATTACTGAGCTGCAGGTTCCATCTCCCCACTGACCATAGGTGTTGACTCCCCAGCAATTGATGGAACCATTATCAAGTATCGCGCACATGTGAGATGAAATTCCATCGATGGCCTCTGCGGACCTCCCGGTTGGAATATCTATCTGTACTGAACCGTTGGTGACTGGCCCATTCAGCGCCGAGACTGTGTATGTTTGGCCCCAGCAGTATATTGAGCCGTTCTCAAAAAGTGCGCAGACGCTGTATGACGGTGTCGAGATGGCTACGGCCCTCATTCCAGTAGAGTGATTGACCTCTACGGGTGTGTTGCTATTGTTTGTGGTTCCATCTCCTAGGTTCCCGTATCCATTGAATCCCCAACACTTTACCGCGCCAGAATTCGTAATCGCACAAGTGAAATCAGTTCCAGATGAAATGGCTACAGCAGTGGTATTGGTTCCTAGATTAACGCTGACTGGAGTGTTTCTGTTTGTGTTGGATCCATCTCCCAACTGTCCAAGGTTGTTGCGACCCCAGCATTTTACCGATCCGTCTGTGAGAATAACGCAATTGTGGTCATTTCCGTCGGAAATTGCAGCGGTTTGATGGCTTCCGAAATTTACCGTACCGTTGGACAGAGAGAACGACCCCAATCCCAATTGGCCGTAGTTATTGGGGCCTGTGCATCTGAGGCTGTAGTTATCGAGTAATGCACAGTCTCCGGCTAGTGATACCACATCGTCATTGGTGTAAACAGGTTGCCCACCACCGGTGCCAGTGGAGAATGTTACTCTAGTCCCATTGTTCAGGACTATCGTAGGTGAGCCTGAGTTCATTTCGAAGGTAGAGTGAGTGAACACCGAACCTCTCTGCGACCCGGGCTGATTGAATGGTAGAGGAGGGTTGGAATTGGAAGTGGTGAGTTCGGAAACTATCCACGAATCAGTGCCCCATGAATCTCCAGTGGCCCCTCCGTTGCCGTTGGCGAAATTTACTGCAAGCAAGAAGGTCACATCACCAGTACCAGTTGAAGGTGCAGTCCAATCAACTGTCCATGTCCTTGCGTTGGAGTTTGAATGAGTGACCTCTCCACTTAGTATCTGGGCGTTGGTGCCGGGATTAGAGAAGGTGCCCGAGGAAGCATCTAAATTGAATCCGCCCTTTGTTCCGGAAACTCCGCCCGAGCCTCCAATAGTAAGAGAATAGACGGTTCCGGGAGTGTATCCAGAGTTCGGAATTCCAGTGGTAAGCGTCGGAGTAACCGTGTTTGTACTTCCGTGACAGGAACCGCCTCCACAACCAGTTGTGGAAGAGTTGGTCTTTCCTGAGCTGTAAGCGAAGGCCCCTTCGGGGACTGCCAGAACCAAAACCATCAGCATCATTATCGCAATTACTCTTTGTCCTGGCTTCTCCATTGAAATCACTCACTGCACTCTAAGGGCAAAGACGTTCGTCGGACATGTCCGACTACAGTCAATTAGAGAATGAGCGGTTATCTCGACAATATGACTATTCCTGCCCCTCGTACACTAGTGCATCACTACTGATTGTCTCCCCAATAGCCGGGTAGGGCTAGTTGTGCGGCTGCGAATGCATGCTGGGTCGAAGGGAAATTATTACCCCTCTCGCGTGCGCGTGCGGATACTAGACGCCATGCGCCCTTACTGCTGATTCCAGGGATCGATTGTAACTGGTGTTGTGTCGCTGTGTTTACATCCAGCCCTAGTTCAACTCCGGTGATACTCCTCTTGCCATGACCTGTTACCATAATGTCTGAAGAGGTCTCTAGAGGGATTTTGTAAGGGACCCCCACGAGAATAGGATACGCCCCGATTTGTCTACCGAAGGTGATACCTGGCTTCCCTAGAATGCTCTGATCTCGATACTTCGGGTCGAGAACCTGCTCCGGCCTGCGGATTCGATCATCGTGAGCCTCCCACCAGATGTCCCTGAGGATAGTTCCAGTAGGGAGCATCTCCTCCAACAGTGGACGGTCGATCTGTTCTCTGACTTCTCGTTTGAACTCTTTGAATGCCTTATCAGGAATCTCTTGGAAGCCCTGTCCCTCGACTTGTCTGATGTTGATTCTTCGGAGCCAAAGACCTTCGGATCTTAGGACTCTCAGAAGATTCAGATTAATCTGGTAACTCGCTTCAGTCTCGCCGTTCAATCCTGCGATGAAATTGAGTCCAGGAAGTAGCCTGGGAAGGCCCCTCTCTCCCCTGATCCTACCGAACTCGTTGATGTGTCTTACTGCCGTCTTGAGTTGTTCTGGATCGCAGTTCAGCCAATTCTTCTCGTGAACTTCGGGGTCAGCTGACTCAAGTCCGAACGATAGAACGGCTCCGTCGGAAAGTGTGTCCACGAGGGTCTTGGTAATCTCAGTGGATGGTTCGATATTCTCTGTCACAATAGAAGGGTTGGCATTGTCAACATGCAGAATCTGAAGTCTCTCATCCTCGCGCGCGCCATACAGTACTTTGGCTATCGGTTCTGGGCTGGGAATTGGATACTCCAAGTCCTCTACACCTTCTGCCTTGTAGGTGTAGATGTCCGTTGCCCCTCCAATCCTGATGTTCGCGACTCCGGAATCCAATGCCTCTGCAATCTCATCTAGAACGTCTCGCTCGGAGCGCCATAGTGGCAGACCCTTCTTCGGCTCGATGCAGAACCTGCAGCCACGCTTGAATCGGACACAGCCTTGATACAGCTCAATCTCGTAAGTCAGTGGACCTGATTTTCCATCTTCTCCTATCAGGTCGGGATGGTCACTAACGGCCTTGGAAGAAGCCCCTGAGAGTGCCCATCTCGACCATTCCTCAGAAGTTCTCTTCCTATGCTCCCAATTTCCTGTTGAAATAAAGTGGTTGAGTGTCGCGTCGGTATCTTGCACGGCACAGAACAGATTAGAGCGGAGCGGCATCCAACCGTCATATCTCCAGTGCCGGATAGCCCATCCTCCGCAGAGCACAGGGGAGTTCGAAGGAAGAATCGAAAGAACCTCGTCGAGTTCCTTACGGCTAATCGGAGTTCCTCTGACATACTTCCCAGGGACCACTGCTCCGGCTAGAATAACCGCACCTTCCAGATTAGACAGGTCTCTGCGTAGAGATGCTCTTTTCTCGGGATCAGCAAGGTGTTCCTTGTGGTGCATTCTCCACTCATCGATTGTCATGTAGGTGTAGGGTATCCCGCGCGACTCGAGAACGCCGCAGATGTATCTGATATGGAACCCTAGATAGTTAGGGACTCCGAAGGCAGCGGGCTCGTCCTCGTAACCGTCTAGGACAAGCCATCCTTCCAGTTGTTCCACATACTGACGCACGGGTGCTGGGTATTCACACTTCGCTAGTTGCGACGAGGTCGTCTACGGCGATTGTGGCCGCCGCTTGGCTTGGATTCCTGTACCGTAATCTTACGTGAGTGGATTTCGCTGCCATTGAGCTCTTTGATTGCAGCAATGCCTTCCTTCTTACTGGAGAAGGTGATAAAGGCGAATCCTTTGGATCTGCCAGTCTCCTTGTCCGTCGCGATATGTACCTCCTTAAGTTCCCCATGGACAGAGAAAATCTCTCTCAGATCATCCTCGCTTGCATCATAAGAAACTCCGCCGATGAACAGTTTGACACCCATGGTCTCCTCGGCTTTCGACTTGGCTGCGACAAGAGTCTCTCGTTCCTTGGACAGTTCTTCCTTGCTAGCCTTGCCGTCCTTGACTTTATCCATGCAGTCTCGGCATCTGATAGGCTTGCCAGGGGTTGGTTTGAATGGAACTTCGGTCTTGGTGCCGCATAGAGTGCAAGAAGTTGGGTGCATCTCTCTTCGTGGCCTTCCTCCTCTCCCTCCCCCTGACTGAGCGGCACGCTGGCGACGAATAGAATCTGGAATCTCATGCGACATTCCTCTGCGGTGGTCGGCCACAGGAGATAGATAGGGTCGAGCACCCTCATGTCCGAGCATCGCCTCCGCCTCGGCGGACCAGCGAGAACCTAGGCGGTTCAGATTCTGAATGTCCTCACCTAGTGAATGTCCGTGTCCAAAGCCATTCGAAAGGACTCTGTATCCAGTGTAGTCACAGCGAGAGCAAGCGACGTTGAAATCTGGAGTTTTGTTGCTGGCCTCAAGGTCTAGTCCACACTGTGGACATATAGCATGTAGGACACCCAATTCGGGACTGTCTCGAGTGGTTGCCTTCATCATTGGATCAAGTTCGGTAATACGGGCGCGTACGATGTCCCTCTTTCGCATCGCATCGCCAGCAGATGGTAAGAATCGGTCGACAAAATTAGTGACGTAGATGTCAGCGAACAGTTCCTCCGCCGGGACATCTCTGTGGCCGCCCTCCTTATCTTCGATGTGGAGTACTCTAACCTCAGCGGTCTTAGGATTAATTCGATTGACTACGGCAATAATTACATCACCAATCTGAGGTGAGTTGACAGATGGACGAGAAGAATCGATAGAGATTGTTCCATCACTTTGGACTAGAGTTCCTGTAACGACTGCTACTGAGCCGGATAAATCTGTGTGAATGCCTTCTCCGGCCTCTGCTCCATCTGGAATAGAGACGCTTGAGCCGGGTGTGACGAAGTCGCCTACATCAGCAGTCATCGGCCCGCCGACCGGACAACCCCCTATGAACGGTCCGGCTAGGTTGAGCCGTAGGCTCATGGAGGCACAAGGCGCCAAAAGGCGGCTCTAGTCTTACCCCTCTGTCTGCTGTGATGAGAAAACGCTGCTGGCAGTGCAAAGTCGGCCTCTCCATATCTCTCAACGGACCATCCGTGCCCCTCGAACAGAGGCTCGATGTGATTTGCCTCGGCGCTATGCATGAGATGCGAAGTGACTCGAGCTGATAGAATGGCATCGAGGAATGGACGGTCGGCCTTCGGGGACTGTCTGCCCCAAGGCGGGTTGCAAATGATAACGTCGGCCGAATCTAGTTCAATCGAGTAGTTTCCGATACTGGCGTGTATTACTTGAACCGAGTCGGTAACTCCCATCTTCTCGGCATTAGACAGGGCTGTATAGCAAGCCGCTTGATCGGAGTCAATCAGAATGGCCATGTCCAAACCTAGTTCCAAGGCACCCAAACCTAGCACTCCATTACCTGCCCCTAAATCAGCCACTGTGCATCCTCTCTGCAAATCGCCATAGGCGAAAATGTCAGCCAACCAGCGAGATGCCAACTCTCCGCCAGTGGCATATTGCTCGAGTTCAACAGATGGGGATTGAATTTGTTCAAGACCAGACAGTATCATCGCTAATCTCCGGACTCTCATGGTTACCGAAAGTACACTCTGCCTAAGAACCAATTCAGAATACCGGACTTACTGGAATCTCTCATAGTTCAAATACTCCCGATTCCGATTAGACAGTATGGCGGACACCGAGTTGATTGCAATTGGTGCCCTCGGACTTGCTCTAATTTTCACACTCTGGCGATTGATGGGAAAAAATGACTCTGATATAGGTGCTGAGCTTCGAAGTGAAATTCGAGAAATGGGATCTGAACAAATGAATACCTTACAGGCCCTAGGGAAATCTCAGCAAGAGCACTTGGCTACTGTTTCAAAGAATATAGAGACTCTAAGGGAAGGGAACGAGAAGAAACTCGATCAGATGAGAGAGATCGTAGATGAGAAGTTGCAAACAACTCTGGAGAAGCGAATCAGCGAATCGTTCAAACTCGTTAGCGAACGACTTGAGGCAGTTCAGCGCGGCTTGGGTGAAATGCAGGCTCTTGCAACAGACACCGCCGACTTGAAGAAAGTCTTAGCGAATGTTTCTACACGTGGTGCAATGGGCGAAATACAAGCCGAGCAGATATTGCAGAGTATACTCTCTCCCAATCAATATGGGAAGAACGTGAAAACACATCCTGACTGCAATGGACAGGTTGAGTTCGCCATCAAACTCCCGGGTTCTGACGGAGATATAGACAATCCAGTCTGGCTACCGATTGACTGCAAGTTCCCAAAGGAGGATTACGAGCGGTTGCTCGATGCATTTGATGGAGGAGATAAGAAGTTCATTGAGAAAGCATATACCACGTTTGAATCCAATGTGACCAACAAGGCAAAGACGATTAGAAAGGAGTATGTTGCTGCACCGCACACTACTGACTTCGCCGTGATGTTCCTCCCCACGGAGGGACTCTACGCTGATGTAGTTAGGAGGCCTGGGCTGTTTGAGAAACTTCAGCGTGATCACCAGATTGTTGTAACTGGACCATCCACACTAGCTGCATTTGTGAATAGCCTACAAATGGGCTTCAGAACGCTGGCTTTGGAAGCTTCAGCAAGTGAGGTCTGGAATGTCTTGGGTGCTGTGAAAACTGAGTTTGTCAAATTTGGTGGAATGATGGATACTTTGCATAGACAACTCAATACTGCTGCGAACACGATTGGCGGAGATGGAGACTCCGTGCAACGTCGGCTCAGGGCCATGGAGCGAAAGTTGAGAGATGTCGAGTCTTTGCCTTCTTCCGGCCCTACCAATCTTCTAGGGCACCCAGAAGATCTAGATGATGATTAGGTAAGTGTCATCTGTATCCTGCCCTACCGAGGTACATGATTGACTGGGGTTCGCATGACTTTCAGCCAGTCGTACACCTTCCTGATGAGTACGAAGTGAGAGATTTCACTTCGGGTGATGACTCGCCTTCAGAATACGATTTTGACATCGGCAGATACGATGAACTGCGCCCTGGTATGTATTCCGCGGATTTATTTGAAGGAACTCGGTTCCTCCATGTAGGAATCGACATCGGTGCGCCGGTCGGCACGCCGTGCATGGCTTTCGCCGATGGAGAGATCTCGCACTTCGGCTACAATCCTGCAGACGGAGATTATGGTAATGTGGTGATTACCAAGCACTTGCTCGACGGCATTCCACTCTGGGCCCTATACGGGCACCTCGATGCGGCATCGATTGCCGGTAAACTTACCGGCCAATCAGTCTCCGCGGGAGAGGTAATCTGTTGGATGGGCGATAAGTACGAGAATGGTGGCTGGGAGCCGCACCTGCACTTCCAGCTCTCTCTCATAGAGCCTGAAACACATGATCTTCCTGGCGTAGTAGCGCCGGAAGACAGAGAGCATGCTCTAGCGATATATCCCGATCCTAGAAATGTCCTCGGTCCACTATACTAAACGGTAGACAGATGAGCCTTGAGCGATTCAATCGGTGCCATCTCAGAAGGATCATTTCCTTTCAGAACAGCTAGCATTATCGAAACCCAATCAGTGACATGGGCAGCATACAACAGCCGTTCCAGCAAATCCTCTCCCTCGCATTCGATTCTCCACGAAACCCGGCTCTCAATTTTGTCCAACAGCCAATTCATCCTAGCCTGGCTGCGCGGGTGAATGCCTTCACAAGTGAGTGCAATCATTGCTCTTGATTGGCCCTCAGAGTGCCAAGCCACAATCTCATTGTGGTTCATCTCAGGTACATCAGTAGGATTGGCGAAGCCATTTGCGTTCTCATTGATTTGGCATGCGAATCGGTATCCAGCAGCACCCATTTCAGTTGGAGATATGATCCCAATTTCCCTGTCGACCAGTGACCTTGCCATAGTCTGCCACATCATGTCACCTCCGACAGGATCCGTTTCAGCAGAAATCTTCCTCAACCTATCGAGCATCGCTGTCATATCGTCTTCACTGGGCCTTCGCAGAAGTCCCATGTCCCAGCATGCCGCCATCTGGGAGCCGAAGATGTGGCCGAATGCGGACCTAGGCATCATTTCTCCGGGAACCTGGATTAGAGTGGCATCATCACTGCTCAGAACAAGATCCGAAAGTTGCCCTCCAGAAGAAACTGCAATCACGGAACCTCCCGATTCCAGAGCCTCTCTAACTCCATCTAGAGTTTCCTCAGTGTTTCCAGAGTAAGATGTGGCAAGTACCAACCACTCAGGGCCCCACCAACTAGGCAGACCGTAGTCGCTCCAGAAAACGAATGGCATTCCCCCTTCGAAGTCTGCTAGAGACTTGAGGAACCTGCCTCCGGCACCAGAGCCACCCATCCCGAGGCAGACCACTCCGCTCCAATCAGTATCGGAACTCAATCCAGTTTGGTTTTTTATTGCAGACTCGAAATCATCAACGAAAGAACGGGTCAAATCAGCCATGTTTGCTGAGTCATGTTTCGATAGTAGTTCTGCCACGTCGGGTTCACTCATTGGTAGGCCTCCTTCCGGCAGGAAGTGCTACCCATGCTCCATCTATGAAGCCGATGCGTATGCGACTGGCCTTACCATCGTCATCATATGGTAGTGCAACAGTCACCATCCTGTAATCAGTGGGATCCATTACCTCGGCGGCTGAGCTGTCTCTATTCATCACCTCGACGACATGCTGATCCCTGAATGGGCAAATCACGATCGACTTCTCCATGTCTCTCCATGTCGCACCGGATCTCTCGTATCTGTCAAGACGTCGGAGACTGGGGCCATCGCTCTGCCAACCGTCGATCATCCAAAGCTGCTTTCTGAAGCGTACGACATCATCCAAATCGTAAGCTGGTTTACGATAAGAGAGAGTCAATCTAGTGACATCTATCCCATCATTGGAGCCAACTACAGTCGAAGTCTCCTTGATGGTTCCTCCGTGGGATTTCACGAGTCTTCTTCCCCAATTCTTTGCCATTGCTTTAGATCCGAGTTGCAGGTCCCAGCCTCCGGTCACCGGCCCCTCCTTGGTGATGAAGAACATGGGGTCGGGCTCCATCCCATCGAGCATCTTGTCCAATGTACCTCTCAACTGTTTTAGTTCGACATCATCCAAACGCCTCCCGGCGGACCTCAGTTGTACTGTGGCTTCGAAGTATGACCCCGCCTTCCTAGTGCAAGGTGGACAAACCGCATTGCTGGTCTGAAGAAGTGCCTCGTGTGTATCATCAAACTGGTAGCCCTCGATGTTACCTGATGTCTCGACATGTAGCCTACATGTCCTATCATCAATCACCTCTACTGAAAATGAGACCTTGACGTCCTTGGCACGCTCCTCGGCAACTATATTTTCCCTGATTCTTAGGTCTGCGATGTCCTCAGCGTCCATCTTTGACCATCTGCCACGCACCTCATAAGTATCGCACTTTGCGCATCGGAACTGCTGTATCCTCTCCGGGAGTTTTGAGAGAGTTATTCGCTGCCTGAGACAAACTTCGCACATCCTATCTGAGGTTAAGGGCGGGGGTGCCCCGCAAGCAATGCAAAATGCTCCGTCAGACATGGCCCTCGTCGGTTTGCGCCTCGCCGCTCCGTTTCAAGGGTTCCCGTGGGAAAAAACGCGTTCTCAATCGCTTTCTTCAACCGATATGGCATCCTCTACCGATGTCAAGCGGGCATCAACATCGGCCAACCTAGTCACTAGACGGTAGACGTAGGCTCCGATTAGACCAATCATAGCCGCGTAAGCCAATCCAAGTTCAGTCACGCCGCTCAATGTACCGCCCCCTCGTCCAGTTGACGCTGTAGGTGACTCAGTCTTGATTCCATCCTATGGAGAGTGTCGGTAAGTAATGCTAGACCTACGAAAAGTAACAGAAAAGAGCCGAAGCCTAGCATCAGAACTGTCAGAATCTCCGGGGCCAGCCCCGACTCCTCACTTTCGATTATCACGATTCCAGGGTGTCGCTCTTGATACCAAGTTGTTGCGAGTGCTGTTACTGGGACCAAGGCAAATCCGAAAAGGCCGATTGCAGCGATTGTGTCTCTAGTGCCCTGCTCATCCGGCTGAGAGCCTCTAGCCAGAACGAGAAACAACGATACTGCAGTTAGAAGTCCATAGGTATTGAGTCTCAAGTCTCCCCAATCCCAAGGGACTCCCCATTCGGCAGACCCCCAAATCGGCCCCGAAATGACTACTCCAAGTCCGAACAATAGAGCAAGATCAGAACCTGTGCATATCATCCTCCATCCTAGTTCAGAGCGTCTTGCATACCATGCCGCTGAGCCGATGAACAATACGCAGTAGGCTAGGAATGAAGACCATGCAAAGGGGACATGCCAGTACAGAATCCTGTATGCCTCGGGAGAATTCCATGCATCAGCATCTACTGTTGGTGCCCAAATGAAGCCTAGAAGAAGAGTCAGGCCTGCTCCTGCTAAGCCCAAAGCAGTAAGCGTCACGCCTGCTCTTCTGATGGCTTTCATGGTAATGCGAGAATGCTGATGGTCATCAATGCTAGTCCTCAGGATTCAGGCAGGAAAACAGCAACAGCCCAGAGTGTAGCAGAGATTATGCTTGCAATGATGCAGGATATTAGAGGATCTCCGAGACTGAGTCCGAAGGACATGCCATCCGTCATCATCAGTGAAAGAGCGTCGGTCAGTTGCAAGAAGGGCCAGACCAGCACTAGCAGTAGCAATGAGGCTGCTGCAGCCGAGGCTCTGCGTAGGTCCGCAATCAGTAAGTGTAGAGCTGTAGCGGCAGCGGCTACATCGATAATTATCAGGGCCGGTAGCCATAGCCAGCGAGTAACCTCAGAGTGATTTGCAAAGTCAGAGGAATCTACCAATACTATCCAAGCAAGATATGTGATAGGCAGAGGCAAGATGATTGAGGCTCCAACCAATGAGTAGGTCTGCCTTGAGCTTGGGCCAATCATGGCATTCCACCAAGCTCCGCATCTCTCCTCGGCGAGACGGCGACTGAGGGCCGGCGAGATGACTGCAGTGATGAAAGCCGGAGTCAATACTAGGGCAGCGACTAGATCGTTTCCAAGATGAGTCGTGTCGATTTTTCCGATCAGCGCGTATGATAGAAGTAGAGCGACTAGAGCGGGTGCTGCCCTACCAATGGTATCCACAGGATTCCTAGTCTCCATCTTTATTGCCCATCGAATCAGTGCTCCGTGAGTACTCTGCTCCGTAGATGGCAGCGGTTTGGGCAGGTCAGAAGGAGTCCCTTCGGAGTCACCGTTCGACTCGTTCAGAGCCCCATTAGTGACTTCCATGATACGATCACTGCAGTCAATAACCGCCTGATCATGAGTCGCTACAATTACTGCATGACCGTTTAGCTTTAGTCCCCTCAGCCAACCAATCAGGAGTTCTTTGCCTGCTCGATCTAGTCCTTCGGAAGGCTCATCCAACATTACTACTCTAGGCTCTGCACAAAGTGCTGCGGGTGCTATCCCACAGAGAACAGCTAGACGTCGGCGCTGTCCGCCAGAAAGTTGGGCGATTCTATCGGCTCTTCGATGCTCAAGTCCCCACTCTCTTAGAACATCCGACGCAGTCGGTTCGGACATTTTCATACCCGCGACCTTTAGTGCAACCTCAAATCTCTCTTCGACGGTTTCCTCACCGCAAATCCCGTCTCTTTGGAGAGTCACCCCTGTAGGTGGGGATTGATTCCTACGTCCCTCAAAGTCCCGAACAACCTGCATCTCTCCGGATTCGGTCTGTCGGTTCACTGCTCCTTCAGTCAGAGGAAGTATTCCCGCACAGGTCTCAAGCAGGGTGGTCTTGCCTGAACCGTTCTCTCCGGTGAACGCGACAATCTCGCCTGACGAGAGTTCGAAATCAACGCCATTGAGTACTGTTCTGCCACCTCTATAGACAGATATGCCTGAAGCCTGTAGCATCGGACCGGTTGCCATGAGCCCGGGAGTAAGGTGCATCGTTTGAGTGATTCCATACTACGAAGCGGCTATTCGCATGGACCCTAGCGCAGGGGCAAGGAGATAGTCGTATGAGCGGATTGGATTGGCCCGACATCATGATACTGTCCGCAATGCTTTCGGCAGCTATTGCTCCATTTATCTGGGCTGTGCGAACTCAGACTAGTGTAGCATTGGCTACAGTCCTGTCTCTTCTCCTAGTATCATTTGTGCAATTTGCAGAATCCTCACTCGGAGGGCTTTCAATGAGTCAATCTTGGATTATTGACTCCATGGGAATCAAGCCTAGTATAATGGCGAATCCTGCGGAGTCTTACAGGATGGTGACTGCAGCATGGCTGCACGCTGACTGGATTCATGTGCTTGGAAACATCATCGTTGTGGCTTTGGTCGGAGTTCCCCTAGAACAGCGTCTAGGCTCTCGCAGATGGATTTCAGTTTACTGCTTGGGATTCATAGGAGGTAACATCGCATGGATTCTCACTCATCCCGAATCGTCAATCCCTGCTATTGGGGCTAGCGGTGCTGCTTTTGGCCTACTAGGAGGATACATGGCATGCTGGCCAGACGATAAAATCGAATTTCCTCTCCTATTCCTAATCAGAGCATGGCCAGTATGGCTGATTGTTTTCGTCAGGCTCGGGCTTGAGGTTTGGCAGATTTACGACCTGCAGACTGCGACTGCTGGGCAGTCGAACGTAGCCCATATGGCACACGTAGGGGGCTTCTTCCTAGCATATCTGCTTGCAAGGCCCTTAGCTCAAGGTGCTCCGAGTTCTCTTGATGAGTCTACAGAACTCTCTGGAGTAGAGCGTTCAACAGCTATGAGAGAGCTTGCCAAGAATCGAATGGGTAGTCTAGATAATGATCCTTGGTCGGTGTCCGGGAAACCACTTGAAGGCGCTGCTGAGAGGATACTATCTCGACTCAGAGAGGAAGGAGATGAGTTAGAGACTAGGAGGGCATGGCTGGAGGAGTTGTCAGAGAATGCCATTTGTCCGTCCTGTAATGGCGAGATTGTTGCTGAGATGGATGGCGAAATATGCCTACTAAGATGCACCCTCTCCGACTCCCATCTCAAGTGGCCTTAATCGCATATTGAACTATACTGGAACAGGTTGGGATTATACAGCATCTGAGTTTGGCTCTCTGTGAGAGCCATGCCGAAGAGCACTAGGATGAGGATTTCCTTAATCATCGCGATTCTAGTGTTCGTGATGGATGTCTCGGTGGCTGCTGGCGCTCTCGTGCCTCCTCCAAAACAGCCCTCAGATGGCCTCTCAGAAGATTTCATTGATGCAGATTTACCTCCCCTGATGTGCGGAGATAGTATCTGCCCTGACAAAGATAGGTCTCCCGGATTCCCGCCCCCTGGGTCGGGCTGGCCGGTGGAGAAGCCTGGCTGGTGGTTCGGCTACTGGTACGACCTAGATTCCAATGGGATGGATGACAGATTGCAGATGATAATTGCCGGACACCGGACTTCTGTCTCGACCACCTCAATAACCGGTGCAGATGGATTTCCAACAGTTGCCATAGTAGTTGATTACTCATGGCATCCTGGGTCCGATGACATCTTTGCAATAAAGCAGGTACTGTATCGCCACGGATGGCAGGACGAGGGGTCGTGGTTTGACCCTCTGGGCATTCTTGATTCGATTGTCATCGATCACGTCCCCGTCAGTTCACTAGTTGATATCTGGTCATTGGATGGAGTGGTGATGATCGAAGAGCAGAACGTCATAGTGCCACTATTAGACAAGGCAACAAGGGGCTCAAAGGTCAGAGATTCCGAGGTCTTTGACGAGACTATGAGGGACTTCGGATACGACGGTTCGGGCGTGGTCATTGCAATTCTTGACACTGGCATAGACAATGAGCACTTCTCTCTCGACGACTTCTCCGACTCAAACAACGACAACGAGAAGGATCCCGACGAACTAGCAGACCCTAAGTGGTTGGCAGGTTGCGATGCAACTTCATGGAGTTCACAGGACTGCGATGATGGTAGTTTGGACCCCGATGACGGAGACGGACATGGGACTCACGTTGCAGGAATTGCCCTAGGAACGGGAGACTCTCGACGAATCAATCAAGGATATGCACCGGGAGCATATCTAGTCGATGTCAAGGTTATGACTGATGCTGGAGCGACCAACTCTGCTGCGACTCTCAGGGGAATTCAGTGGGTAGTTGACAATGCCGATACTGACTGGGGGAATAACGATTCCAGTGAAGGTATCCAAGTGATGTCCATGTCATTCGGTTCCGCTAGCCCCGGCGGTGATGATGATCCTGGAGATAACGGCACGAATGCTGATGCTAGGGCCGTAGATGCTGCGGCTGAGGCAGGAGTAGTTCCTGTAGCAGCAATCGGTAACGATGGCAAGCGCAGGGTGACCTCAGTGGGAGCGTCTGACAGCGCCATCACTGTCGGTGCGATTGACGATGAAAATACAATCGAGCGTGGCGACGATATGATTGCCTCATACTCTAACTCGGGACCTAGAGAGGACGATGGTGATGACAATGAGTGGGAGGAACTCAAACCTACTGTTGTAGCACCCGGATCCAACATCATGTCTGCACAGCATGCTGCTTCAAGCAGTTCCCTACCTGGTGCTCCCAAACCTCTTGCCGAGGACAGTTATACACAGATGACTGGTACGAGCATGTCCTGTCCTGCAGTGGCTGGTTTTGTCGCCGTAATGCTACAGATAGATGATGGTTTAGAGCCCCAAGAGGTCAAAGACCTGCTGCAGAACAATTCGGAGACACGTGGTCAAGCTTCGCTTCCAGATATCAGTAATCGATGGAATGAGGACTATGGATTCGGAATCATTGATGGAAACCTGATTCTGAATGCAATGCTCGGAGGCAATGTAGATCCTGGGCCAGGAAATGGCACTGATCCTCCCCCTACCGGTTCTGGAGAATGGGTTGTGATGGAGAGTCCTGAGGAAGACGCATGGTTAGTTGAGGGTGAGACCTACAGTGCTAGAGGGCACATCGACGAGGACAAGGATACTAACGGCACTGTTGAGGAGGTCTCCGTCAGAGTTTCCTACTCACATAGGCCCGAGGGTGAGCCAAAACAGGAGGTCGTGCTAGTCGACTGGCACGCGGCCCAAGGAACTACAAATTGGACGACTCCTTTCACGCTGCCTGATTTTTCAGAGGATGAGATTGAAGTAATCGAAGTTATCATCGAAGCCCAAGCAAGAAATGAGTTCGAGCAGTGGAGTGAAGTTGTCGAGCAGAAACACGAAGTCGGCCTAGTTGCCGTTACTATGGGTGGCCCCAGTGGACAAGAAGCCGTTTCAGGCAGCGTCAATGTCTTCGGCACATGGGAGTCCGTAAATGGGGGTACTGTTCAATGGAGGATTGGGACAGAACCGTGGGAGACGGCACAGACCTTCGGAGGCAGTGGCAGCTCAAGTGGAGACTGGTCTGTGACATGGGACACTGAAGACATCGATGATGGATTTTACAGAATCTCAGCCAGAATGGTCAGTGGTGATGGAATCCACTCTGAGGAGGTCAAGAGAGTTGTAGAGGTCGATAACGACCCGCCTGCTCCAAATCTAATTTTCAGGACTGGTTTGTCCATAGAAGAGTATGGAATTCCCATCAGCGAGACTTACGTGAATACTTTCCTAGAAGTAAGAACTGAGATTCGTAACGATGGTGATATGACTGCTTCGAACTTGGCAATTTCATTGTACGAGGACGGAGCTCGCAAGGATGAGATGGTGTTGCCCAGTATCGATAGCGGCGATATTGTAGAGGTAGTTCTGTACTGGAACCCGACGACTATAGGTGAAAAGACTGTGTTAGTTTCCCTAGATCCTGCAAATGCAATTGAGGAGTTGGATGAGACGGATAACGATCAGTCGATTACATTCCCTGTGATTCAACGGCCTCAAGGGATTGATTTAGCATTCAGAGACGGAGCTGTCAGGACTGAACCCCCTATCCCTCGTCCCAACGAGCAATTCCTGATTACAGCAAGAGTTGACAATCTAGGATCTACCGATGCAACAGGCGTGGAGGCTTCTCTAGAGATCCACAACGGCCTCGGCTGGGTATTAGTTTCATCAACAGCTATTCCTCTCGTCATGGGCCAAGGTGCCTCACAGGTTTCCTTCGCCCACCGTATGAACGATTCGGGGCCAGTCCATGTCAGAGTAACATTGGCCGGGTCCGGATTAGCAGATTTGGACTGGTCGAATAATCAGTTAGAGTCCACTTTGCTTGTAGATGAATCCACACTAGCAGGTTCTCGATCCATTGCATTCGGTTCCGGAGAGACTCCAATTAGACTAATCGATTTGGATGACGAAGGATTAGTTATCACCGAGAAGGAGGGTGTTCTCTCTCTGTATCGCCTGAATTCCAATAGAATGTTGACCTCGTGCACGAATGTACTGGATGAGATGTGGTCTGGAGATCTGGTATTCAGCAGTACAGAGGACGGATGGGCCCACATAGTATGGACAAGGCGTTTCATCGACTCCTCGGGTTACTTCAGGCAGACTCTGAGCTACTCTACAATTGATGCCAGTTGTGAGATGACGCCAATTCAGGATCTGATGCAGCCTATTCTGCTTTCTGATGGTAAGTACTGGGGAATTGACATCGATGTGGAGGACTCAGAGATACTAGTTTCAGGATACTATCGTGAAATGATGACTGGTGGCTCGTTCGGAGATCAAACAAGTGTCTTCATCCTCCACGCGGACGCGCCTACTAAGTCCTCAGACTGGTTACTTACTCCCAATGTGGTCGATGAGATTGATTTGATTCCCGGCGAGACTTCTTCTCTAGAGATCGAGTTCGGAGATGATGATGGTGCTCATCTCTTGTACAAATCGACCAGAAGTGACTCAACCGGAATAGAGAGACATGGACTTTGGTATGCACACGGATTTATTGAGCAGTCCTCTTGGACATACAGGAAATCCGTGGCGGATGACGTTACTCTTGCTAAGATGAAGGTGTATGTCATTGGCGGGAGTGAGAGGATTGTCACAACATGGAAGCAGGGCGAAGGAGTGGATGCTGAGATGGTGGCAATGATAGCCGATTCATCATTCAATGCAATCAATAATCTGACTGCTACATTTCCTGCTAGGGGAATGACGGCGATGGAGCTTGTAGAGACAGATAGGGGTGTGCAGATTCTATTCGATCTAGTAGGTCCGACGGGCCCTCAGGTGAATTACGGAATAATAGACCCAGATGACGAGTGGTTGGGCATTTACGATAGACTCAACCTAGGAAACCTGTACCTAGTCGACAGGTCTCCTTCGAGTAGTGAGACTCTATTCATCCACACTTCTGCTAGTGGTTGGCAGATTAGAGCCGTGATTGATGATTATGACTCTAATAGAGTGGGAGACTCGATATTAGAAAAATTGCGCCATCAATTGGGTTTGGACGAGCAGAACTTCAACATCTTGCTTGGTGGCTTTGCAATCACCGTACTGCTGCTTTGTACTGTTATACTAGTGAGTCTATCTGCTAGAGGACTTAGGTGGGTTAGAAGGAACAGAGGTGTGGCCTCAGGAATGGTAATGCTCGAAGATGATGTAGTAGATGTGGTCGATGATTCCGATATCAGAGTAGTAGCTGAGGTTAATACCGATGATTCAGAGGAAGTTGAGGTAGTGGAAGAAATTGCAATTCCTACTCCTAAGCCGGAAATGAAACCTCCAATCCTTCCTCTCCCTGACGCTCCTAAGGTAGAGGATCAGCTTCCGCCAGATGTCCCTGCACCTCCTCCTTTGAACATGCCAGTAATATGCCCTAAATGCTCAAGTAGGTTTGAAATTGCAATGGGCAATTCCTCTGCTAACTGCCCTGTATGCGACGAGCGGATAGTCCTATGAGGGAGTTTCTGCATGGCATCCATACTACTCGCTTCTGCCTCCGAGCGCAGACGGGAGATTATGGCCGGGCTGGTTTCTGAATCAATACTAATCAAATCTAGAGCTTTGACTTCAGATGAGATTAACCCTCCTAGCGGAATCGAGGTGAGTAGGAGAGTAGAGATGATTTGCTCTGCTAAGGCCGAATCTGCCTCAGAAGAGCTTGCGATTAGCGGTGAGAAGCCAGATTACGTGGTCGTGTCTGACACCCTAGTCGAGGACCCTACTGATTCATTGGTTGCCTTAGGCAAGCCATTAGACGAACTCATGGCAACTAGTATGCTCCTAGGGCTTTCAGGAAGGAGACATCGCGTGTGGTCTTCTACAGGAATTCTTTACTCGCCCAATTGTGAAAGAAAAGGAACAGAGATATTGCACGGTGGATGGACCGCAGACATTTGGACTGATTCTGCGGTTGTCGAATTCGATGAACTGTCTCAGGATACTCTAGCTGTTCTCGTGTCTAGTGGATCTTGGAAGGGCAAGGCAGGAGCATACGACTTAGCTGGAATGGCAGGGGAGCACGTGTCCTTGGTCGAGGGTGCAGAGGTCACGGTGCTAGGATTTGCCCGCCATGCTATGGAAGTCATATCTTCGTTGATGGGCTAGACGAATGTCACTCCACCATGCTTGAGAACGAATTCGCGCTGTAGTTCATCGAACCATTCCAGCATCCCGGAGTTGAATCTTATCTCAATCACCTCCGGGTCCATGAGTAAATCATCTTGGATTCCTTGTAGAGTACCTGGTGCTGCACCGCATGAGACACAAGCACCGTCAAGGTCTAGAATTAGTGAGAGGCGTTCTCCTCTAGAAGTATTCTCGATTTGGCTTCCTGACACCACCAATCCTCCTCCATGGCCATCCAATGCTGCCCTTACTGGCCCAAGTCTAGCCATCAAAGCTGGTATTAAATCTGGGTCATCAGATTTGGTTAATTCAACGAGAGACAGCATTTCCAATCTGGCTATCTCGTCCGGTTCATGAGTTTCGTGAATCCTTCTTTCAGATTCCTTCCTCATTACCTCCTCAATCTGAGTTCTGTAGGCTTCCTCCAACGAATCAGAGTCGGTTTCTGGCGAATCTCGTGAGTCGTCCACAGGCAGACGGAGAAGTGATGTGATTTTAGGGTGACCAAAAACTGAGGCAGACATTCAAAAGGGGGATATTCCGGGAACATTACATGACCCCCCCATCTGATCAGCCCGATGCCTTGATGGAAATCATAGACTTACATGTTGGGATAGATGGAACGAGTATTCTCAAAGGCATAGATCTGAAAATACTACCAGGAGAAGTTCACGCCATCATGGGCCGAAATGGAAGTGGTAAGACGACTGCTGCAAATGTAATAATGGGTCACCCAGATTTCGAGGTCGAGCAGGGCGATGTATTACTCAATGGAGACAGTCTGCTTGATGAGGATCCATGGGAACGCGCTCGTCAGGGAGTGTTTCTCTCATTCCAATATCCCCAGGCAGTTCCGGGTCTTCAGGTAGGCAACTTCCTGCGCAAGTCTGTAGCAAGCATTAGGGGCGAGGATGCCTCCAAGGGAGTCGAGTTCAGGAATGAACTCAATGAGGCAATGGACAAGTTGGATATTCCTCGCAGTTTCCTATCGAGATATGTCAATGATGGATTCAGCGGCGGCGAGAAGAAGCGTTTCGAAATCCTTCAGATGATGCTACTGAAACCCAAACTCGCAATCTTGGATGAGACTGACAGTGGACTAGACATTGACGGAATCAAGACTGTTGCATCAGGAGTGAATGCAGCTGTCAGGGGGACTGATTCAGGCGCCTTGATTATCACTCACTACTCAAGAATACTAGAGCATGTTCAGCCGGACTTCATCCATGTACTGATTGGAGGTAAGATTGTGGCTTCAGGAGGTCCTGAACTGGCGACTCAACTCGAAGAGAACGGTTACGAATGGGTTGAGAAAGCAGTTGCAGCAGAGGAGGTCGCCTGATGCCTGACAATCAAGAGGCTCGAGATGCCGTGGGTGACTACAAGGCCGGATGGAACGACACTGAAAATTCGACCATCAGATTTGACTTCGGCCTCTCTGAGGAAGTAGTCAGAGAGATTTCCAATATTAAGGAGGAGCCGGGATGGATGACTGAACTTCGCGTCAAGGCATACAAGCACTTCGTCGAGCGCCCGATGCCCAACTGGGGCAATACAAGTGCACTTGGTGAAATCGACTTCGATTCAATATGCTACTATCTTCGCTCATCAGAAGCCACAGAGAAGGATTGGGATGATGTTCCTGAGGAGATTCGCAACACTTTCGACCGATTAGGAATTCCTGAAGCGGAGCAGAAGTGGCTCTCCGGAGTAACTGCACAGTACGAATCAGAGGCAGTATACCACAGCATCCGAGAGGACTTGGAGAAACAGGGAGTCATATTCCTAGATATGGACAGAGGCCTGAAAGAATATCCGGATTTGGTGAAGGAATGGTTCTGTTCAGTCGTTCCTCTTACTGACAATAAGTTCTCTGCACTCAACACTGCAGTGTGGTCTGGTGGGTCATTCATCTACGTTCCCAAGGGGGTGCATGTCGAAATGCCAGTACAGGCTTATTTCAGAATTAATGCGAAAAACATGGGGCAGTTTGAGAGAACTTTGATCATCGCTGATGAGGGCAGTAGTATCCACTATGTAGAAGGGTGCACGGCACCGAGTTACTCTACCGACTCACTACACTCTGCGGTCGTCGAGTTGATTGCCCTGCCGGGTGCACACATCAGGTACTCGACAGTTCAGAACTGGAGTTCTAATGTGTACAACCTAGTTACCAAGCGAGGTGTCGCACATGAGAATGCCAAGATTGAGTGGGTAGATGGAAACATCGGCAGCAAACTGACGATGAAGTATCCGTCTGTGATATTGAAGGGAGAAGGTTCCCATGCAGAAGTAATCTCGGTTGCATACTCGGGAGATGGGCAGCATCAAGATGCAGGTGCTAAAATTCATCATCTGGCTTCCAACACGACCAGCAAGATTCTCTCCAAGAGCATAAGCAAGAACGGTGGCAGGGGCACCTACAGAGGCCTAGTCACTGTATCTCCGAAGGCTGAGAACTGCAAACTCAATGTGGTGTGTGATGCACTGATTCTAGACGAGGAGAGTCGTTCGGACACATATCCAACGATGGAGGTCGCCAATCCGACTGCTAGATGCGAGCATGAGGCCAGCGTCTCCAAGGTCAGCGATGACCAGCTTTTCTACCTAATGAGCAGGGGCCATTCCGAAGAGGAAGCTCTAGCAATGATTGTCAATGGATTCTTTGAGCCATTCACTCGAGAGCTGCCTATGGAATACGCAGTGGAGTTGAATCAACTGATGGCCCTTGAGATGGAAGGAAGCATAGGCTGAGGTGTTCGTTTGGAATCCTCTGCAGAATACCTATCACTGCCTCCGCCGGACAGGTCCGATCACCTCTGGAGATACACTCCTTGGAGAAGGGTTCACCCCACAGGAGATGTAACTGAGGTCCCTAAGATTGGTTCGGCTGCCGTTTCCATAACTAAACTCGATGGTAGTCCTGCTCCTGAGGGAGTATCACTGGAGAGGGTGGATTCTACACTGGGCGATTTGCCTGATTCCGACCCAGTGACACTTGCATTTCTAAGTGCGGTAACCACAACCTCCGGATGGAAGGTCAAAGTGGATTCAAAATTCAATGCCGACAAGCCCCTATTGCTCGACATCGACACGGGAGAAGGTATTTCTGCAATTCACCTGAGCTTGGAAATCGGAAGTCTAAGTGAATTCGAATTGATTACTCAGGTTAGAGGAGATGGAGAGTGGTTCGGCCTATTGAGGACAGGGGAGATTGGTGCTGGTAGTGTCATTAATGACATAGTGGTAGGACTAATGCAACAAGGCACTATGCTCAGAGTGGATTCAGTAGATATCGGCAGAGATGCTCAACTTCGCGCCGGAACCGTTTCGTCAGGCTCAGAGAGAACCAAAGCTGATCTGAGATATCTCATGAAAGAAATCGGTGGGAGTGTTCGTGTGCTGGGCTCAGTGCTAGGTGCCGATTCTATGCACCTTGACCATCATGTCGAGATTCTCCATGATGCACCTAAGACTTTCAGCAGACTCTCTTGGCATTCAGCCTGCGGGGGAGATAGTAGGACAGTTGGGACTGGGATGCTGAAAGTAATGGATGGTTCGAAGGGAGCAGATGCAGCTCAAATTTTCCACAATCTGCTCCTCTCTGATGATGCTGAAGCCGATTCAATACCAGAGTTTGAAGTTCTTGAGCACGAGGTTGTGGGTTGTGGCCATGGTACAGCAAATGGCCCATTGGACGAGAATCAGTTGTTCTACCTACAAGCTAGAGGGCTCGATCCATCCGAAGCTAGAAGAATGCTGATTTCTGCATTCCTTAATTCCACTCTGTCTGAGATGGGGAGTGAAGAGTTGCATAACTGGTTGATTCTTCTATTATCTTCTGAACTGGAAAGACTGGGTTCTGGTGTGGACAACTGATTTGTGCCTTCTGACAAAGGGACATCTGTGGACGTAGACCACTGTGAAGATATTCAATGTGAATGCGGGTTCGCGGGCTCAGCCATTCCAATGAGGCAGCACATGGAGTGCCCGAGGTGTCGCAGGGTAGTCGAGGCGTGCTGTGAAGGAGTGCCCGACTATACCTAGGAAGAGCGGTCCCTGTAGCTGGATAATAGGCCCGTCATCAATAATCCCGCAGCAGCACCGAATATCATCCCTTGCTCCTCAAAACTACTGCCGGCCAAGTCTCTGAAAGCTAGAGACATAGCACCCGTCATTGGCACTACAAACACTGCAAAGCGTGCTGCCCATTGTCTAGGAGTGGGTGCCCTACCCATGGGCCTGAGAACTACAGAACTGGACTTTTGAATAACCTGCCACTCTGCCTCGGCAGCACCAATCTTCAGCCTCTGCAGAACCGCAGGTCTGATGCCTGGATCGGCCGAGCCGGGGCTGGTGATTTCTCCCTTACCAGTAATCAGTTTGAGTTTTCCCAAATCAGAGCGGCGTTCGAGTAATCTTTCTGTCAATGCGGAAGATGAGGCGGCGTCCAAGCCATGTAGATCGATAACCAGTACTCCTCTATCTCTTCTAACCTGAACATCCACTGTCCATCCCGATCCTTCCGGCCCAGATGATAAATCCTCGATTTGTGCTAGGATAGCTCGAACCTTGGCCACTTCAGCCTCCTTGATGGAAGTCAAATCTCTATCGGAATTCGACTGTTCTCTTAATCGATGCAGGGCGAAAGTGGCTACAATAACTGAGGCTGCTAGACCGGAAACCGCGCCCGAACGAATGGCCTTGGGAACATCCGGTTCATCGAGGCCACTGAGGAAAATGACTACGAAAGAAGTCATGACTGCGACCATCGATCCGACAACGACTCCAAGCCAAAGGGCATCTCTTACACCTAAGTCGGCCACAATCACCGGAAGCAGTTATCTCTCAAGAGTTCAAGGGGTGGCCGGAATAAACATGAAATGCTGCTCAGAAGTGCAGAAATCATGATCCTTCGCAATGGTCTTGCTGGGCGAGATCGTGAGAAGCGAGTAGCGATAAACATCGCCACAGTAGCAGGGACATACCTACTTCTTTGCTTCCTCGCACCTCTACTGATGCCAGAGGGTACTGTCCCAGAACTATCTGGGCGAGCCAATGCTTTTGATTATACTAATGAAGGTAGTTGGGGCAATCAGGATCACGGAGAAGATGCGAAATTAGGTCATGATCAATCTGAACATGGCGGGATATTTGCTTGGTCCGAGTTGAATCCGCTTTGGGCGTTTGTCTACGCATTCGGTGATTTGAATTGTCATCAGAAGCATGAGCGGTCTTGGGAGGTAAATGGAAACCAGATGCCCGTCTGCACTAGGGATGTTGGCATTTTTCTCGGACTGGTTATTGGAGCGATATTATTCAGTCTCAGGGGCCTAAACAGATGGACTGTTCGAGATACTTTCCTGTCTGTTTTTCCCGACGAAATGATAGAATCTCTGTATCAAAAAGATATGAGAATGAGTGCGATGCTTTTGCTAGTCGCACTCGGCCTAGTGCCCATGGGAATAGACGGATTCGCGCAACTTCTGACTGATTATGAGTCAACCAATCCAGTTAGAGTGATTACGGGATTTTTCTCCGGTTTGGTAATTGGCTGGTGGTTCGCAGCTGCCCTATGTGCTCGTGCTGCATTCTTCGATGATGACCCCACCAAGGTCTCCCTTCCTGCCAATAGTAGACTAGTGATGAAGTGATTAAGCCGAGCCCTGCCACCAAGAGACAAGGCCACTGAGTCCTGCGGGCACACTACCTCCATCTACACCTGGGCCTAGAAGTGAGATCCTAGCTAGAGTATCGTTGATTGCAGAAGGAAATTGGCCGGATCTTGCAATCTGCCCCATGGCATATCTAGGATGTGTCTTGGGGTTGTCTTCTATCCACTTCCTGATTGCCTCCTTTAGTGGCCAAATAGCTAAGATTGTCATGCCTAGAGAACGATAGTGCTGTCTGAGAAGAGATCTTGGTGCCTCTCTTCCTAGCAGAGATTTGTGTTTGTGCACCCAGTCCGTTCGCTCATGGAGGAATTTGATAATCCTCTGAGTGTGACGCTCTGAGACGGCCCTGACTGGGCCCAATGAAGCCCTTAGTTCAGAGATATCTGCGGATGGAACAAGAGAAAGAGTTCCGCAAACTGAAGCCATTGAATGGGACAATATGCTCTTCGGGATATCGAATCTAGAGTCCTCGGACAAATCATCAATCACCGATGAGTATTCCTTCTGGGCGTCTCGGATAGCCCGCCATGGTGCCATATCCGCAAGCCAATTCTGACTTGATCTAGAAGGTTCGACCCCGATTCCACTTAGCGTAGTCTGACCTTTTCTAGTCCTCAGCAGTTTGCGAATCAGATGTCTTTCAACTGTTTCTACATCGACGTTCAGAGGAGGGTGTCGATTGTGGATGAATCTGCGAATCCTTCGGGTTAACTCGGCCCTGAACTCGGACTCAGTGCCCTCATTCAGAATAGGACCAATTAGGGCACCCATGTCGAAAGGTGTGGGCATCTCAATCTCCCCGGAGAGAAGTGATGCGTAGCCATGTCTGATTCTCTTTTGGAGATCGGTCGTCTCGAAGTACTCTTCCTTATCGCTGAGTGATCTGAGAGTACCGCTTCTGATTCTCTTCATAGCCACCTCGGGGTCGCAGTCAACCCAGATGCATAGGTCGGGTACAAGTGCGGCAGAGTTCATGTTAGCTACTCTATCCACTCCGGCTCCACCGACAATCCCTTGATACACAAGAGAAGAGTGTATGTTCCTTTCACTTACCACTACTCTTCCTTCCTCAAGCCTAGGAAGAATCCAGCCATGAGAATGGTCTACCCGATCGGCAGCGAAGAGGCCGGCCTCTTCTTCGGGCGACATCTTCCTCTTGCGTACCGCATCGATTGCCAATCTACCAAGCGGATGTTCTCTTCTAGGCTCACCTGTTACCTCTACAGAAGTGAATGAGAATTCCTTCTGCAGAACCTCTGATACTACCTTGGTGGCCAGCCCCTTGCCGCTGCCATCTCCTCCTTCTATGGTAATCAGATACACGGAAGCCCTCCTCTAATCTCCCGTGTAATCGGTGAATTGATCCTTGGACAAGTTCACCATTCCCATTCCGATTAGAATCAATAGGGGGCCGACAAACAACATACCTCTGCTCCAAAGACCGAAGAAAGCCAGCCACCATGTCTTGCGGTAGCGATCACCTCTGTAAGCCTCCAACCCCCCAACCATTCCCGCTAGACCTGCCAACAGAGTCATGGCGGCGATAATGGAAGCAATAAGTACGGATTCGGCAAGGTGACTCTCTCCGGACATGTCGATTTCATCAACTCCATCGCCCGGAGTCAGAGTAACTGAAATCTGAGCATGGTCTCCTGGGACTAGAGTGATTTGGACAGTACGGTTTCCTGGATGTTCGACCAAAAGAGTCGAGGTTCTTCTGGGTATATCCTTCACTGAGAAACGTCCACCTGAGTCAGTCTCATCGAGGCCCACAACTAGGCCCTCGGAATCGATAATTGAGACTGAAACTCCCTCTGCCGGCTCCCCTCCTGTATCGCTGTCTTGCAGTGCTGTACTCACCGTCCCATTGACGTCTGCTACGCCATCGGATCCATCCAACTGGCCAGTGAGTATCTCTCCCACATTGGCAGAAATCAAAGCTATTCCTAACAGCAATCCAAGAAAGCTGCCTACAAAAATCATTAGACCTCCAGCCACTCTAGTGGCTGGGTCGACAGAGAGATCGTGTAACCACAGTTCCATGGCACTGTAGTCCTCAATTTCGCCCTCGCCTGACTCGGTCATTGCTCCTTGGCCTCCTGTGGCGGTACATTGCCAATATCCCGAGGCAGTTCAGGTTGTCGCTTTGTGGTGAATAAGATAAGGAATCCCATGATAGCACTAATGAGCCGCATTGAGCTGAGGAAGATTACAAGAGCAGCAATTAGTAAGAAGGGCCAAATTGCACTCAGAATAGAAAATATCAGTGAGTCTGATTCTGAATCAATTTTCTGCTCTTCAGATGTGAAGGAAACTAAATGCATAGAGCTCCAATTCTTACCGGTGAGGAAAAATGTGCCACTGCCGGCATAAGCAATCCCGTTGAGGACCGTATTGGAATCGGTAGGTTCCCCCTGTGAAAGAGATGATGCATCCACGGTTTGCAATACATTGCCTGAGGATTTGTCTATAGCAACAATCAGATTGCTTCCCCAGATGTTAGCATACACAGTATTCCCAACACATTCTAACTCATTTAGTAAATCAACTTCTGCACCATTGTCAGTTATCATAATGGTAGATTTTACCGAGAAATCGGAAGGGTTCCTGAGGGTTAATTCAGAACTCCCGTTTGACATCACAAGATGAGTCCCGTCGAAGCATAATCCCCATCCCTCTCCGGAGTAACTTAGGTTAGCCACCAAATCTAACGATTCGATATCGAAAATCAAGGCAGTTTCCGCCTTCCAAGTCAGCATGTAGATGCGGTCATTGACAATGGTCATCCCCTCGCCGAAATATTCCTCTTCCAACAACTTGATTCGCAGAACTTCTCCACTTTCCGGATCTACCTGTCTTAGACTGGAATGGCCATATAGACCTGTACTCTCGTATAGGAATCCTCCATACATCTCTAGGCCCTGAGTGAAGGCGGATTCGTCGTGCGAATATGTCGAAATCACTGTCAATTCTGTAGTCGGTGTTTGCGCTGTAGCCGACAAGGGAGAAATAAGGATCAGGGCACTGAGAAGTAGGGTACACAGACGACTTGTGTCGGAGAATCCTCGGCGCATGTATGAACGATGCTCCATCGATGTTAAAATAGGTCTTTGGGCGCAACTAGATTGATAACAACACGGAGTGTTGAGTATGAATTCGGGCTTTGGCAGTGTGTCCCGCAGAGTTTCGGCGTTATTGGTTCTGTGCATGTTAATGGCCAGCCTCTCTCCTCTAGCATTGGCAGAGTCCGAACAGAAAGATATCGGTCCTGTGGTCATGTCAGGTGATCTTTCCGATTTCACACCCTCTATTGAGGGCAAGCAGTACATGTTCACGGATGAATCAGAGCCCGTTTTCTCAGCCACTGGGCACCTGAAGACAGAATGGAGGGATGCCGGATATCCCGGACTAGTGATGCCTTTCTCCCCGGGATACCTGAATACAAAATCTAGTGTCCGTTCATGCGCTAACGCTTGGAGTCAGGGAGATACTGGTAACGTTTCTACTGCTAGTGGCACTGTAAGCGTGACCGTTCAGAAAGTGTCTACCAACTCTGCCATCCTAGTAGAAAACGGTCAGATTATCTCATCGACTACCCTCAACGACATCGCTTCCACTTGGGAATCGACTATTTTTCCAACTGTCACAACCTACTTTGGCACCCCTCCTGACATAGACAATAACTGCCAGATTGAACTGGTTTTCATCGCTGTGGATGGAGGCGGAGGAATTGGAGGTTATTTCTCACCGGGTCTGTCTTCGGTCAGGGAGTCGGTGTTTATCGATGTGGATGATCTGAGTTGGAGGAACACAATCTTGGCTCATGAGTTTGAACACTTGCTGCACAATTCTAGAGACCCTTACGAGTACCTTTGGATTGACGAGGGCGCAGCAGACATGGCTGCATACCTTTGCTTCGGAGTCACCAGCACTCTAACTGGTCATGCCAACGCTTGGTCACAAGACAGCAGCCTCAGTTTGAGATGGTGGAACGGTAGGATAGCCGACTATGGTGCCGGATTCATGTTCATGATGTATCTCGCCGATAAGCTCGGAGGAGGAGCCGCCATCCAAAGATTGGTGGCAGACACCGCTACTGGAGGGGCAGCAATCGAGAATCTCGCTCAGAATCCCGAGCCGGGCTCTACTCCCATTGGCACTACAATGAGCGAAATATTTGCTAACTTCAGTGCCGCTGTTGCTCTTGACAGTCCCCAAGGCTCATTCGGTTTCTCCAATCTAGACTTGACCTCGGGATGCATAGCCGCTTACATCTGTAAGGCTCAGATGAGTGGTTACAACGACCAGTGGGTGAACGATTGGAATAGTTCCAGCCAGAGCTTCGAAGGATGGGGCATGAGGGCCTACAAGTTCTCTCAGGGCTCAGGTGCTCCACTCAATCTGATGGTGCAACCTACCCAATTCGGATTTGAAGGAGTGATTATGGCTAGAGATTCTGTCACTGGATCTTGGACCATGACTGGAATGAGGGTTGATTCAGGAACTGGTGCTGCTACTGGATTAGTCCATGGTTTTGGCAACTCAAGTGATGAGGTCTGGCTGCTAACTTGGTACGAATCCTTGGTCAGCGATTGCGACTATAACTACGCTACCTGCGGAATTACCACTGGTTCCTATCCAACTGCTTCTGCCACAGTGTTCGCGGGACTAGTAACTGACCCGGCCGAGGTGTATATTGACACCATCACTCCGTTCGATCGGGACGAGAATGGACAGGACGATAGTGTTCGAGTCGATCTTGAAGTGCAGTCGAACGCTTTCTTTGAAATTCTAGAGGTTACTGTTGAATCCTATGTCAACAACTCTCTAATCGATTCATTGGTCTTCGATGTGACAGCAGGCAATAGTATTCCGTCTCCACAAAGCGTGTGGTTCACTCCTCCTGAGACTGGATATTGGACATTCGGAGTTGCGATTCGTGATGTTACTGGGCAGTTGGTAGATCAGGCATTCACACTTCCTCTCTCTCTCGCTAACATGGAACCTATAGCATCCGGCTCTGTATCTACTTCTATTACTCAGACATGGCTTCCCGTGACTATGTTCGGTTCTGGATACGATTCTTGGGGATTCGGACAATTGAACGGCACATTCAGCCACAATGAAACTCCTGTTGGATACATATGGGATCTAGGCGATAACAACTCGTCCAGCCTGAAGAATCCAAGTCACCCTTATCTCAACGCAGGCGATTATGAGGTTGTCTTGATTGTGCAGGACCAAGGTGGATATTACTCAGAGTCTCAGAGTTGGAACATCACTGTTAGTGATATCTCTGACCCTGTGCCTGAGATTTCGGTTGATGGGGTAGTAATCATCGACGAACTGATGCTACTGACTGACCAGAGAGTTCAGTTCTCAGCTAGAGGTACCACGGACAATGTGCCATTGGAAGAATTGATTTTCACATGGGATTGGGGAGATGGCGGTATCGAATCTGCCAAGGGCCTAGTTGAGGCGGGGCACTCTTGGGTAGATGGGAGTGCTGAGGGGATTGTATACACCCTCACCCTGACTGTAGACGATGGTCTGCACCAAGTAGAGCATTCGATTTACATCAAGGTGCTAAACCGCCTGCCTGAGCAAATCTTCGACGAGCCTCTGCACACCAGCACCCTGACGCCTCTAGCGATGCCCACCATATTCGAGGACTCAGATGGAATGATTGTTGAGTACAACTGGTTCTTCGAAGGCGGCGTCAATATGGATGGCTCAGGTATGACGTTGACTTCGGACTTCTCATCCACCGAGTCGATGTTGCAGAATCCAGTAGTTGGATGGTTGGAGCCCGGTCTCAAGAATGTGACTCTAGAAGTCACAGACGATGATGGTAACTCGTCGACGGCGTTGCTTGTTGTGCAAGTATTCAATCAGAGGCCAGTGGCCGTATTCTCACGCCCTTCTGACGGCACCATAGATACACAATACACATTCATCAGCCAGTCGTTCGACCCAGATGGAGATACAGCCCTTCTACAGACTATCTGGGATATATCTGACCTAGACGAGCCAGTGTACAATGTCTCCTCTGTCAGTCACACCTTCCTAGAGCCTGGGCTCTTCACAGTGAGTCTAACTGTAATAGATGACAGAGGATTAGTTTCGGCAACTAAGACGTACTCGATTAACATAGCCAACCCCTTGCCAGTTCCGGCTCTTGAGTTTAGTTGTCCTGGACTCAACGGCACTGTGCTGGATGAAATTCCACAGACTCTAGATGGTGTTGTTTGGATGGTTCCACATACGGCCGAGGGTGACGCGTTCGTATCTGCTGGAGATCCAATTCGTTTCGATGGCTCTAGTAGCTATGATGCTGACCCTCAGTTTGTCGGCAGGACATCTACCGACCCGCAATCATCGGAATGGAATGGAGTAGTTTCATGGATCTGGGACTTCGGTGATGCCAGTTCCACTGGATATGGGCCAGTCGTATGGCACTCGTTTGAGATTCCCGGCACCTACACAGTGACTCTGACTGTAGTTGATGGATTTGAAGGTGGAGAGACAAATTGGACCAGCCTAACCGTTCATGTGTCCAGAGCTCCAGTAATTCTGACAGATGATCCGATTTCCGCGGACTATGTCTCTATCGGGGATTCTGTCTTCCTGAACTCCAGTGCGATTGACATGGACCTAATCGATGGTATTCAGGCTTGGATGGACTTAGATAATTCTGATGATAGCGATGGCGATGGAGACTCTGCTAATGACCGAGACAGGCCTCTCACTGGACCATTGACAGTCAGATGGGATCTAAACGCATTACAGGATACCAATTTGGATGGAGATACTAGAAATGATTGGATATGGGGTAACCAGACTTGGAATCAAGCGGGTGAGATTAGAATCCTGATGGAAGTCTGTGACGGCGTAGGGGTGTGCGCCACTGAGGAATATGTAATCACAGTGCTTTCCTTACAAGAAGATGACAGTCCTAAATCTCTATCTGATCTGACTTGGAGAGATATGATTCCTAACAGACAGAGTGCACTACTATTGGCACTAATAGCAGCAGTCCTGATTCTTGGATGGTTGATTATGAGGGAGAAGGATGAACAAGAGATTGATGCTGATGATATGCTAGAGAATTACGATGTCACCGAAGTTGAAGTCGAAGGAGGGCTTCCTGGAATGGACCAGCACCGCCCCCCTCCGCAACCGAAGTACCTGACAGTCGAAGAGCGAAGAAACAAGGAGTCAGGATATGTCCGGCCAATACGGACGAGGAGGCGCTGAGGGTGGTTCACAGGCGGAATGCGCGTGTAGCAATTGCATTGAATGCCTCCCTCCTAATGCCTACGCTAGCGATTCTTGTTGCCGTTATCGCAACTCCAACGGCCTCTGCGGCCGGTTCCTGCGACGTCCCTGCCACCAACCCTCCTGGAATGACTCAGTACTACGAAGAGCACTCTCTAGCAGAGAGTGATTTTTGGGATTGGGGTTGGAACGAGCAGGACGAACTCAGGCCTCTGAGAAGTGACTTCAGCGTTGATATGACAATAGTGAACGATAGTGCGAATGCGGTAAGAATGGAACTAATCCCTGGCTACCAGTATACATTCTGTATCAATATGAGTCCCGACCCATCCAATGAGCCCGAGAGTGGTGCTATCGGAGATGTTTACCTGATGAATGACATCAATTGGGATAGGTACTCAATGAGTTATGAAAACAGGCAATGGGAGGATCTAGAGAGCATGGTGGAAAGTATTCCGGTCGAGTGGAGAGATACTCTAGTTTGGTTGCCCTACAGGGATGTACATGCCTATGAGGGCGTTTCTGAACATATATTCTCGGTTGCAATTGACTCGCATGGATCAGCGTGGTCATCAGTTGGCTGGTTCGCATCGACTGAAACCCAGTACTACCTAGTCATAGATGGCTGGGATAATGAGAGGTTCTCCGACAGGGGTGCTGCTGGAGGTACAATCAATGTTGAAGTTCTCGTAGACGTTGAGGTGAGGAACACTCTGCCCAATTTCATCGCCTATATTCTAATCTCAGCCTTACCAATAGCCTGTATAATCGGACCACTAGTGATTCATAGCAGATACATGAAGATGGGATTGACAGATGAGGACGAATCTAGACAGATGCCATACCTCGATGATGAGAGTGACCAAAGGTCCGGAGTCGACTGATTAATCATACTCTAGAAGTTTCCAAGCAGTTTGTAGGTCAGAGGCGTTTATTCTGCCCTGCCTAGACAGGTGGAAGCCCTTCTCCATAGTTGCATATACAACCGCCTGACCAAGCAACGGAGCATGGATTCTAGTCCAGTCTCCTCCCCATCCTGAGCCCATTATGGTGTAGTCGTAATCTGTCTCCCTCAAGTCCCAGGAGGCTTCGAACAATCTCAATCCGTCAGCCCTTCCTGAGGTGTTGTAGCAGAGTTTGACGATGTCCCCCATATCGGATGAGTCTTGCACATCTTGGATTATCTCCGATGCAGAAGGAGGGGCCTCATCGGAGTGTAAAGAAGCTATGACTTTGGTCTTACCCTTAGTTGCCTCAACAAGGCGCTCACGTGCATCGGCAGTGATGTCTAACTCTAAATCTACCCAACTCACCCCACTAGAAATTGCACTAGAAAGTGCCTCAAGACGCTGTGTCTCGTCGCCCGGGTAGTGACCTCCTTGGCGCTTTGGCCTGCAGGTCAAGACTACGGGAAGGTCTATTCCTTGCTTTAGCGAGTCGAGGGCCGTTTCTAGGTCAACCGAACCCAGAGGTTGTGATACAATCTCAGGAGGAGTATACTTTGGACTATTTGAGTCACCATCAGAGTTTTCCTCTGCTCCATTGGCTGTAGGATTGATCTCCTTCTCTCTGGCCCACAGCATATCCAATCTGACCTCTACTAGATCGGCCCCAGCAGCGGTAGCAACAGAGGCGTCCTTGAGGATGTCATCGACCGTGTATCCATTCAGGGTGACGCAGACCAGCGGGCGAGGCATCAGGCGCCCCATCTTGCGACTTGGTTTAACCGTGTCGAGAGATTATCTCAGGCCTATGGCCTGAAAGATGTACCGGGGCCTCAATTAGCCAATTATAGGGCCCTCTACTAGGAGATTTGATAACCCTCCCCTCATACCAAACTACAGGTGCGCTGAGGGTTCCCTATGGGAACCCTCAACAGAAAGTGAGAAAATGAGTGAGAAGTACGATGCGAAGGCAATTCAGGTTCTTGAGGGCCTAGAGGCAGTCAGGAAGCGCCCTGGGATGTATCTAGGCGACCCGCACGACGGGTCTGCCCTGCACCACTGCATTTGGGAAGTGGTCGACAACGCCGTCGATGAGCACCTCGCGGGATACAATCCAACTGTCGAAGTGAATCTTGAGAAGAATGGTTCAGTTACAGTCATCGACCACGGTAGAGGAATTCCTGTCGGCAAGCATCCTGAGGAGAAGGTGAGTGCTGCCGAGGTCATCATGACCAAGCTCCACGCCGGCGGTAAATTCGACAACGAGGCGTACAAAGTAGCTGGTGGGCTGCATGGAGTAGGAGTTAGTGCCGTTAACGCTGTCTCCGAGAGTTTGACAATGATCATTCACAGAGAGGGCAAAGAGTGGATGCAGGAATATTCCAAGGGCGAACGTAAGGCCGCATTGAAGTCAGTTGGCAAATCAGAAATCACTGGTACTATCATAAACTTCAAACCCGACATGACAATCTTCAGCGATGTCACAGACTTCGACTTCGAACAAATCAACACTAGACTGCGAAGGACGGCTTTCCTCAATGCGGGTCTACAAATTATGTTGCGGGACTTCCGCGGTGAAGATGCCGTCGAAATCGAGCACAAGTACGACGGTGGTCTCAGAGAATACGTTGAGGCAATGAACCAGAAGAAAGAAGTTGTTCACGAGGAGATTTTGCATGTCCTTGGCTCCAAAGAAGGAGATAAGGGAGAGGTGCATGTAGAGGTCGCCTTGCAGTGGACCGATGCATACTCGGAGTCCGTTCACTGCTTTACTAACATCATTCACAACACCGATGGTGGAACACATCTCTCTGGGCTCAAGAGTTCATTGACTCGTACCATCAATGCCTACGCTCAATCCAGAAAGTTGCTCAAGAATGTCGATAATCTCTCCGGGGATGACGTTAGAGAGGGGCTCTCTGCGGTAGTGTCAATCAAGCATCCAGACCCTTCTTTCAACGCTCAGACCAAGTCCAAGTTGGTGACTAGTGAAGTCTCGGGAATCGTTGAGCAGATTGTCAATGACAAACTAGGCGAGTACTTT
>MDTE01034826.1_pt1 | contig 38130 bp, 37 predicted proteins | sample 811231 | NCBI WGS metagenome assembly MDTE01 (sample SAMN05326651, study PRJNA326480) | marine metagenome | isolation source: seawater | place: Indian Ocean: Red Sea | collected 2010 | reverse complement strand
TGTGGAAGCGCAGTAATGCGTGCAGCTGACCAGTACTAATAGCTCAATTGGCTTGATTTATGCACTGAAAAAAATTTTTTTTAAGATCAAATAAAAATTATAAATATTTATTAATTTTTAAAACATCTATAGAACTTGCTCATATTATTATGAAAAATAAAATATTTATAACTGACCAAAACATACCTCTACCAGTTAGCGAAAAAAAATTTTTACTACCTTTTTTAACTAAATCATCTAAAGGCACAAAGTATTATGATACACCAGCAAATTTAAGAGTTAAAAAAAAATATTTTGCAGAAAAATTACTTCAGTTTCATCAATTTGTTGATATTTTTAATAACGTAGGAATAAATTTAAAAAATAAAAATTTTTTAGATGTGGGTACTGGTAATGGGATAATCCCTAAAGCATTGCTACTTACCAACAAAATTAATACTGCAACAGGAACTGACATGTATTCTCCTTATGAACATGGATCAGCAAAAATACCAATAGCGGATAAAAATTTTGAAAAATTTACAAAATACCTAAAAAAATCAATAAAAAAAAACAAGTTACTCTATAAGTTATATTCAAAAGATATACAAGAAACTGCCGAAAAAAATATTTTTAAGCCAGAGGAAATAAGCGTTGAAAAATTTAATTTTAAAAAATTAAAATCTTACCAATTCTTAAAAATTGGTGCTCAGAAATTAGAAAAAATAAATAAAAAATTTGATATTATTTATTGTAAAGGCCTTGAACATATTCACAATTGGAAATTGGTTTTAGAAAATTTCAATTCAATTTCAAAAAAAAATTCTTATGTTTATTTAAAAATAAGACCCTTTGTTTCATATCTAGGCCCGCATCGTTTTGCAACTACTGCTATTCCTTGGGGGCATGTATTGTTGACAGAAAAAGAATATAAAAGATATGTAAATGAATTTCATTATGAGAGAAGAAAACAAATGCTTCATGATTATTATGATACTTTATCTTTTCCAAGATATTCAATAGATGAATTGATCCGACTTTTTGAGAAAAAAAATTTTATCCTTTTATGTCAAAAAACTGAGTCGCCTCCTTATATTGAAAAAATAATTAAGTTTAAAAATAAAATTAAAGATTTTGATTTTTTATTAAAAAAAAATAACAGTGCTTCAAATTTAGATTTAACAACAAGCGTACAACATTTAATTTTTAAAAAAATATGAAATATTTGCTTATTAATAAAATTAAAATTAAAAAATCTTTCAATCGGAATAATTAATTTATTATATATTCAATGTGTGGTTTTTTTGCTCAATTAAACTTTAGTAATAGAGAAAAATTTGATAAAAAAAAATTTTTAGAAAGTGCTAAATTAATCTCTCATAGGGGACCTGACGAAGAAAAGTTTTTTTTTAATAAAAAAATTAACTTAGGATTTTACAGATTAAGCATAATAGATCGAAGTAATCGTGGAAGCCAACCAATGTTTTCAATGTCAAAAAATCTTATAATTGTGTTTAATGGAGAGATCTATAATGCAAATAGGCTAAAGCATAAATTAAAAGAATATGTTTTTAAAAGCAATACAGATACAGAAATTTTGTTAAATCTATACCATAAATATGGAGTTAAATGTCTTGAACACATAGAGGGCATGTTTAGCTTCTTAATATTTAACAAACATGACAGTTCAGTCTTTTTAGCCAGAGATAGATTTGGAATTAAACCTCTGTATGTTAAAAAAGAAAAACACCAAATTCTTATCAGTTCAGAAATTAAGCCAATATTAAATTTTTCAAAAGAAAATAAATTTAACAAATATGCTTTTTCTGATTTTCTATTTAAACAAAAAATGGATCATAAAAATGTTACTTATTTTAAGGGAATTGAGTCTTTAGAAAAATCAAACTATGCTTTAATTAAAAATAATAAAATACACAAATTTAAATATTGGACCATAATTAAAAATCAGAATTCATTAAGTAATAATTTTGAAAATGATTATTTAGAAATATTTAAAAATTCAATTAAAAATCATCTAATTTCAGACAGAAAAATAGCCTTATTGTTTAGTGGAGGGACAGACAGTGTCACTTTAGCAGTTATGATGAAAAAATATTATTCAAGTAATTTTACAAATTACACGTATGACTTTGATAAAAGTAATATAGGAGACGGAGTTGTTGCAAGAAAAATCTCAAAAAACCTTAGATTAAAGAACAAATTATTCTTAGTTCAACCTAGTGATGTAATAGAAGATTTTAACAATATGTGTTTAAGGCTAGAGTCGCCCTTTACTTCTATAAGACTTTTTGGCCATCACAGATGTTTAAAAGAAATGAAAAAAGACAATGTTGCTGTTGCTTTAGAGGGTACAGGTGGAGATGAAATTTTAGGCGGATATGAATACAATATTATTCATTTTTATCTTGATCAAATTAAAAAAAAGTCAGATATAAATAAATTTATCAATTTATTATTAATAAGAAACCCAAAAAAATTTTTCAATTATATAGAAACAATAAAAGACCAATTTAATATGTTGAAAAATTGTGAGCCCTTTTTGAATCCAGAATATTTTAAAAAAAATTTTATAAAGTTACAAGAATCTAAAAGAACAAAGTATCAAAAAGAAAAAAATAATATTAACTTTCTTCAAAAATCACAATTAGTTGATATAGACTATATAAATCTCACAAGAAGCCTAAAATATTCAGATAGATTAAGTATGTCTAATGGCGTTGAAAACCGAGTACCATATTTAGATAGTAAATTAGCAACATTTTGTTTTAACCTAAAAAATGAACAAAAAATAAAAAATGGAAAAGAAAGATATCTTTCAAAAAAGGTAGCAGGAAAAATTATAAATAAAAATTTTTTTTCAAAAGAGAAGAAATCTATTACAGATCCACAAAGTATTTGGTTTAAATCAGTTCTTAAAGAATTTGTTTTAGATAATATAAATTCAAAAGATTTTAGAGAATATGAAGTTTTGAATTCCCAAAAGTTTATTCAAAGTTATAATAATTTTACAAAAAAAGAAAATGCCTCAAGTTTTCATTTATTTATGAACTTCACTAGTTTTATATTTTATAAGAATTTTAAAGAAAAATTTGGAGTAACTTTTTAGCTAAAACAAATTATTAATAAAAAAATAATTCACATTATTTAAATAATAAATTTAGTGAGTGTATTCAATATTAAATAATTTGAAAAGTGAGATATATAAAAAATAAGATAAAAAAATATTTATTTTATTGCTAGGAAGCCTTCAAAATTTAAAAATTTTAATATACTCATTACATCTTTAAAACCTGCTCTTTTTAACATTTCAAAATTTGCATTACTGCTAAAAGGATCCATAACACCTTTTAAACTTATTGATTTTGATATTATTTCTTCACTAGTGAAACCCTGTTCTATTTTATAATCATTATAAATTTGCATAGTTATATCTTGAAACCTAGCATCAGGTGCTCTGACTTTTTCAAATAATATAAACGCACCACTCCAATTCAAATTTTTATAAATTTTATTAAAAATATTTTGTCTTCTCGAAGGGTGAATAAATTGCATTGTATAAAATGATGTTATTAAAGAACTTTTTTTAAATTTAATATCCTCAATTTTTTTATTGATAATCTTTACATTCCTTATTTTTTGATTATTTTTGATTGCAATTTTACACATATCTTTCACCTCATCTATTCCATAAAAAGTATGTTTTCTTTCTTTTGATCTTATAGAAAGTTCCTTTAAAAAAGTTCCAGTAGAACAACCTAAATCGTATACATTTGTTTTTTCATTTAAAAAAAAGTCAGATAGCTTTAATGAAATATCATGTGACCAGTCATACAATGGAACAGATTTTTTAATGTGGTTATCAAAATTTTTAGCAGTACTTCCACTAAACTTCCAATTACTACTAATACCTTTAATATTATCACCAAGTTTTAGAATTTTTTTTTTCATTTTTTTTTATTTTATCTATATACTTTTTATTTTTGGAACACAAAAAATATAATTCTGGTACTTTAATTTTTTTTTTTATGTTTTTTGTCATATCATATGTATAAACTTTTCTTTTATTAAGACTTTTCATAAAATCTTCAGTTAGTGAAAATAAGTGTTGCTTTTCTAAAAATTTATCAACGTGACAGTAAACCAAAACATAATCACTATTTTTTAGTGCAAAGTTAAGTACTTTATTTGGCTGCAATGTATGATCGAGTGTATGAAAAATTCCAAATAAATTTATTTTTACTTTATCTATTTTTTTATTTAAGTCGAAAATTTGTAAATCAAAGAATTCTGATGCAAAAGATTTACTGTTTACTGATTTATAATTGTCGTTTTGACCCCAACTTAAAGCTGAATTATCAATAAATAGATATTTGTTAACCTTTTTGATAGTTTTTATAGAGTATTTTTTTTTCAAATTTTTACATGTTTTTAAAAATAAAGATGCTTTTTGATTGCTAAATTTTTTTTCATAAATACTTTTTCCAGCTACTTGTCTTGAAGAAAGATAATTTAATGTATTTGTGAAAAGATTTTTTAAAAAAAAATTATTTTTTTTATATTCTAACAAAAAAAAATCCATCATTAAGCCCATAAAAGGGCTATTAAATTCTCCATAATTTTTAATTTTGATATATTTTTTTAATTTTGAAAAAAGTATGCCGTGGCTTGGTGTAACTCCTTTTCTAGTAAAATTTATTATATTTGACCAACTTCTATTATGTTGTCCATAAATATTTGAATAAATTTTTCTTGCAATATTCTCGGAAAACCAAGGATTGCACTGTAAAATGAAGCATTTTTGGCATTTATAAACTTTCATTTTTCTTAAATGTTTAGATGATAAACCTAGGTCGGATTTTATTGATTTTAAATAAAAATTATTTAGTTGAACTTGAGTTTTTTCTTTTTTTAAATTTTTCGAATTACAATAAATACACTTATCGTATTTTTTAAAAAGAGAAGCTTTTATGATATTGTTTGTTGACATTAAAAAATGTTTTCATTCTCTATATTTCTAAAATTCAGATTCCTTATCCCAATTGAAAACTATTTTGCCTTTATTGTTTTTTGATGCGAATCTGCCCTGATAATAATCTCTGTTTAAAAGCTCAAGATCTGACAAATCTCTATTTGCCATTCCTTTTAATATTTCATAATCAATATTTTTATCTTTTATATAATCAATTAACTGTTCTTTAGAATATTTAGTTAAATCAGAAAGCTCCTTTAGTTGAGAAGGATTAACTGATACAGGACCATCTTTACTTTTATCTTTATCTAAAACTGTAAAATGTTTTTCTATAAAGTCTATTTTATAAGTCATTGCCATTGCTGATAGTATATTATCATTTATATCAGGATTTGAATGATCACTTAAACCCACAGAGTCTGAAAATCTTTTCAGATAATTTATTCTTTCCAAATGGCCTTCTTTTAATGGCGTTGGATAAATTGAAATACAGTGCAAAAGTGTAAATTTTTTTTTACTTTTTTTTAATATTGAGGCAGTTTTTTTAATTTCACGATTGAAAGTTGCTCCAGTAGATACAATTATATGTTTAAAATCAAATTTTGTTATTTCTTCTATTAATCTATGTGATGCACAATCAAAGCTTGCAACCTTTATTGTTTCAAATTTAAGATCAGAAATCATTTTAATTTTAGATAAAGAGAATATTGTTGTGCAAGGTATAATCCTATATTTTTTGCATAAACTTAAAAATAACGAATGATCTTCAAGTTCCAAATCTAATTTTTTTAATCTTTCATATTCATCTTTATAAGGTCTTTTTATAATCTTAACTTTGCCACCTTCAATTAATCCATTGTCAAATCGTTCTCTGTGTGTAAGTTCACTTGAGTGCATTGACTGAATTTTTGCATAATCTGCACCGTTCTCTGCAGCTGCCGAAACCATTTCTTCTAAAATATTCTTATCACCGTTGTGGTTTTGACATAATTCAGCAATTATTTTTGTCATTTTTTAATATCCTTTAATATTTCTTTGTAAATCTGACTAGCACCGTTAGATTTAAATTTTATTTCATTTAATCTTTTTTTTAAAGGAATATATTCATAGTCTAAAAATTTATTTAATCTAGTAATAATATTTTTTGAAAGATCTTTTGCTAGAAGAGGAACTGAGTATTTTTTTTTAAAAACATAGGTTAAATTTTTTTTTATTTCAGGGTTTTTAGGCTCTTCAATTAGCAAAGATGGTTTTTTAAGCACGAGACATTCGCTAATAGTATTAAATCCTCCTCTTGCTATTACAAAATTAGAAAGCGGAAGTTTAGAATGAATATTTTTATTACCGTAGATTAATTCAATATTTTTTGAGTCTTTAGCAATTTTATAAAGCAAAGGGTTATTTATAAAATTATCAGCTTGAATATAAAATTTTATTTTATTTAATTCTTTTAAATAAGGAAGAATATTTGAAATATTTTTGGAATTTGATTTGGTGCCATTATCCATAATAATTCCAATAATTTTATTATTTACTATTTTCTTTTTTTTAAACTCAGTAATTATAAAATTTATCTTATGAGAGTTTTTTTTATATTTTTTTAAAATTTCATTTTCTGTAATAGGTGGAAAAAAAATTTTATCTGCTTTATTTATATAATTTTGCATCACTTTAAGTTTTTTTTTTTTTTTAAGAATCTTTTCATATAACCAATCCCAAGTAAAATGACATACTCCATAAGATTTAATTTTTAGAATTTTTGCTAATTCAAAAGCCTCAGGTACAAAATCAGATATTATAAAATCTGCTTTTATATTTTCTTTTAATCTTTTTTTTAACCATAATTTTGAATTTATTTCCCAATCCTCAAGCATTTTATTAGTTTCTTTAATCTTTAAATGACCCATAGTGTTTTTTTTTGTTTTAATATTATTAAAAACATCTCTGTAATTAATTTTATTTGAAAACTCTTCCTTTAAAATTTTGAGCGCTTTTGATGTGTAAACAGTAATTGACTCAACTTTTTTATTATTTAAAAACTCTTTAATAATTGCTCTTTGTCTGACTGCATGACCGTATCCTTCATCAGATATAAAAAATAAAATATTATATTTTTTTTTCATTTTTTTTTTTAATATTTTTTTTTGATTTTAAAAAATCCTTATAAGTATGAATGTCTGAATAATTAGTAAAAAAAACTCCCATTTTTGTGCTTAAAGTTTTTTGAAAAACAGCTTTAAACGTTAGAATCCTAAAACAAGCATTCTGTATATTATCTTTATTAATTGATATAACTTCCTTAATTTTGGCATTTGGGTGTAGTTTTTTTTCAAAAAAAACTAATGCATTGTCTAAATCTCGAAAATTAAACTCTGGTGAATTGCATTGAAGAGAAATTACTATTTCAGGTTTAAAATAATTTTTCTCAAAGTATTTTGCGGCATGTACAATTACTTCTTGTTTTTCAGTTGAAGATATAGAAAGTTTTTTTGGTCTTTTTAAAGTATTAATATTATTTTTTTTACAAATATCCAGTATATACTTTGCTTCTGATGAAACTAGCAGCTCGTCAACAAATTTAGATTTAGAGGCTTCTTTTGCTGCCCTTACAACTAAGGGCAAGCCGTCGATCTTTAAAATATTTTTATTTTTTAATCTTCTTGAATTGCCGCGAGCTGGTATAATTAGTAAAATTTTTTTTTTTCCAATCATGATTTAAAGCAGAGGAATTAAAATTAGTTATTATAAAATTATTTTTTTTTAGACACAAACTTTACTTTTTGCAAGATATCTTATTACAGGATGAGCAATATAATAATTATTATAAGCTTTATTTATCTTCCTTTTTTTAAATTTTCTGTTCTTTTCTATTTTTTTTAAAGCATCTAATAATGTGATTATTCTAATTCTTGAGTCAAAAAACTCAAAATTTTTAAAGTCTTTACAAGTTAATTTAAATTGCAATTGATTTATTTTTTCTCCCTCATCTATTTTTCCATCTAATATCATTGTAGAACAATAAATTTTATTAGAATTTAAAATTGAATAGAATATTGTTGTGCTTCCTTTGTATTCTGGAAGTCTACCTGGATGGGCATGTAATATCTTTTTTTTACTCAAAAGATTGATATTTCTGATAACATATCCAGGATAACCACTGTATACAAAATAAAAATTTTTTGAGTTAAGTATATAATTAACTATCTTTTTATTATCTATTAAAGAGTGATTAAATCTTTTAATTTTTATATTAAATTTTTTTAACAATTTATTAAGGAAATTCTTTTTACCATTATCTAAAAAAATTATTTCAGAAGGTCTAAATTTACTTTTTAAGAAATATTTAAGATATATTTTTGATCTATAAGTATTTGCAAGAATGATTGAAAAATTATTTTTCATAATTTTTAACAAGTTTTTCCTCAAGTGAAATTAATTTTAAAAAATTATATTTGAATATTTTTGTATGAGTGGTTCTATGATAAATAACTTTATAAGATATATAATCGTTTAATTTAAGTATAATATTTAACTTCTGAAGTTTATCTATTTCTTTTAAATTATAAATAAGAAGTCCAAATATTACGTAGCTTTCTATGCTTGTTTCTAAATTTGTTTTTTTCTTAAAATTTTTATCATAACTCTTTCTAATTATTAAATTGATTTCAAATTTTTTAATTAAATTTAGCAAGTAATTTTTATTAACTTTTTTATTTAATGAAGTTAGTCTTTTTAAAACTTGATCTTTTTTTAAAATATCTTTTTTTCTTGATATTTTTTTTTTCTTTACTATTTCTTTAATATACTCTCTTAATTTGAGATAATCCTTAAAAAATTTAAATGAAAATATGTTTTCATCCTTATAATAATTTTTTCTAAATTTTATAATTCTTTTTATATAAACTAAATTATTTAGTTTCATTAAGAGTTTTTAAAATAGTATTTATTTTTTGATTAGCATTTCTGAAATCGTTTTCGATTGTCAAATTTGATTTATAAGGTTTATTAAAATCTATATCTACTCCTACAATGTTTTTTTTCTTAGAATAAATTTTTTTATTATTCCTTTCTTTTAATATTTTATTTTCGACCTTCAAATAAATTTGTTTATATTGTTTAAAAATTTTTTTATTTTCTTTTTGGTGATCAGGAAAAACTGACAAGATAGAGCAAATTACAAAGTAGTTTTTTGTTTCTAAAAATTTACAAAAGTTTTGTATTCTTTTTGAATTTATTTTTCTATCTTTAATTGAATAGCCTATATCATAAGAAATATATTTTCTGAACTCATCACCGTCTAACCAAAATACATTTTTTTTCTTATTTAAGATTTTTGCAATTTTTTTTGCAAAAAAACTCTTTCCCGAACCAGATTTACCTATAATCCATACTACCATTAATAATTCATTCCGAACTTAATTTATAAACGTTAGGAACTAATTCTTTTATTACCACTTTCCCCCCATTTATTTGATTATTTAAAATATAAACTCTTTTATTGAAATTATGTTTGTTCATGTAGTCACCAATTTTATGTGCTTGCAATTTTTTCATCTGTTTTTGATATCTAGTAAAACCTTCATATTTTATGATTTGCTTTAATAAAGTTTTTAATTTTACTTTAAATGAAAAAAATACAATTTTTAAAATTTCTGATTTATTTTTATATAAGGAATTGAACAATATAATGTTTAAATTATTTATATTTTCTAAAATTAAATCTGTAGAAAATTTTTTATCATTATAATTTGCAATATATTTTTTCATTTTATCTTTATCTGTATCAACACTGAATTCATTAAATTTTTTTAATTGATCTATTAAATCTCCAAAATTTCGTATCGTTTTTGAGGCTTGAATCAAAATATCTTTTTCTATTTTTTCATCTTTTTTAATAGGCAAATAATTAATACATTTTTGATCAAGCAAGTGAGCCTCTAATAGTAAAGTTGAATTACAAGAGATTACACATTTAGCAGCCAATATAATTGCATTTGTAGTAAATTTTTTATCATCAATTAACTGTATATTTTTAAAATTATTTTTATGGATAAAGTGTTCCCAAAAACCTTTTTTTTCATTTGGATGCGGTTTAATCAGTAATTTTTTTTCAGGAAAAATTTTAGAAAATTCTTTTATAAATTCAATTGTCTTTTCTAAATTTTCTCTTTGATAATTAAATACACTTTTATAGGTTCTTACTATTTCCGAGTCAGCTTTATGGCCATCTACTATCAAACTAAAAACTGAATCTATCATAAAATCATTATTTTTATTTTGTGCGTTAACTCTTCCAAATTGTGTAGCTAGAAGAAAATAATCTCCATATAATGATTTGATCTCCTCAATTTCATTTTTGTATATAGCTCTAATTGGTTCTCTTAAAATATCTAATCTTAGATTTCCTACTTGTTTTACTTTTTCACTTTCACCAAATTTTTTGGCTATAGCAACTCCATCATATTCGCCTACAGCAAACATAAGATCCAACTTTTTATAGTTTGTTTTTTCAATTCTGAAATCTAGATACGAATTTATATTTGTTGAAGCTAAAAGTTCTTCATCACAAGCAACAAGTTTAAAATTTTTCTCCTTAAGTTTTTTTATGATATCATTATTCATTGGTCCTAAACTTTTAAAAAAAATTATTCCAGGATTGAATTTGTCAATTATTTGATACAAAGATCCTTTATGACCTATCACTACATTAAAATTATTTCTTATTAGTTTTAAAGAAAGTAGAATTCTACAATCAAGCTCTCTCTTTGCACTTTCAATAATTATGAAAATATTTTTTTTCATTTTTTTTGATTCTCAAACATGCAATATCCAACTAAATCATAAAAATTATTTTTGATTTTAAAATATTTTTTTTTTGTATATTCAAGTTTCATATTTGATTTTTTAAATATTTTAATCATTGCTTTGTTTGTTTTAATTGAACCACCTGTAATTTTTCTAACTTTTAGTTTTTTTAATTTTTTAATAGCTTCCATCCAAGCATAAAATCCATACTTCTTTCTTGGTTCGCCAATTAATATTCTTATATCTCCAATATTATTTAATTTATCAATTTTAATGTAAATATTTCCAACATGTCTTTCATATGATTTATCAACTATTGCATAAAATAAATCTTTTTTTTTTTGAGACTCTTCTAGATATTTTTTACAAGAATTTAAAGTATGTTTTTTAAACCTTTGTTCACTAAATCTCATAAGTTTTTTGTCATTTAGCCAAGAAATATATCTTTTTGTTAAAAATTTCTTGTTAAATTTTACTAACTTTATTTTCATAGTTTTAATTTTTTTATATAAAATGTATTTTTTGCAACTTGCATTACCATAAATTTTGAATTTTTGTCCAATATTTTAATATATTTAAAAATTTCTTTTTTTGAAATTCCACCAGACAATTTTTTATTCATTATTTTATGAATTTTTCTATCAATCTTAAAATAAGATTTAAAAAAATCATAAATTTTGAAAAGGATTGAAAAAAATAAAACTTTTAAAAAAGAAAGTTCAATATCGTTTTTATACAATTGATCTATCTTCTTAGATATTAGTTTAACTGATGAATATTTTTGATTTGAATTTAAAATTCTAAAAAATAACTTTTTTTTGTTCAATATATTTTTATTTGAATATTTTTTACTAGATAAGAATTTTTTAATGTTAATTTTGTTCTTTAAATTTATACCAAATTTATTTGGGAATATTCTTCTTTGATTATTTAAATCAATACTAATAATTTTTTTTTTTAGAATACTGGCTTCTATAGCTAATGATGATTTTGACTGAATTATACACTCGCTTCTATATATCCAAGGTGTTGGATCAAACTTATTATTAAGTATGACGTTATTTAATCTATTTTTTTTTATTAAATTTTTCCACGTGCTATATTCCTCGGCAGGATGTGGCCTTATTATAAAAAAATCATCAGGATTAGTTTTAATGACTTGAATTATTAATTTTGAAAATTTTTTGAAATCATTTAGTTCTTGATAAATATTGTTAAAAGCCTCTTTTTTTTCCTTTTTATCTTTAAAAGTATAATTTTTATAAGCAATTGAAAAAATTCTTTTTACATTTCCAAATGATGAAATATTTGAACTAATTATTAAATTAAATTTTTTATTATAGATCTTATCAATTTCTTTAATTTCTTCAGAGTAAATTTTTTTTATAATTTTCGATTTCCATAAATCTACTCTTGGTGAACCTGAAATAATAAATTTTTTTTTAAATTTTGAATAGATTCTCTTACATACGTTGTTGTCAAAATTTCCCCAATTAAATATAATATCAACATTTTTGACGTTTTCTAAACTAGTTCTTACATTTAAAAATTTTTTAAGTTCTAACTCGTCTCTTAATTGATAACCACCTTCCTCATCAAGAGAAACATAAAAATTCCCTTTATTTTTTATATCTCCAATTCTTTTGTTATCAAAAAAATTTATAGATTTATGAAAATATGTACCTGGACCAAAGTATTTTAATGCTCGACTGATACCTATTTTATCCCCTATAAAACAAGAAAAATTTTTATCTAACAATTTTGTTGCAAGAAATAATTTTTGAATAAATTCTCTAGATTTAATTTCAATTGGAAGGAAAATGATTTTTTTTTGCAGAATAATTCCTCTTTAAATGGTAATTTTTTTTTTTGTTACTTTAAAATCTTTTAATGTATCAATTTCATGCCATTCAAATTTAGATTTAAATACAGATATTTTAAGTATTTTTTTATGAACTAACAAATTTAAAAATTCTGTCATACTCAATTTACTTCTTATATTTCTTCTAATTGACTTATAAAAATTGTACATTTTTTTTGCAGATTTCTTTTTTATTTTAAATATACCCATATATTGCCCATCGATATCAGAGTATTTTTTTGGCTTATCACCTATTTCCATTAAGATATTATTTTTATTAATTTTAAATGTTTCTAAATCTTCCAATGGTTTTGAATATCTTTCTTTCCAAGATTTTTTCCAATTTGCGTTATATGGTAAGCTTATATCTTGTTTTGTATTTTTAAGTAGAAGTTTAATAATCTTTTTATCAAAAATTATATCTGAATAACAAATTATACTATCTGACTTTTCTAATATATTTTTTGCTTTAAAAAGGGAATAAACCATATTTGTTTTTCTCCACTCCTTATTTATTATTTTATTAACTTTATATTTTCTAAACAAATTTTTTTTATAGCCTAATACTGAAGTAATTTTATTTAATTCAAAATATTTAAAATTATCCAACAAGTGATCAAAGATTGATTTTCCATTTAATTTAATCAATGTTTTTGGTTTATATTGAGTTAACTTATTTAACCTTGAGCCTCTCCCTGCTGCAAGAATTACCACATTTAGATTTTTCATTTTAAAGTGTTTAAAAAAATTTTTTTATCTTCTATTGAATATTTTCTCTCTCTTTCAGGATGCCACATCATAGCTTTAATGGGTAATTCGTGATGCTCAATAGACTCAATAAATTTGTTTTTAGTAACATAAGTTGAAATAAAATTTTTAGGACAATTTTTAAAACCCCAATTATGGAAACTATTTACCTTTTTAAATTGTTTAGTTTTTGTTTTATAAACTTTATGTCTTGTACGTACATGATTTTTTATTTTTATTAACTTTATTTTATTAAATTTTGCTATAATTTGTAGTCCTCTACATATACCAATTAAAGGAAAATTTTTTTTTTGACAAAACTCAATTATTTTTCTTTCTATTTTGTCTCTGTTCAAATTTACACCTATATCTTCACCACCCGATAATACAAATCCACAAATTTTAATTTTATCAACATAAATTTTAATCATCTCCATGAATTCTAATTTAGTAAAATTCAAATTTGGAATTGGTATAATCATATATCCAAGTTTATTTAAAAAAACTGTTAAATCTTTATCTAAACCATCTTTAAAAGTATTGGTAATTTTATCGTAGATCAATCTTTGTGTTACACATACTATTTTCATTTTTTAAAAATTAATTAGATTTAACATTATAAATATTATATTAAAATTAGATAAATTATTTATATCATTAATTTCATTAGTAAATAAATATGAAAATTTTAGTCACTGGCGCAGATGGATTTATAGGCTCTCATCTAGTTGAGTTATTGTTAAAAAAGAAACACAAAGTTTTTGCTTTAAGTTTGTATAATTCTTTCAACGACTGTGGTTGGCTAAATGGTTTAAAGCATAAAAATTTGCGAATTATTTTTGGTGATATTCGAGATCAACAGTTTTGTGAAAATATATCGAAAAATGTAGATGTAATTTTTAATTTAGCAGCGTTAATATCAATTCCATACTCTTATAATTCAATAGAGTCTTTTTTACAGACAAACGTTTTGGGAACATACAACATATGCAATGCGGCAAAAAAAAATAAAGTAAAAAAAATAATTCAATTATCAACAAGCGAAGTTTATGGTACCGCACAATATATTCCAATTGATGAAGAACACCCAAAAGTTCCTCAATCTCCTTATAGTGCTTCAAAAATTTCTTCAGATGCAATAGCTCAGAGTTTCTTTTACAGTTTTGGACTTAATATTGTTATCGCTAGACCATTTAATACATTTGGACCAAGACAGTCACTTAGAGCTGTTATACCTACTATAATTTGTCAAACTTTGGATAATAAAAAAATTGAGTTGGGAAATATTAACTCAAGAAGAGATTTTACTTATATTCTTGACACTTGCGAGGGATTATACAGCTTAACAAATAAAAAAGTTAAACCAGGAGAAGTTTTCAATATAGGATCAAAGAAACATTATAGTATTAAGGATGTATTGAGGATAATTAAGAAAAAAATAAAAAATACGGCACCTGTTTTTATAGACAAGACAAGGTTAAGACCAAAAAATTCTGAGGTTGATTTATTATCATGTAATTATAATAAGTTAAATAAAGCAACAGGCTTTAAGCCTAAAGTAAATTTTGAAAGAGGTTTAGAATTAACAATTGAATGGTTCAAAAAAAATAAAAATCTTTATAGGGATTTACACAACAAGTATAATATTTAAATTAAAGTGAAAAAAATCAAAAAACATTCAATAAATAAAAATTTTACAATAGATAAAGCCTTAGAGTATATGAATAAAGAAAAGGTTAATACTTTATTTGTGGTAGATAGTAGTAAAAAAATATTAGGTGTTTTTACCAGTGGAGATTTTAGAAATGTTGCTTTAAAGGGAATAAAATTAAATCAACCTATATATAAATTTATGAATAAATTTTATAAATATAGCTTGATAAATAATCAAAAAAAAAATACTCATTTTTTTATAAATGATAATACACTTCAGGACTTACCTATTTTAAATAAAAAAAACAAAATTATTAATATAATTTCAAGAAAAAACTTAAAATTAAAATTTAAAAGTTTAAATTATGTGGACTCAGTTATTGTTGCTGGTGGAAAAGGCACTAGAATGAAGCCTTATACAAATGTAATCCCAAAACCTTTAATGCCATTTAAAAATAAATCGATTTTAGAGAATATTATTGATAATTTAGTTGGACAAGGTATCAGAAAAGTTAATTTAACTTTAAATTATAAAAAAAATTTAATTAAATCTTTTCTAAATAACAAATCTAAAAATATCAGCTTCATTGATGAAAATAAACCTCTTGGTACTGTAGGATCTTTAAGATTAATAAGAAATTTGTCTAAAACATTTTGTTTAACAAATTGTGATACAATTTTAGATATAGACTATCAAGAAATGTACAAATTTCATAAAGAGAATAATTGCGATATAACTTTAGCTGTAGTTTACAAAAAATTTAAAAATCAATATGGTTTATGCGATGTAAAAGAAAATAATTTGATTAAAATTGAGGAAAAACCCAATTTTAATCAGCTTATTAATGCAGGTTTTTACTTTGTAGAAAAAAAACTAATAAAACTTATTCCTCGAGGCAAAAGATTTGATGCAGATCAATGGATAAAATTAATACTTAAAAATAAATTAAATGTAAAAGTTTATCCTGTACCTGACAACTGTTGGCTTGACTTAGGCAATATGGATAATTTTATAAATGAATCCATTGATAAATAGTAAAAAATTTAATAGTTGTTTGGTAACCTACACTTATAAAGGTTGTGAAAAATATTTAAATAGGTTTAAAAGAACTATCCTTGAACAAACTTTTAAAAATTTTGATGTTATAATTTTTAATGATGAAGGTAATTTAAAAAATTTCAAAATAAACCATTCATACAAAATAATAAATAACTCTAAAAGTATTTTTAAAAACAGAGTTGAATCTTTAAAATATATATTAAAAATGAAGTATAAAAAAATTCATTATCTTGATATTGATGATGTGATGGCACCAGACAGAATAAATAAAACAGATAAAGCTCTAGATAAATATAATTTAGTATTTTGTAATATTCATTTAAGAAATACAAAAAAAATTCTTTTTAAAAATTATTTAAGTAAATTTTTAAAAAAAAAAACTTTTAGTTATCGTGACTTGATTCATCAAAACTTTATGGGATTTTCAAATACCTCAATTAATTTAAATAATTTAAAATCTGATTTAAAAAAAATTTTTTTAATGCGATACTCATTATATGTCTCTGATTGGCCTATTTTTTTTCACTTTTCTATAAAAAATAAAATATTCTTTATTAAAAATACTTACATAGAATATTACACAAGATCTGGAACACCAACCAAGTTACCATTAAAATTAAATCAAAAAAATAAAAAATTTATTTTTGATCTAAAAATTAAACTATATAATCAATTTAAATATTTAAAATTAGTTAATAATGAATTAAAGAAGTTTGAAATTTTAAAAAAAAAATCTTCTTTTAATAGTTTAAGATTGATGAGTAAATATACAGGTTGGTGGGGAGCAGTAATTTAATGTTATCAAAATTTTCGTATAAAAAATTGCAAGAGAAAAAACCATACATTGTTGCTGAAATTGGTTCAAACCATAATGGTGATATAAATTTGTGCAAACGCATAATTGACAGCGCAAAAAAAAATGGGGCAGATTGTATTAAATTACAAACATTTACTGACAAAAGTATTTTTTCAGAGAAAAATTATAAAGACAATTATTTCATAGCAGATGATTACAGAGGAAGAAAAGATACCAACCTTAGACAAATAGTAAAAAAATATTCGCTCAATAATAAACAAGTACAAATTATTCAAACTTATTGTAAAAAAATTAATATTGATTTTTCTGCTACTCCATTCTCAAATAAAGAAGTAGATTTTCTCTGTAAATTAAATGTAAATTTTATCAAAATTGCTTCAATGGATTTAAATAATTATGAATTCATTAAGCATATTGCAAAAAAACAATTGCCAATCGTTTTATCAGTAGGGATGGGCAATCTTTCAGAAATTGATGAAGCAATTCGTGTGATAGAAAGTCAAAATAATTTTAAAATTATAATTCTTTACTGTGTATCTATATATCCGCCAAAAAATTCTGATTTTAACTTAAAAAATATAATTACATTAAAAAAAAATTACAATTATCCAGTAGGGTTTTCTGATCATTCAATTGGTACCGATTTATCTTTAGCTGCTGTAGCTCTTGGAGCTTGTTTCATAGAAAAACATTTTACAATTGACAAAAATATGGAAGGTTGGGACCACAAAATATCTTCTGATCCAAAAGAGCTCAAAGTCATTACATCAGGATCAAAAAATATATATGAGTCACTTGGTTCATATAGAATTAATAGAGTAGAAAATAATTATCGTATACAAGCTTTTAGAAGGAGTATTGTGGCAAGAAAAAAAATAAAAAAAGGCCAAGTTATAAAAAGAAATATGCTTGATTTTAAAAGGCCAGGAACTGGATTATCTCCTAAAAATATTAATAGAATTATAGGAAAAAAAATAAAAAGAACTATCAAATTTGATGAAATTCTTAAAGAGGAAGATTTTTGAATAAATGGAAAAAATAATATGTGTTATTCCTGCTCGTGCTGGGAGCAAGGGCCTTAAAAATAAAAATCTTAAAAAATTAAAAAATTTACCTTTAATAGCTCATACAATAATTGAAGCAAAAAAATCAAAGTATATTTCAAAAGTATATGTAAGCACAGATTCAGATAAAATTGCAAATGTATCAAAACAGTATGGTGCAATAGTTCCATTTTTAAGACCTAAAAAACTTGCAAAGGATAATTCAAAGGTCATGGATGCTTATTTTTATTTAATAGAGAAAATTAAAAAAGAAATAATCATAAAAAACTTTATTGCTTTGTTACCAACATCACCATTAAGAAAAACTTCAGATATTGATAAAGCAATAAAACTTTATTTTAAAAAAAAAGCTAAATCACTTATAAGCTGTACAGAAAACCCTAAGCCATTAGAATGGTTACTTAAAAAAAATACTAAAGGATTTGTAAAACCTTATAAAAAAACGAATCCAATTAAAAATAGACAAGATTACGAAAAATTATATGTTCCAAATGGTTCTATTTATATTTTCAATTATAACACTCTTAAAAAAAGTAAAAATTACTATAATAATAAAACAATTGCATTTGAGATGTCAAAAGAGAAATCTATAGATATTGATACAATTTATGACTTTAAAATTGCAGAAAAATTTATCTAGAAAAAAAAAATATACAGTGACCTTAATAGGCCTAGGAAAAGCTGGTTATGGTAATTTAAAAAATAAGCCATCGAAAACAAGTCATTATTATAAAATAAAAAAAACAAGACAATTTAAAATAAAGTATTTATTTGATTTAGATTTTAAAAATCTGAAAAAGATTCAAAATTATGGCAGTGAAAAAAAAATAAATTCATATAAAGAACTTAGTAATATAAATAAAACTGATATTACAATTATATCTGTTCCAGTTGAAAAAAATCTAGAAGTTATTTCAAAGTTGAATAAGTTTAAAATTTTAAGTGATTTTATAATATTAGAAAAACCAGTTTCATATAATTTAATTAATTTTAAAAAAATTCAAAAAATATTATTAAATAAAATTGTTATGATTAATTATCAGAGATCTTGGAATAAATTTTATGACTCTGTATTTAAAGGTAAAAAAAATTTAAGTATTTATCATATATATAATAATGGATTTTTAAATAATTGTTCTCATATGATTGCATTATTAATTAAATATTTTGGCAAGTGGGAAAAATATACTTGTTTGTTTAAAAATAATTTAGATGACAAAGATCCAAATTACAGTTTAATTTTATATTTTAAAAATAATAATAAATGTATTTTAGATGGAGTAAAAAATTCAAATTTAAATATTTTCGAAACTATTATTCATGATAGAAATAAAATTATTGAATTAAAAAGTGGAGCAATGAGTTATAATGAGAGAAGACCAAAAAAATATACCCAGATTGAAGACTATTTTCTTTTAAGTGAAAAAAACGATAAAATAGCAAAAATCGATGATAACCCTTACTTTGAAGTAGCAAAATTAATTGAAAAATTTACTAATAATAAATTAAAAGATTTAAAAATGGATAATTTTCCATCTTTACCAATGTCTAGAGATATAATATCCCTCGCAGAAAATTTAAGAAATGATAAAAAAATATAACACTATCGAAAAAGAAGAGATAAATTCAGTTTTAAAAGTTCTGAAAAATGGTGAAATTTCTGGTTTTGTTGCTGCAGCGATCCCTGAATTTTATGGTGGTAAAGAAGTAAAGAAATTAGAACAAAATTTTGCAAAAAAATTTAATTCAAAATATGCGTTGTCTGTAAATTCTGCTACTAGCGGAATTTATTGTATGTTAATGGCGCAAAATATTCAGCCTGGTGACGAAGTTATAACAAGTCCATACACTATGCATGCAACAGCATCAAGCATATTACAATGTGGTGCCACTCCTATATTTGCTGATATAGAGGATGATACATTTGGCTTAGATCCAAAATCGGTTGAAAAAAAAATATCAAAATATACAAAAGGTATTTTGGCTGTAAATATATTTGGTCATTCATGCGAAATAATTGCTCTAAAAAAATTGGCGAAAAAATACAATTTATTTTTAGTTGAAGATAATTCTCAAGCTCCTGGAGGAAAATTATCAAATAAATTATTTACTGGATCAACAGGTAGTGCCTCAGTATACAGTCTTAATCGTCATAAAATTATTCAATGTGGAGAGGGAGGGATAGTTCTAACAAACAGTAAAAAAATTTTTGATAAAATGGCTTTGGTTAGAAATCATGGAGAGGCAGTTGTTCGGTCTTTCAAAACTAAAGATATTCAAAATACTATTGGTCAAAATTTAAGACTTACAGAAATACAAGCTGCAATTGCAACATCTCAATTGAAAAAATTAGATAGATTAAATTCTGAAAGGATTAGACTCTGCAATAGATTAACAAAAAATTTAAAAAAATTTGAACAGATAAAAGTACCATTTGTGAAAAAAAATCATAAACATGTTTATTATTTTTATGTAATGCAAATAGATTTAAAACATTTGAAATATAAACCAAAAAAAATTGTAGAACTTTTTAAAAGAAATGGTTTCGTTTTAAGACATGGATATATTAAACCACTTTATCATGAACCGATGTTTAAGAAAAAAATTTGTTTTGGTAATAAAGGCTATCCATTCATACTTAATAAAAGAAATAACCAAATAAATTATAATGACCACAAGCAATGGAAAAATTGTGAAGAAATAAACAAAAAAGTATTTTTAACTAGTTCTATATATTATCCATATAATCTAAAAGATATGGATAAGTTTTCGAATTTATTAGCAACATGTTTAAAATAAATTATTTAAGTGATTTTCTTTTATTCTAACCAGACTGGAACAAGTCTTTATTTCAAATCTTATATAAAAAAAAAAACTAAATATTTTATATTTACCAATAAAAAAAAATTAAATTTAATTAATAATTTTAAAAATCACAAAAAAATACTTAATTTTAGAGATATAATTTTATTTATCAAAAAATTTAATCCAAATTTTTTTTATATTTCTGCCACAAAGGATAAAATCGAAGATCAAATAATTAAAAATTCATATAGATATAATTATAAAGTTATTAGTATTATTGATTATCCAACTAATCTTAAAATTACCAAAAGATTTGTATCTAAAAATAAAAATTTACTACCTGAAAAAATTTATGTACCAGATCTTCAAGCAAAAAATAAAATGATTGGATTTGGATATCCTGTTAAAAAATTGTCTATAATTAGCAATCCTTATTTTAAAAATATAAAAAAAATAAAGAAAAAATTTATTAATAAAAGAAAAATATTACTTATAGATCAAAATTTTCCCCATGTTAATTATTCAAATTATCTTATAAAAATTAAAAAAGATTTGTTAGATAAATATGCCAACTTAAAGATTGATATAAGAGAGCATCCCGAAAATTTGAAAACTAATAAAGCAAAAAAAAATTTTATCAAAGAAACCTTTCATGAAAATTTTAGATTTCTAAATAATTATTCACATGTTATCGGACACTCATCTACATTGATGTATATAGCAATATTAAAAGGTTTAAATGTATTATCGTATAATCCATTTAATAAAAAAGATTTTAATTGCCCGTTGTTTGAAAGAGGTTTAATAAACGAGTCTAAAAAATTCAAAGATATAATTACTTTTATTAACTTAAATAAATAAATTATAAAATGCTAAGCTAAATGAAATTAAGAAATTTTAAGTATACTAAAAATTAAAATGAAACAAATATCATTAATTAAACCTTATCTTGATATTAAAGAACAAAATGCTGTGAACCAATGTATTAAATCTGGCTGGCTATCTTTTAGAGGGAAATATGTGAAAAAATTTGAGGATAGATTTAAAAAATTAATTGGTGGTGGATATGTATTGTCTACTTCTAATGGAACACACTCGATTGAATTGGCTCTACTTGCTCTTGGAATTAAAAAAGGAGATGAAGTAATCATTCCTGATTTTTCTTTTGTTGCAACTATTAATGCTATAATAAATGTAGGTGCTAAACCTATAATTGTTGATGTAAGTTTAAAAAATTGGTTAATCGATTTTGAAAAAATTAAAAAAAATATCTCAAAAAAAACTAAGGCAATTTTGCTTGTTAACACATACGGTATCATTTCAAATATAAGTGAAATTAAAAAAATTATTAAAAAAAATAAATTATTCTTAATAGAGGATTGTGCAGAGTCTTTAGGCTCAAAATTCAATAAAAAGATTGTTGGATTAAGAGGAGATGCAGCTACTTATAGTTTTTTTCCAAATAAGACCATAACAACTGGTGAGGGAGGGATTGTAGTTTTTAAAGAAAAGAAAGTTTATGAGAAAGCTAGGATAATAAGAAATCAAGGTCGTGAGGAAAGTAATATTGATTTTCAAAGCCAAATAAATGGAAGAAATTATAGAATGAGCAATATTCAAGCAGCAATTGGATTTGAGCAATTAAATAAAATTAATAAAATTTTAATAAAAAAAAAAAATATTTTTAATAATTATCTTTTATTTTTCAAAAATAATAAAAGCATAGAATGCTTGCCTGTAATAAATAAATATGAAAATTCATATTGGCTTTTTGTAGTGAGATTAGTTGGTTTTAATAAAAATCAGCGTGATAGTATTATAAAAAAATTAAAAGCAAAGAATATAGAAACTAGACCAGGTTTTTTTCCAATAAGTTTAATGAAACCATTTATAAATTATTCCAAAAATCAATGTAGAAACTCAATTCAATTAAGTGAAAGTACAATATGTTTGCCATCTTCTTACAATCTTACTTTAAAACAACAAAAGTATATAACCAACAGTCTTTTAAAAATTTTAAGCTAAATGAAGAAATTGTTTTTTATTATTGGTGAAGAAAAATCAAAGATTTTTATATTTTTTTTATTAACATCTTTTCTGGTAATTTTAGAAACTGTAGGTATTGCTGTGCTTTTACCTATAATTTCTTTTTTTTTCGATACAAGCTTTTCAAGTACTTTTGGAATTTTGGTAAATAATATTTTAAAAAATTTTTTTGATTTAAATAATTTAAGTTCAATTTTTATTTTAATTTTAGGTGTTTTTTTTATAAAAAATATTATCTATTTAGTTGTTAAGTGGTGGATATATAACTATTCAAACAACCTTATATATAAAACAGAGATAAAATTAATATCAGGATATATTAGTCAAAATTTAAGCAATATAATTCATACCAATTCAGCTATTAAGCTGAGAAATATCAAACAAGAAACCTCTGGTTTAGCAAAATATTTAAATAGTTATTTCTCGATAATTATTGAAATAATTGTGGTCATAGCTCTAATCTTTTTTTTGTTTGCTATAAGCTATAAATTTACTTTAATTTTATTTTTAATTTTAGGCTCTGTTTCATTAGTATTTTTTTTTCTAGCAAAAAAAATAATTTATAATTGGGGTAAATTAAGGGTATTCTATAATGGAAAATCTCTTAAAGCTCTTGTTGAAATATTTAATTCTATCAAAGAGGTTAAAATTTTTGGAAAAGAAATTTTTTTTAAAAAAAAATACAAAAATTTTTCAAAAAAATCATTAAATATTAATTTAAAATTTAATACATTTAATGAAACTCCAAAAATGTTTGCGGAATTAGTAATTATTTTTGCTTTGGTTGTTATAGTAATGATTATGTCAAATTTAAATTTTAGCAAATCTGAAATTCTGTCAACAGTAACCCTATTTGCTGTAGTTGGAGTAAGAATTACACCATCTATTTCTAAAATAATCAATTCATTCAATGCTTTAAAAAATTCTCAACCGTCGTTAGAAGTAATATTTGAACAACTTTGTGAGAATAAAAAAATACCCAAAGTTAAAGAGGAAAAAAAATATGATTTTAAAAATAACATTACTTTTAATGATGTAAGTTATAAATATGAAGGAAAAAAAGATTATATATTTGAAAAAGCAAATATTATTTTAAACAAAGGGGAAAGTATATTTATTAATGGTGATAGTGGTTCTGGAAAAACAACATTCATAAATCTTTTAATTGGTTTAATAAATCCAACAGAAGGTAAAATTTTTATTGACGACAAAAAATTAGTTGAAGATAATTACAATTATTTAAAAATAGGATATATATCTCAGAATACTCTTTTATTAGATGATACTATTGAAAATAATATTGTTTTTGGCGAAAAAAATGAAGAGCATTTTATCAATTATAAACTTGCAACAGATATTTCAGGAATAAATAAATTAAAAGATAAGTATAATTTTTCTATTGATAAGGATATAGGAGAACAAGGAAATAAAATATCTGGTGGCCAAAGACAAAGAATAGCAATAGCAAGATCTATTTATTTTAATCCAGATATATTTATTTTTGATGAAGCTACAAATGAATTAGATGAAGAAGCTGAATTTTTTATTTTTAAAGAATTGATTTCAAATTTTAAAAATAAGACATTTATATTTATTTCTCATAATACAAAACTTGCTAAATTATGTGATCGAACTCTAATAATTAAAAATAAAAAAATAAATTAACTAAATACAAAATGAAAAAACTATCAAAAGGTCAAACAATACTTAATTTAAAGAAAAAGTTGAAAAATTTTATAGTCCCAAATTTATTAATTATTAAAGTTTCAGATTGGAAAAAAAATAAAAAACAAGTTTTAGAAGAAATAAAGAAAAAATTTATTTTTGAAAATTATACTGACAAGATTGCAATTAGATCTTCAAGCGTTGACGAAGATGGAAATCTAGAGAGTTCTGCAGGAAAATATTTAAGTTTACTTAATATTAATACCAATAATGACAATGAGATAATTAAGTCTGTTAACAAAGTCATTAAAAGCTATCGTAAAAATAAAACACACTTTTTAAAATCAGAGGTGATAGTTCAGGAAATGATTCAAAAAACTATTGTTAGTGGTGTTATTTTCACACGTGAAATCAACAAAGGCGCACCATATTATGTAATAAATTACGATGATGTATCAGGAAAAACAGACACAGTAACATCTGGAAAAGGGGACAATTCCAACAAAACTTTGTATGTATTTAGAGATAAAATCTCTGAACTAAAGTCTAATCGGTTCAAATTATTATTAATTGCCGTTAAAGAACTAGAGCAGGTTTTATCTAAAAGATATTTAGATATTGAGTTTGGAATAGATCAAAATTTAAATTTATATTTATTTCAGGTAAGAAAAATTACTCTTATAAGTAAATGGAAAAAACATAATTTTAATCAATTAAAAAAAAAATTAGAAAATATTAAAATTTTAATAAAAAAAGAAATTAAGCCTAAAAAAAATATATTTGGATATTCTAATGTTTTTGGACAAATGCCCGATTGGAACCCTGCTGAAATTATTGGAGAGTTTCCAAGACCAATGTCATTTTCTTTATATAAATTATTAATTACAAATAAAGTTTGGTCAGATGCTAGATCTGAAATGGGTTATTTTAAACCACAACAAAAAAATTTAATTTTAAATTTTTGTGGATATCCTTATGTGGATACCAGATTAAGTCTAAATTCTTTTCTACCAGCTAAATTAAAAAAAAAAACTAGTGAAAAACTTGTTAATTTTTGGATAGAAAAGTTAAAAAAAAATCCTCAACTTCATGATAAAATAGAATTTGATTTAGCAATCACATGCTATGCTTTAGATATTGATATAAAAATAAAAAATTTGATCGGTGATACAATTAGTCTTTCAGAAAAAAATAATTTTAAAAAAGAAATTAAAAAGATAACATTACAAAATTTAAATTCACAATTCAAAACTAGCATAAAAAATTCACTAAAAAAGACTCATTACCTTGAGCAATTACAAGAAAAATATAAATTTAAAAAAGATTTAAGTGACTTAATAAAAATAATTAATACATGTAAAAAATATGGAACAAAACCATTTGCGATTTTAGCGCGACATGGTTTTATTGCGGTTTCTTTTTTAAAATCCATGGTTACAACAAAAATATTTTCAAATGACGATATGTCTAAATTTTTAATGAATATTAAAACTGTTTCGTCAGAATTTATAGAGGATATTAATAACTTAAAACATAATGATAAAAAAATTTTTTTAAAAAAATATGGACATTTAAGACCAGGAACTTATGATATTTTGTCAGAAAAATATTCAGATACATTTAATTTTGAAAAAAAATTAATAAAAAAAAATAAAAAAAGAAAATTTGTTTTATCAAAAAAGAAAAAAGAGACATTAAACAAATTTTTAAAAAAACTTGAAATAAATTTTAACTCTGATTCGTTACTTGAATATTGTGAAGAAGCTATAAAAGCAAGAGAATATTCAAAGTTTATTTTTACAAAAAGTTTAAGCCACATATTAGATACAATAGTATTATTTGGTAACCAAAATAAAATATCAAATGAAGATTTAAGTTATTTAGAAATTCATGATTTATTAAATAAAGATTTGAAAATAAAAAAATTAAAAAAAATTATAAAAAAAAAAAAAAAAAACTATAATGAAAATTATTTTTTAAAATTTCCACAATTAATTACTCAAGAGAATAATGCTTATATTAGTCCATATCAGTTTAATAAGCCTAATTTTATTTCGCTAAAAAAAATATCAGGAAAAACAAAATTTATTGATAAAAATTTAGTTAGGTTAAATTTGAATGACAAGATAATATTAATCGAAAGTGCTGATCCTGGATATGACTGGATTTTTACTTATGATATTAAAGGATTAATAACAAAATACGGAGGAATAAATTCACATATGGCAATTAGATGTGCAGAGTTTAATTTGCCAGCCGCAATAGGTTGTGGTGATAAGTTATTTAATCAAATAAAAAACCAAAAAAATATTTTATTAGATTGTTTAGAAAAAAAAATTTTAATATCGAATATTAATATTTAATGACAAAAAAAAATGTAATAGTAATTTCTTTAGGAAATAGTGGGTCAGGAGCAGTTTTTGATTATCTTAGATCAAGAAAAGATATGTATGCGCCATTTTATGGTGAAGAATTTAGACTTTTCAACGATCCGCAAGGAATTTATTCTCTTTATTTAAATTTCTACAAAAATCCTGGAAATAATATTTATTCATTTTTTTTTGATGAGTTTGAAAAATATTTTAAGTCTTTAAATCGTATAAAAAAAAATAAAAACGAAAAAAAAACATTTATTTTTGATAAAGCTTTTTTTAAAAAAACAGAGGATTATTTTAAAAAAATAATACATTTAGAATTTAATGCTTTACCCCAATTTAAAAGAATTCAATTAAATTTTTTTGATAAGGTAAATTATTTAAGACACTCAAAAATAATGAAAAAATCAATAAATGAACATAAATATTTTAAAGTGAGACTTCCGATAGCAGAAAAAAAATTTATTATTGAAACAAAAAAATATTTAGACAAGATCACATACAAAAAAAACAATCAAAATATTCTTCTGAATCAATCAATAAATGTTCTTAATATTAACGAACATCAAAAGTTTTTTAGAAATTGCAAAGTAATTGTTGTTACAAGGGATCCAAGAAGTATTTTTTCAAGTATGAAATCAAGAAATTCTTTTGCTTTTCCAGGCAAAGATGTAAAAATTTTTATAAATTGGTATGATGACTTGTATAAAAAACTAAAAAGCAAAAAAAAAACTAATAATACTTTATTTGTTAAATATGAAAATTTTTTAGAAAATTTTGATAAAGAAAAAATAAGATTGTGTAAATTTATCAATGTTAATGCACATATGAAATCAAAGTTTAATATTAATAGTTCTAAAAAAAATTTATATAAAGCAAAAAAAATACTTTCAACGAAAGAAATAAAATTAATTGAGAAATATTTAAAATCCTATTTGCAATGGTAAAGAAAAAAAATAAAAAAAAAATTTTAATAATAGGTAATGGACAGCATGCCAAAGTAGTAGGTTCTATGATAATTGATGAAAATAACTTACATCTAATAGGTGTTCTAGGAACTGGTATAAAAAATATATATATAAAAAATTCAATATTTTTTGAGTATAAGAAGAAAAAAATTAAATATTTAGGTAATTTAAGTAATATTAAAAAAATTAAGTTTGATCAAATAATAATTGCAATTGGAGATAATTACTTAAGAAAAACTTTATATAAGAAAATTTTATCATTATATAAAAAAACAAAAATTAATTTTGCAAAGATAATTTCTAAAAATTCTAAAGTTTCAAAGAATGTAAAAATAGGACCAGGGACTGTTATTCTAGATGGATCAATAATTAACTTTAACACTATTATTGGTTCAAATTGTTTAGTTAATAACTCTGCTTCAATAAACCATGATAATGTAATTAAAGATTTTGCAAGCTTGGGTCCAGGGGTAATTACAGGTGGCAATGTCGAGGTAGGGTTTAATTCTCATATTGGAATTGGAGCAGTTTTGAAAAACAACATTAATATTGATGAAAACACAATTGTAGGGGGTGGATCATATGTTAATAAGAATTGTAAAAAAAATTTTATTTATTATGGAGTACCAGCTAAACCAATAAGAAAGAGAAAAAAGTCTGAGAAATATTACTAAGGATAACTTTAAAACTTTAAATTATTGTTTGATTTGTGACGAGAAAGGTAGTGAATACTTTAAAAAAAAGTTTTCAGATAATGAATTTAAAATATTTTTTTCAAAATTCTATGGAACTAAAAAGCATTTAATTTTAACTGAATTTTTAAATGACAAGGAATTTATACTTTTAAAATGTAAAAAATGTAAATTCATTTGGCAAAAATTTCAACCTACGAATGAACTTGCAATAAAATTATACGATACAATAATAGATGATCAAGCGAGCTTAAAAAAGAGTGAAAATATATATTTAAAAAGAAAAGAAAAATTCAAGCAAGAATTCGATTATATTTATAAATATTTCAATTTTGAGAGAATTAATGTCTTAGATTTTGGAGCAGGATGGGGCTCTTGGTTAAAAAGTATAGATACAAATAAAGTTAATTCATATGCATTAGAAATATCAATTTCTAGGAAGAAATATTTGATTAGTAAAAAAATTAAAGTTCTTGATTTAAATCAAGTTAAAAACCACATAAATTATTTTAACTTTATAAAATTAGAGCAAGTTTTAGAACATTTGACAGATTTAAAATCTTCTATGGAATTACTGAAAAGAATTGCAAATAAAAATTCTATAATTGATGTCTCAGTGCCTAATGGTAATAAAGAAATTAATAAAAGTAGAAATATAAAAATTGAAAAAGGACCAATACAGCCGTTAGAACATGTGAATTGTTTTACTAATAGGAGCTTAAAAAAATTGTTTTCTAATTATGGTTTTAAACCATTATCCACAATCGATTTAACAGAAATTTATTTAGATAAATCTTTAAAAAAAAAATTTAATTTTAAAATGTATATAAAAAATATATATGAAAATTTATTTTCAACTTCAATTAAATTTAAATTAAAATGAAAATTTGTTATTTAGCAAACACAGCTATACCATCTACAAATGCAAGTGCAATTCAAATAGTAAAAACCTGTGAGTCATTTTCTAAATTAAAACATAAAGTATTATTAATAACCACGAGTGTTTCGAAAAAAAATATATTTTCTTTTTATGATGTTAAATCTAAATTTGAATATTTAAGGCTTAGAGGTTTTAAAAATTTTCCATTAGGAATTAAATTTTATATTTTTTCAATAATTTCTATAATTAATAGCATTAGTTTTAAACCAGATATATATATCACTAGAAATTTTTTTACTTGTTTTCTATTGGTATTGTTTAGAAAAAAAATTGTTTTCGAAGTTCACCACGACATTGATATTGAATCAAGAATAGTGAGATTTTTAGTTAAGAATATTAAATTCCTCAATTCAAAATCAATAATAAAAATAATTGCAATAAGTAATTATGCTAAAATGACTTATATTAACAAATATTTAGTTAATAAAAAAAAATTTATAGTTTTACCAAGTGGATCCTCAATTAATCAAAGCTTTATCTATCCAACTTTAAAAAAAAATTATAATATTGGTTATTTAGGATCTCTGTATAAGTCAAGAGGTTTTGATTTAATGTTAAAATTAGCTAAAATTGATAGAAAAAATAATTATCATTTGTATGGAAATTTGGAAAATATTAAAAACCTAAATTCAAAAAGAAATATTAAAAATTTATTTATTAATAATTATATTCCTTATTCGAAAATTCCTAAAGTTTTATCTCAAATGGATTTTCTTTTAATGCCTTATACACATTCAATAACAGCTGCGGGTGACGTCGGAGATATTTCGAAATTTACTTCTCCATTAAAATTATTTGATTATTTAAGTGTAGGAAAAGTTATTTTTTGCTCAGATTTTAAAGTTTTAAGAGAAATTTTAAAAGATAAAAAAAATGTAATATTTATAAAAAATTTTACAAATGCTTATTCATGGAAAATGGAAATAGAAAAATTAATTAATCAAAAAATAAAAATAATCATCATGTCAAAAAACAATTTTAGTTACAGTAAAAAGTTTAATCATATTAAAAGAGCAAAACAAATAATTAATGAAGTTGCTTTAGTTAAATAAATTTGAATGGTAAAATGAATAAACAAATATTATTTTGGTGCCCATTTTTAAGTCAAGTAGGCACAATAAATGCGGTTATAAATTCTGCTTTAGCATTATCTAAATCAAAAAAGATTGATTGTAAGATCATGAATGTATACGGCGAATTTGACAATTATAATAAATTTTTTAGGAAAAATAATATTAAAGAAATAAAATTAATAAAAAGTAATTTAATTAAAGATTTTCCCAAGAAAGGTTTTTTTTGGAGTAGATTGAATTATATATTAATAATAATTTTTGGTTTTTTTCCTCTTTTAAAATATTTAAGAAAAAACAAAAATGATGTTTTATTTGTTTATCTTCTTTCTTCCTTGCCATTTATCGTAATATCATTTTTTGATTTAAAAAATAAAATTATATTTAGAATATCAGGAAAAATAAAATTTTCATTTTTTAGAAAAATTATTTGGTATTCAGCAAAAAAAAAAATTAAAAGAATCCTAATTCAAACTCAATTTGCAAAAAAAAAATTAATTGAACAAAAAATTTTCGATAAAAAAAAAATTTTATTTATAGAAGATCCTATTATAGATCTAAAAAAAATTAATTTTTTAAAAAAACATAAAATAGAAAATAAATTCTTAAAAAAAGATTTCTATATTGCAATTGGAAGGCTTACTAATCAAAAAAATTTTTCTTTTTTAATTAAAAATATTCAAGAAAAAATAATTAAAAATAATTTTCAGTTATTAATATTAGGAGATGGAGAAGAAAAATTAAAATTATCAAAAATTATTAAGGAAAAAAAACTTGAAAATAAAGTTTATCTCCTTGGATATAAAAAAAATATCTATAAATATTTGAATAAATCAAAAGGCTTAATATGCACTTCATTATGGGAAGAACCTGGTTTTATTATCCAAGAAGCAGCTGCATGTAAAAAAATTATTTTAGCTTCAGATTGTGACAGTGGACCTTCCGAGTTCCTTGAAAAAGGTAAATCTGGATTTATATTTAAATCTAATAATCCTAAAAGTTTTATTACTAGTTTTAGTCTTATGTTAAAAAATAAAAAGAAACATAAAAAAATGATAAAAGAAAACCATAAAAAAATTTTAAATTATACAAAAGAATCTTTTGTAAAAAAAATAACCACCGAATTAAACTTAATTGATAGCTTTAATAAAGTTTAAGTAATATTGATTTAAATTATATTTAGTATCAAACAAAATATTTTTTAAATTAATATTTTTTTTTAGTTTTTTTAATCTATTTTTGTTTAAGCTTAAGTTGCTTAAAATATTTACTAGTTGATTTTCAGAATTGGGTTTATACATTTCTCCATATCTGTATACTTTTAAAATTTCTTTGGGCCCTGTTGGGCAATTTGTGCTAATAATATATTTTTTATTTATAGCAGCTTCAAGCAAGACATTTGGTAATCCTTCAAATAAAGATGATAAAACAAAAACATCAGATTTTTTTAAATAAAAAAATTTAGCTTTTTGATTATCTGAAATTTTTACTATTAGATTTAATTTTTTATCTTTTATAAGTTTAATTAATCTGTTTTTCTCTGGCCCTTTTCCCAAAATCAATAATCTAAATTTATTATTATTTTTGACTTTAGATAACGCATTAATAATTTCAGATTGATTTTTTTGGACAACCAATCTTCCAATATTAATTAAGTTAATTGTATTTTTTTTAAAAAAATTATCCTTAAATTTAAATCTTTTATAATGGTTATTGTTTGAATTAATTGGATTATAAATTTTAGTTACATTTAAATTAAAATATTTTTTAAATTTTTTTTTAAATTCTAAACTATTTACAATTATCATATTACTTTTTGAGAGAAGAAATTTAAAAATAAGTTTTTTAAATGAATTACCACTCCAAGCCTCTGGAGCAAGATTTGATCTTACGATAATTTTTTTTCTTAAAATATATGCTACCAAAAGTGCATAAAAATTTCCTTGAAATGAAAAAATAACACTCTTTGGAGATTTTATACATTTAAATGCCAATATTAACATGCATAAAATGAATTTAATTCTTCTGGATAATAAAAATGTAATACTCTTAGGGAAAATTAAATTGATTTTTTTATTTAATTTTTTTTTAAATAAATGTGAATTCTCATAGGTAATAAGATGAAAATTATAATTGTTTAATTTTTTTGTAAAAAAATCTGAAATTATAAAAAAATTTTTTTCAACACCACCTATTTCAAAAATAGGAAAAAAAAAAATTAATTGATTTTGATTGAAGCGTTTCATATAAATAAATGTGCCATTTGTAACAATTATTATCCCATATAAATCTAATTTAAAATATTTATTTTTAGCTCTTAGATCAATTTTTAAACAATCGTATAAAAATTTTAAAGTACTAATCATTTATGACAATAAAAAAAAAGAAGATTTAGAAAAAATAAAAAATTTTTTAAAAAAAAAAAATAATAATAAATTTATAATAAAAATTATTGTGAATAAAAAAAATAAAGGTGCTGGAGAATCGAGAAATATTGGTTTGAAAAATAGTAAAACAAAGTATGTAGCGTTTTTAGATAGTGATGATATATGGTTAAAAAATAAATTAAAGTTTCAAGTTAGTTATATGGAAAAGAATAATCTTTATTTTTCACACACCTCATACAATATAATTAATTCTAAAAATAGGATTATTTCTGAAAGGATAGCAAAAAAAAAAATTATTTTTAAAGATTTGATCAAATCGTGTGACATTGGTTTATCAACTGTTGTATTAAATTTAAATTTTGTCACTACAAATAAATTGTATTTCCCAAAAATTAAAACTAAAGAGGATTATGTTTTATGGTTAAAAATTATAAATAAAATTAAAACAATTAGAGGAATTAATAAAAAATTAACCCATTATAGAAAAACTAAAGATTCTCTTTCATCAAATAAAATAATTGGGTTATTAAATGGGTTTAAAGTTTACAGAGAATACATGAGTTTTGGATTAATTAAATCTTTGTTTTATTTAACTTTATTATCCTTAAATTATATAAAAAAAAATTTATAATTTAAATTACTAATGGCGGGAAGTGAAATAAATTGATCTAAATAAAACTCAGATTAATTTAATTAATTTCTTTTTTATAAAATGTGAAATACCTTATTGTAAAAAAAACTATAAATCCAAAAATAAAAATTATTAGAGATAGAAATTTAGAAATTGTAGTAATTTTGAAACCTAAATAAATTATTATCGAGTTCGCTGATATAAATAATATTATTGGAAGTAAAATATTTTTGTGAAATTTTTTTGAAATCAAATGATGTAAATGAGAATTATCAGGACTGAATATAGATCTTTTATTAATTAATCTATAAATACTGACAAATAAAAAATCATAAACAGGATACCATAAAGGCCAAATTAAATACGCAGGATGGATATTAAAATTATTATATAATTCAATTGTTAGAAAACTAACAAAAAAACCGATAAATAAACTTCCAGCATCGCCACTAAATATCTTTAGTTTAGATCTGGATGGTAACAAATTTAAAATAAGATTTAAAATACCAGCAAATATAAAAATTTTTAGAAGATGGACAGTTTGTGAGTCCTCAATTAACAAAATATAATATGTTAAACAACTAATAAAAAATACGATCAGAAGACCATCTATACCATCTATATAATTTGTAGCATTGATTAACAAACCAATAGCAAGGAGCAAAAAAGGTATTTCAAATTTACCCAGTTCTAAAACACCTATAATCTCATAATTACCAAGGTTACTGATGGAAATTCCATTTAATATTAAGTAAAAAGAAGGTATAGATATAAGAACGATTTTACTCGAAGGTGACAAATTTATCCTATCATCAATAAATCCAGCTAAACAAACAAAGAAACCGATTGATACTATTAATTCAATATTATGGTTAAATTCACCTTGAGATATTACGCTTAAAAAAAATAAGTAAAGAATTAGACCACCTGTATTTATAGTGGGTGCAGCATGAGTTCCCCTATCATTTGGCTTATCAAAATAACCTAAATATTTTGACAAAAAAATTACTAAGACGCTTATTATAATATAGCTTATAGCAAACTTTACTGTTAACATTTATTACTCTAAAATTAGATTAATCATTTTATAAATTATTAAAATATATATCTTAATATCAAATATATAAAAAATGAAAAAAACAATATTAATTACAGGATGTGCTGGTTTTATTGGATTTCATTTATGTAGGAAATTATTAAAAGAATATAGAATTATTGGTATTGATAAACTTTCTAATTATTATTCAATTAAATTAAAAAAACAGAGAATTGAAATTTTAAAAAAAAATAAAAATTTTAAATTTTATAAAATCGATTTATCAAAAAAAAATTTTTCTTATATTTTTAAAAAAAAAAAAATGCATTCTGTTATTCATTTAGCCGCTCAAGCTGGCGTAAGAAATTCGATATACAAACCTTATAATTATTTAAATGACAATATTATTGCACAGGTAAATTTATATGAAAGTTTAAAAAATATAAAAATTAATAAATTTATATATGCAAGCTCTTCGTCAGTATATGGATCTACTTCAAAAAAAAATTTTTCTGAAAGTGATGAATTAGAAGATCCTTTATCTTTTTATTCTGCAACAAAACAGTCAGTCGAGAGAATATCAAAATATTATAGTAAATTTTTTAAAATTCCATCAATTGGTATTAGATTTTTTACTTGCTATGGTCCTTGGGGTCGGCCTGATTTATCTATAACACAAATAACCGATAGTATTATTGTTAAAAAAGAAGTGACATTATTAAATAATGGAAAAACTCAGAGAGATTATACCTATATTGATGACACTGTAGATGGAATAGTTAAATGTTTGAATTTAAATATGAAGAATAAATTTCATGAAATATATAATTTAGGAACAGGAAAGACTTACAGTATCTTAAAAATTTCTCAAATAATAGGCAAGTTATTAAATATAAGATTTAAAATAAAATTAAAAAAACATCATCCTACAGACATGACTGTAACAAAGTCAAACATGAAAAAAAGTAGAAAATACTTAAAATATAATCCTAAAATTAAGTTAGAAATAGGTTTAAAAAATTATTTAAAATGGCATTTAAAACATCGCAACAATCAAAGCAACTAATTTTTATTCGTTTTTAGTTAAATTCATAAAAGCAAAATTTATCCAAAATAATATTGCAGCGTGTGAAGTAAAAAAACTTCCTGTTGGCAACATAGGTATTAAACTTGTAAAAATAAAAAGAAATCCCGCCAGAGGTAAGTTAATTAATATTTTGTTTCTTTTAAAATAAAGATAAAAATGGAATAAAAAAAACAATATAAAAAAAATATATCCAACTATACCAAGTTCAGATAAAATTTCAAAGTGAGTTTGATGTGGATGAATAGAAGAATCAAATTTTACATATTCTGGTTTTTTTGTTTCTATTCTGTAATTTTTTAATCCAACACCAAAAAATTTATTATTATCATAAACTTCTAATGCAGCTTTATAATGTTTCCCGTATTTTGAATTTACAACATAGTTAACAGGATTTTCAAAAAAAGGTTCAATTAAGTGTTTAAAATATCCAGGCCTAAAGTGTTGGTTAAAATAAATGTTATAGCCAAGTATTAAAAATATAGACAGAAGTGCAAGTAACTTTATTTTTAAGTAGCTTCTCTCAAAAATGAAACTAAATAAAAATAACATAACTAAAACTCTTAAAAAATTTGACCTTTCTCCAATAGAGAAAGAAATGAATAAAAATATGATAATAAAAAAATAGAAAAAGTTTTTAAAAATTAATTTTTTCCCAAGAATATTAACCTCATTATTAGAAAATTTTTTCATTAATAAAAAAGAGATAATTAAAATAAGAGCATAATAAAAATGGCCAACAATCAGTTCATCACCAAAAAAACTTGTAAGTCTTCCATCCATATATGACTCGAAGCCTAAAATATTTTTTCCATTAACCATTTCAAAAACTAAATCTGCACTAAGAATAAAGAATACGACCATCCAAGAAGATAAAATTAGATTTTGATATTTTTTATTTTTAATCTGAAAATAATACAAAATTAGCATTACTAAAAAAATAAATCTTATAAATCCAAATGATCTACCAAGTGAGTTTAATGGATCAATACTAAAGAATAAATTTAAAAGTAATATGAACCAAAAAGATAATAGAGAATAAAAAGTTATATTGTTTAAAAAATTAATTTTTTTTTTTTTTATTATTTCGATAATAAATAAAAAATTTAGAATTATTATGAATAAGTTTGAAGATGCTGTCCCAATAAAAAAAAATATTGGAAAAAGGGACAACAAAATTACAGCCATAAAGTGGTTAATATCAGATGAAAAATAACTTTTATAATATTTAAGTAAAGTTGGCATTTATAAATATGAGTCTCTATTTTTTTAGATACAATTCCTTTTAAAATACCGCCTTAGAAAAAAATGTAAATTTATAATTTCATTGAATGATAAATGCATATGAATATATTGTAATTAATTAATACTTTTTAGAAAAAATTCTATAATTATTTTGAGACAATGAAAAATTTAATTGTTGTGACTGGGGGAAGTGGATTTGTAGGTTCAAATTTAATTGAATTTTTTTTAAAAAAAACAAAAATGAAGATAATCAGTTTAGATAATTATTCCTCAGGATCAAAAAAAAATCACATTATAAGCAAACGGGTAAAGTATATTAAATCTGATACGAAAAATATATCAACTATACTCAAAAATTATAAAAACAAAATAAATGCAGTTTTTCATTTTGGAGAATTTTCTAGGATTTATCAAAGTTTTTTGAATATGAATGAATGTATTCAATCTAATACAATTGGATCAAATGCTGTTTTTGATTTTTGTTTAAAAAATAAAATTAAATTAATTTACTCTGCAACTTCAGCATCTTTAGGCAACCAAGGACAGGACAAAAATTTATCACCATATGCATTTACAAAATCAAAAAATTTAGAACTTTTAGAAAATTTAAAGAAATGGTTTAATTTCAAATATGAGGTGATTTTTTTCTATAATGTCTATGGTCCAAGACAAATAAGCAGAGGAAAAATGGCAACAGTTATAGGAATTTTTGAGCAACATTATAAAGATGGGAAACCACTACCTATTGTTAAACCTGGAACACAGTCTAGAAGATTTACTCATATTTATGATACAGTACAAACTTGTTTTTTGGCATGGAAAAATAATAGGTGTAAATTTTATAGTATCTCAAATAAAAAAAGCTTTACGATTAATCAAGTAGCAAAATTGTTTGATTGCAAAGTAAGATATTTGCCTAATAGAAAAGGCGAAAGATATGCATCAGCCTTAACAAATCTAACTTTATCAAACAAGATCAATAAACATTTTGGTAAAATTAATTTAAAAGAATATATTCAAGATTTTTGCAAAAATTACAAAATATCACAAAAAAACGTGAATAAATAATGTTTACAATAAAATTTAATTATGTATAAAGCCTCTGCCGGTGATTATTGCGGAAGTGTTATACCCGATCCCATTCCGAACTCGGAAGTCAAGCCTTTCAGCGCCGATGGTACTTTGTCTTAAGACATGGAAGAGTAGGTCG
>MDTE01201937.1_pt1 | contig 38140 bp, 39 predicted proteins | sample 811231 | NCBI WGS metagenome assembly MDTE01 (sample SAMN05326651, study PRJNA326480) | marine metagenome | isolation source: seawater | place: Indian Ocean: Red Sea | collected 2010 | reverse complement strand
CGTTCGACTTGCATGTATTAGGCGTGCCGCCAGCGTACGTTCTGAGCCATGATCAAACTCTCAAGTTTAAAAACGGCGCACACTAGCTTCTACATAATTACTAAGAATAATAATTATGTATGTTGAAGTGTGTACGACAAATTTTGGTAACCTTAACCGTCCACACTTCTCTTCTCAATTTTAACAATAAAAATAGCTAATTAGAGTGTTAACTCTAATAAAAACAGCTTATAAACAATAAATGCTGAGTGTGACGCTTATATTCGAAATTATTAGGAAATCAAGCTATTAGATACAAAAAAATATGTTAAAAAAGGCAAATAAATGAAGCTTTTTTAATGAAAAAATTAGAATTTAGGAACATTTTAAAAAGAAACTCCCAAGCAGTAATAGTTATTTTAACAATAACACTTCTAGGTTTAATTTTAAATTTTTATAATGGTTATAAAAATAATGAATTGAGAAACTTATATAAAAGTTTAAATAATATATATTTACATAAAACAGCTACATCATTTTTAGATAATTTACAACCTAGACTAGTTCAGATTAATCATAAAGTAAATGAGGGAGAAAGCTTTGAAAAAATTTTGAAAAGTTTAAACTTGCCAAAAAATGAAATAAATGAAGTTTTGAATAATTTAAGTAAAGTTAAAAAGATAATAAAAATATATCCTGGTCAAGAAATCATTTTTTATATAGATAAAAAAGAACCTATAAAAGTCAATCAAATTGATTTCAAAATTAGTAATACAAAAAATTTAATAGCAAAAAGAAGTAGCGAAAATAATAATTTTTTTGTGAAGACTATAGAAAAAAATTTAACAAAAAAAATTTTTTTTGAGGAAGCCAAAATAACTAGTAGTTTATATAAAAGTGCTATTGATGTGAAGATTCCTCCAAAACTTATTGTAGAGTTTGCTAGAATTTATGGTTTTCAAATAGACTTCCAAAGAGATATATGGAGAAATGACAGATTTCAAATTTTGTATGAAGGTTATTTAAACGACGAAAAAAAACAATTGGACTCTGGAAATATTCTTTATGCTAATTTAATTTTGAAAGGCAAAGAATATCCATTATATTATTTTTCTTCCAATAATTTTAGAGATCATTATGATGAGAGAGGTCAAAGTATTAAAAAAACTCTGATGAAAACGCCAATAAATGGAGCGAGACTATCATCCAAGTTTGGAAAAAGGAAACATCCAATTTTGGGATTTACTAAGATGCACACTGGAACAGATTTTGCTGCACCAATGGGAACTCCAATAATGGCTTCGGGTGATGGTATCGTTATAAAATCATCCTGGTGTGGCGGAGGTGGAAATTGTGTTAAGATAAAACATAATTCTATCTACACAACAGTTTATGCTCACATGTCAAAGTTTGGAAGGGGTATAAAAAAAGGTACCAGAGTTAAGCAAGGTCAAATAATTGGATATGTGGGTTCAACAGGATTATCAACTGGTCCTCATTTACATTATGAAGTTATAGAAAATGGAAGGAAAATAAATTCACAAACTTTAAAATTGCCTTCTGGTAAAACATTAAAAGGTAAAGAAAGAAAAGAGTTTGAGGTGGTAAAAATTAAAACGAATGTTTTAATTTCAGAAATTATTAATCAGTAAATTTTCTAGCTTGTTTCTGTATTTAGATTTTCAGTTTCATTTTCTGGACTTGTAGAAACTTTACTATTTTCCTGAGACTTTTTGAATTCTTTCTCTGTGTTTTTTTGATCTGAGATCCTGATAAAATGATCGGCATGTTGGAAATAATTTTCTGATAAAATTTTATCTCCACTAGATAATGCTTCCTTGGCAAGTGTTGTATATTTTTCTATTAGTCTTGATGCATTGTTATTTCTCGAGGGTTTATTTCTTCTAAACTCAGTTATTACACTAAAATTTTCTTCAAAAGTATGGTTGCTTCCATTTCTTTTAAATGATTTATCGCCATTTCCTCTGTATCTATTTTTTTTGTAATTATGCTTATAATTTTTCATATTTCTAAATTTTAGTTGAAATTATACATCTATCTTTTCCAGATAAATCTTTGCATATTTCATTAACATAAAACCCATTCAAATTTAACATTTTTTTTGTTTTAATTGATTGGTGACTATCAATTTCAATAAACAAATTTCCCTTAACCTTTAATAGTTCCCAGCTTTTTTTAATCACCTTATAAATTTTTGAGTAACCAGTTAAACCGCCATCTAAAGCAACACTTGGTTCAAATTTTTTTACATCCTCATCTAAATTTTTAATACAATTTTTTTTTATGTATGGAGGATTTGATACAATAAAATCATATTTATTGTGAAAATATTTGTCAATATCTGAATTCACAAATTTAATTCTATTTTGGATATGTTGTATTTTTGCATTAGTTTTAGCTATTTTTAAAGCTTCTTTTGATAAATCCAATGCTGTTCCAGTACAATTTCGTCTTTCCAAGAGTATTGATATTAATATACATCCTGAACCTGTTCCTATATCGAGAATTTTTTTTTTAGAGAATCTATTAATTTTACCAAGGATTTTTTCAACAATTACCTCGGTTTCAGGTCTAGGTATTAATACATTTTTGTTTATGACAAAATTATTTTTCCAAAACTCCTTCTTTCCAATTATTTGAGCTATTGGTTGGTTATTCTCTCTTTGTTTAATATCTAAAAAAAATTTTTTTGCTGCTGGATTGTGGCGATTTTATCTAAATTTATTAATATTTTTTCCCTATCACAATTTAAAACATTTGATAATAATATCTCACTATCAAGACCAGGATTATTTATAAGTTTTCTTTTAAGTTTTTTTGTACCTAAATTTAATAGATTATAATATTTCATTTAGTTTAAATTTTTCAACTCTTCCTGCTGTGCAAAGAGAGAAAGGCTCTCCAACATCTCGTCAAAAACCTCACCCTCCATAAATTCCTCAAGCTTATGAAGTGTCAAATTAATTCTATGATCTGTAATTCTTCCTTGGGGAAAATTATATGTTCTTATTCTCTCTGACCTGTCACCAGTTCCTATTTTTTGTTTTCTATCTTTTGATCTAGCAGCATCTCTTTTTTGACGTTCATACTCGTAAATTCTTGATCTTAAAATTTTTAAACCTTTTTCTTTATTTCTTATTTGCGATTTTTCATCTTGTTGACTTACTACAATTCCTGATGGAATATGAGTTATTCTTACAGCACTATCAGTTGTATTTACACTTTGGCCACCGGGACCACTACTTCGGAAAACATCTATTCGTAAATCTTTTTCCTCAATTTTGACATCAAGCTCTTCTGCCTCTGGTAAAACAGCAACTGTAGCAGCTGATGTATGCACTCTACCTTGAGTTTCGGTGTCCGGTACTCTCTGAACTCTGTGTACTCCACTTTCATATTTTAAAGTAGAATAAATATTTTTACCTCTAATTATTGATATGACTTCCTTAAGTCCTCCAGCTTCACTTTTTGATATGCTAATTATCTCTAAATTCCATTTTTTTCTATTACTTATCTTTTCATACATTTTAAACAGGTCAGATGCAAATAAACTTGCTTCTAACCCACCCGTTCCTGCTCTAATTTCAATTATCGCATTTTTTGAGTCTGCATCATCTTTTGGCAACAAGAAAATTTTCAATTTTTTTTCATATACAGAGTTATTTCCTAATAAATCATTAAGTTCTTTTTTAGCTAAATCCTTAAACTCTGTATCAGTTTTTTCGTCATTTATGATACTCTCTAAATCCTTTTTATTTTTCTCAAATTTCTCATATTCCTTTGCTATATTTATTATAGAATTTAAATCAGAATATTCTTTTGACTTTTTTGCAATATCATCTTTTTTTAATTCTCCTTTTGATAGTTCTATTTCTAATTCTTTATGTCTCGAGATTAAATCTCTAACTTTTTTGAAAGGGATCATTAATTGTTTTTTATTTCTTGAACTTTTTTTTCAACTAAATTTATTACTTTGTCTATTATTTCCTTATTTCCTAATTTTTCAGTTTGAACACCATTTAAGTATAACATGCTGCTATCTTTTCCACCTCCAGTAATTCCAATATCAGTTAAAGCCGCTTCGCCAGGTCCATTAACAACACATCCAATTATCGACAAAGTAATCGGTGTTTTTATGTGTGAAAGCTTTTCCTCTAAAATTTTAACAGTTTCTATAACCTCAAAACCCTGTCTTGCACATGATGGACAAGAAATAATTTTTACACCTCGATTTCTTAAATTTAAAGATTTAAGTATTTCATTTCCTACTTTAATTTCCTGTATTGGATCATCGGACAGGGAGATTCTGATAGTATCACCTATTCCGTCTAAAATAAGTGAACCTAATCCTATTGATGATTTAACACTACCTGGCAAAAAACCCCCTGCCTCTGTGATACCCAAATGTAGTGGATAATTGGTTACTTCAGATAATTGTTTATAAGCCCATATTGATAAAAATACATCAGATGACTTAACACTTATTTTAAAATTAAAGAAATCATTATCTTCTACTATATTAATATTTCTCAAAGCACTTTCCACTAAAGCCTCTGGACATGGTTCTTTATATTTATCAAGAATATCTTTTTCAAGTGAACCAGCATTTACTCCTATTCTTAATGCGCAATCATTTGATTTTGCAGCAGAAATTATTTCTTTAATTTTAAATTTATCTCCAATGTTACCTGGGTTTATTCTTAAACATTTTGCACCATTATCGGCTGCCTCTAAAGCTCTTTTGTAATGATAGTGAATATCAGCAATTATTGGAACAGTAGAATGCTTAGATATCTCTTTCAAAGCTAAACTACTTTCAGTGTCTGGAATAGAAACTCTAACCAAATCAGCCCCTTCCTCAGCTAAATTATTTATTTGTTCAATTGTCTGTTTTGAATTTGTTGTTAGTGTATTGGTCATTGACTGTACAGATATTGGATTGTTATTACCAATTAGAACATTTCCTACTCTAATTTCTTTAGTCGGCCTTCTTTTGATATTTCTAAACGGTCTTATATTCATCAATTATCTAATTTAAACTCTTTATGTAGAGCTGCTACTGCCTTTTTAACATTTTCTCTTCTAATTAAAACAGAGATTTTGATCTCAGAAGTTGAGATAACTAAAATATTAATACTTTTTTTACTTAGACATTTAAACATTCTATATGTTACTCCTGGAGTGGTTATCATTCCTACTCCGACAATAGATATTTTTGAGACCTTTTCATCAATTTTAAGTTTTTTATATTTAATTTTTACTCTTTGTTTTAAAAGTTTTTGAGTTTTTTTTAAATCGTCAAGTTTAATAGTAAATGTTACATCTGTATTTAGTCCATTGGGTGAAATATTTTGCACAACCATGTCAACATTAATATTATTTTTTGACAAAGGCTCAAAAATATGTGCAGCAATTCCTGGTTTGTCTTTTACACCTACAATAGTAATTTTAGCGTCATTTTTGGTAAATGAGATTCCCCTGATAATTTTATCATTAATAATATTTTTTCTTTTAGTAATCAAAGTTCCACTTTTTTTTGTAAAAGAAGATTTTACATCAATATCAATTCTATTTAACCTTGCGTCTTGAACAGAATTAGATTGCATTACTTTAGATCCTAAAGAAGACATCTCAAGCATCTCCTCATAAGAGATAGTTTTAATTTTTTTTGCTTTCTTATAAATTTTAGGATCTGTTGTCATAACACCTTTAACATCCGTATAGATAATACATTTTTTTGCTTTAAGATGTTTTGCTAACATTATAGCAGTATAATCAGAAGCTCCTCTACCTAGTGTAGTAATTCTTTTTTTCAAATTCACGCCTTGAAAACCAGCTATCACTGGTATCACATTATTCTTCAATAAATTTAAAAGTTCTTTATTTTTAATATTTATAATTTTTGAATTAGAATAGTTTTCATTTGTTAAAATTGGGATCTGCCAGCCCATAAAAGATCTTGCATTTAAACCTAAATGTATAAGTCTACCAGCAATTAACGCACATGCAACTTGCTCGCCTGAGGAGACTAATACATCATATTCTGATTTATCAAAATCATTACTGATCTCTTTTGATTTTTTTATTAAATAATTTGTTTCCCCACTCATTGCAGATGAAACCACTACAATTTTATAATTTTTTTTAATGTATGAATTTATAATATTTGCAACATTTTTTATTCTTTTTATGGATCCAACTGAGGTTCCTCCAAATTTCAAAACTAAAATTTTCATTGATATATTATAAATTAAATTTAATTATGTTGATAAAATACATCTTAGTAATAATGTCAACATACAATGAAAAAAACTACTATAAATAATTTAGAATTAGAAAAATTTAACAAAATTGCTAATGAATGGTGGGATCCTGAGGGAAAATTCAAACCTTTGCATAAATTTAATCCTGTTAGAGTCAATTATTTAAAGATAAATTTAATAAAACACTTCAATAAAAAAAATTCCGATAAACCTTTACTTGGATTAAATATATTGGATATAGGTTGTGGGGGAGGTTTGTTGTCAGAGCCTATAAGTAAACTAGGTGCAAATGTTACAGGTATCGATGCCTCTGAAAAAAATATAGCAATTGCAAAATCTCACCTAAAAAAAAGTAATTTAAACATAAAATATTATTGTAGTTCACCAGAAAATTTTAAACCAAAAAAAAAATTTGATGCAATACTTAACATGGAAATAATTGAACACGTGGACAATGTAGAATTATTTCTAAAACAAAGTTCTAATCTCCTCAATAAGAATGGTGTTATGTATATAGCAACTATAAATAAAACACTTAAATCATACATTTTTGCAATAGTAGGTGCAGAGTATGTTCTTAAATGGCTACCAATAGGAACTCATGATTGGAATAAATTTGTAAAACCTGAGGAACTTAAAGAAATTACAAAAAATTGTAAACTTATCTTTAATAAAATATGTGGTGTGAAGTTTGACCTTCTGTCTAATAACTGGAAATTAAGTGAGGATAATTCTGTTAATTATATATCTGAATTTATTAAAAATTAGTTATCATTATCTTTTATCCAGGGTATCATTTGTGTTTCGATGCCTTCTTCTTTTAATTCCTTTACCTCATTATAGGAAGCTTTACCAAAAATACCCTTTTGTTCTTTTTTGTTATTATAATGTAACGATCTCGCCTCATAAGGAAAATTTTCACCAACATATTTGAAATTTTCTTTGATAAATTTTTGATATTTTTTCATTTTGTCTTTGATTTCTTTTAAATTTTTATCAATGATAGTTTTATTTTTTTTTGCATTATTTAAATTGGGAGACATTATTGATTTAATTATTTTTTTTGACCCACAAATATCGCAATTAAGTAAATTCAATTTTTTAATTTTTTCGAATTTACTGGATGAAGAAAACCAGTTATCAAACTCATTGCTACAATTTTTACAAGTTAAATTATATTTAATCATGAATTTTATATAATTATCTATTTGTTTTTATCAAGTTTTACGATCTATAATCTGAGTTAATATCTATATATTTTTTACTTAAATCCATTGTGAATGAAGTAAAACTTTTTGATCCTGATCCAATGTCAACAAATATGTCTATCCTTTTATTTTTCATATATTCAGCAGCTATTTCCTCTTTATACTTTAAAGAAATTTCTCCTCTGTCAATAATACTTATTTCACCCATTTTGATATTTAATTTATTTAAATTTATACTTACATCTGCTTTTCCGATTGCCATCAAAATTCTTCCGAAATTAGGATCCTCCCCACTTATAGCAGTTTTTACAAGAGGTGAATTCGCAATTGATAAAGAAATTTTTCTTGCATCATTCTCGGTTTTACAGCTTGAAACTGTAACAGAAATAAATTTTGTAGCACCTTCTCCATCTGCGACAACACCTTTTGCCAAATTCAATAAAACGGAATGAAGTTTATTATTGAAGTCTTTTAATTTAGGGTCATTAATATTTTTAATTTCTGAATTTTTTGATTTACCTGTTGCAAAAATAGACACCATATCATTTGTACTTGTATCGCCATCACACGTTATTGCGTTAAATGTAGTAATAATATTTTTTTTTAATAATTTTTTTAATACAGGTGTTGTAAGATTTGCATCAGTAAATATAAAACCTAGTGTTGTTGCCATATTTGGTTGTATCATGCCAGAACCTTTTGCTACTCCATAAATTTTCACATCTGTGTTCCCTATTTTACATTCCTCCATAGCTAGTTTTGGTTTCGTGTCTGTGGTCAAAATGCCCATTGCTGCTTTCATCCAAATATATTTATTAAGATTATATTTAATATTGTTTACTATTGCTGACATTTTCGATTTTATTTTTTCTGTTGGGAATTCTTCGCCAATAGTACCAGTAGATGCAAACAAAATTTCCTCTGGGTAAATTTTTTCTGGTTTTTCCTCATCATCTAATTGTTTTTTAGATAGTTTATCTGCAAGTTCATTTGCTATTATTTTGATTCCTTTAAAACCATTTTTTCCTGTAAAGCAGTTAGCATTCCTAGTATTAATAAGTACGGCCTTTATTTTTTTAGTAACTATTTTCATATTCCATTTAATATTTTCAGAAATAATCTTAGATTGAGTGTATACACTCGCATAATTAGCGCCTTCTCTAAAATAAAATAAAACCAAATCATCTCTTTTAATTTTATATAAATCTGCAGAAACCGTAGATATGGATAGACCATCTAAATGATCGAGGTCTTGAAAATCTCCTATTTTTGAGTTTTTGTTTTGAAAATTAAAGAAATTATTAATGTTTAGTGCCATATATTTAAATTTTTATCTTAATGACTATATAAAATACATAAATTAAATTATACATCAAATATATTAAGTCATGTTCAATCCACTAAAATTTATAACAAGAATTATTAAATCAAGCAATGAGAGAGAGTTAGAAAGAATAGCTCCTTTAATTGATAAAACGAATAAAATGGAAGATGAGATAAAAAAACTTTCTAAGGAAGAATGTATAATTAAAACAAATGAACTTATTGAGAAAGTCAAAAATGGCACTGAGATCTCAAAGATCATCCCAACCGCTTTTTCCTTAGTAAGAGAGGCTTCAAAAAGAGTAAATAATGAAAGACATTTTGACGTTCAGCTTATTGGAGGAGTCGTTTTAAATGAAAATAAAATTGCGGAAATGAAAACAGGGGAAGGTAAGACTTTAACTATTGCCTTGTCTGCGTATCTTAATGCACTTAACAAAAAGGGTGTTCACATAGTAACTGTTAATGACTATTTAGCGAAAAGAGATAGTGAAAATATGGGAAAAATTTATGAATATTTAGGTCTTACCTGTGGATATATAAATAATGGACAGTCTGATGAGGAAAGAAAAAAAAATTATAATTGTGACATAACTTATGCAACTAATAGTGAACTTGGTTTTGATTATTTAAGAGACAATATGAAATATTCTTCTGACACAATGGTACAGAGAGGACATTTTTATGCAATAGTTGACGAAATAGATTCTTGTTTAATTGATGAAGCCAGAACCCCTTTAATAATAAGTGGTCAGTCAGACGATAAAACCTCTCAATACACTTCCGTTAATAAGCTTATAAAATATTTGAAAAAAGAGGACTTTGAAATTGATGAAAAAGATAAGAATATTATGTTAACAAATAAGGGAGTTGATAATATAGAAAAAATATTTTCAAATGCAGGAATTCTTAAAAATAATAACTTTTATGATCCTGAAAATATTTCATTAGTTCATTTTGTAAATCAAGCACTCAAAGCAAATTATTTATTCCAAAATGGTAAAGACTATATTGTAAAAGATAATCAAATAATAATTATAGATGAACAAACTGGAAGACAACTACCCGGACGGAGATTTGGAGATGGTTTGCATCAAAGTCTTGAGGCTAAAGAAAACCTTGAGGTTCAATCAGAAAATCAAACTCTGGCATCAATCACCTATCAAAATTATTTTAAATTATATACCAAGATATGTGGGTGTACTGGAACAGCTATGACAGAAGCAGAGGAATTTTTTGAAATATACAATCTTCCTGTAATTTCAATACCTACTAATAAAAAAATGATTAGAGAAGATTTTAATGATCTAATTTTTATGACACAAAAAGAAAAAGATGTTGCAATAGTTGAGAGAATTAAGCAGATACATAAAAAGGAACAACCTATTTTAATTTTTACATCTAGTATAAACAAGTCAGAACATTATTCTAAATTATTAAGTTCTGAAAAAATTCAACATGTGGTTCTGAATGCAAAAAATCACGAGAGAGAAGCAGATATAATTGCGAACGCTGGCAAAAAGAATTCAGTAATAATTACAACAAGTATATCAGGTAGAGGTGTAGACATAAAATTAGGAGGCAAAACAGATAAAAATAATGAAAAAGATGAAATAAAAAAAAATGGAGGATTATTCGTTTTAGGAACAGAAAGAATGGAAAGTAGAAGGGTAGATAATCAAGCTAGAGGTAGATCGGGTAGACAAGGTGATGAAGGTTGCTCAGTTTTTTATGTAAGTTTAGATGATGATCTTATGAGAATATTTGGAACTGAGTCTTTAAATCCAATGCTTGAAAAATTGGGTTTAAAAGATGGTGAAAGTATAAATCATCCATGGATAAATAAAGCACTAGAAAGAGCCCAGCAAAAAGTTGAGGCCCGAAATTTCGATATTAGAAAAACTTTATTGAAATTTGATAATGTACTAAACGATCAAAGACACGTTATTTTTACTCAAAGAAATAATATAATAAGAAGTAAACATAATAATTTTTTTGAAACTTTTCTTCAAGATATAATTGATGAACTTTTAGAGGACAGAAAAAAATATCTTTTAAACCCAAAAGAAAATTTTTATGTAAATAAATTCAAGTCAATATTTGGCAAATCTGTAGACGAAAATAGTTTAAATAGTGCTAATTCTTTGAACGATAATGAGTTTAGTAAATTTATAAAAAAAAAATTTGAAACTATAAGATCAAATAGGGTTAATATTTTAGGTGAAGACCAAAATAATGAACTAGAGAGAAGAATATTTTTACAAATTATTGACCAAAATTGGAAAAATCATATTCAATACTTAGAACAATTAAGACAGGTTATAGGTTTAAGGTCATACGGGAATAGAGATCCATTGGTAGAATATAAAAAAGAGGCTTTTAGTTTATTTGAAAACTTACTATCTAAATTAAAAATTGACTTGGTAACTATTTTAGTCAATTTAACGGTTATTAATCAAAAAGAAAAAGTAGAGAATAATTTAGTCAAAGAAAAAAGAATTAAATCAAAATTTGAGGGAAAAAAAATTGGTAGAAATGATCCATGTTTTTGTGGTTCAGGTAAAAAATTTAAACATTGTTGTGGGTCTCTTTAAAAAGATAACCAAATTATTAAAAAAACGACAATTAGCAATGTAAATGTTATTGAGTATTTTATATTTATTTTATTTTTAAGTTCTGTAATAATACTTTTATCACTTACAAGATTATTAGTTTTTGATGTGACAAAACCTTTATTTCTACCTACAGATAAAAATTTATTTTTTCTATGATTTAGTATTTCATCTGGGCTCATTTCATTAAAGTAATTTAAATTTTCTAAAATAGATTTTTTTACATTATTTAATATTTCCTCTTTGTTTCTGTGAGCTCCCCCTTTTGGCTCAGGTATAATTTCATCAATTATATTTAACTTCTTTAAGTCATTTGAAGTCAATTTCATTGCCTCCGAAGCCTCTAATGTTTTTTTTGGGTCTCTCCACAAAATAGTTGCACATCCTTCAGGTGATATAACTGAATATATAGCATTTTCTAACATAACAACTTTGTTAGATGAAGCTAATGCAATAGCACCACCGGAACCACCCTCTCCAATAATAATCGAAATATTAGGAACAGTAAGTTTCATACAAGTCTCTATTGATCTAGCAATTGCTTCTGCTTGTCCTCTCTCCTCAGCATCAACTCCTGGATAGGCACCAGGTGTATCAATAAAAGTTAATATTGGAATTTTAAATTTATTAGCTAAGTTCATAAGTCTAATATTTTTTCTATAACCTTCCGGTCTCATCATTCCAAAATTTCTTTCTATTCTAGAGTCTAAATCCTCGCCCTTCTCTTGGCCTAAAACTAAAACAGATTTAGAATTAAATTTTCCAAACCCGCTTATTAAAGATTTATCCTCTCCAAAAAATCTATCACCTGCTAAAGGTACAAAATCTTCAATTAAGTTATCTATAAAATATTTTGCTTTTGGCCTATCTTCGTGCCTTGCAACCAAAGTTGTTTCCCAAGCATTAAGATTTGAGTAAATTTTGTCTAATTTTTCATCAAGCTCTTTTTGTAATGTGACAATCCTGTCAGTGTTTACTTGGGATATTCCATCCTGATTGTATGGATCTTTTAATTTCTCAAGCTCCTCTTCAAGATTTTTTACTTCAACTTCAAAATTAAGATAATTTTTCATTAATAAAAGGTTTATTATAAATAAAAAAGGCAATAAAATGAAAAATATTTTTTCTAAAATGATTATTTAAAATAGTTTTAAAAAAGAGGTAGATTTGGCTGAAAATTACATAAAATTGTTCAATTTATCCATTTCAGAGGTTTTATACAAATTTGTCAACGATGAAGCTCTTCCGGGATTGGACATTAAAAGTCAAAATTTTTGGAGGGGCCTTGATAGAGTTGCTCACGAACTTACTCCAATAAATAGAGATATTCTTAAGAAAAGGCATAAGCTCCAACTGGAGATTGATAGATGGCACCTTAATAATAAAAAAAAAAATTAAAATTTCAGAATATAAAAAATTTTTGAAAAATATTGGTTATTTACAAAATGAAGGACCTGATTTTAAAATAAAAACTGAGAACCTAGATGAGGAAATTTCAAAAATTGCTGGTCCTCAATTAGTAGTTCCAGTAAATAATTCAAGGTATGTTTTAAATGCTGTAAACGCAAGGTATCAATCATTATATGACAGTTTATATGGAACAAATGTAATTGAAAGTGAGGAGTCTGCAACTGAAAGATATGACCCTGAAAGAGGACTTGAAGTTATAAAATATTCAAAAAAATTCCTTGATAAATACTTTTCTTTAAATAGTGGAAGCTGGCAGAATGTTGATAAAATTGAGGTATTAAATAAAAAATTAAAAATTAATATTAACAGAATAAATACAACATTAAAAAACGAAAAAAAATTTATAGGGTTTAGAGGCGATAAAAAAAAGCCAAACGCAATTATTTTAAAAAATAACAATTTACATGTAGAAATTATTATTAATCCCAATGCTTTTAGTGCAAAAAGTGACGCGGCAGGTATTTCAGATATAATTTTAGAATCAGCAATCACTACTATTTGTGATCATGAGGACTCGGTCGCAACTGTTGATGCAGCCGATAAAGTAGTGGGTTATCGAAATTGGTTAGGCCTTATGAAAGGTAATTTAAAATCCTATTTTGAAAAAAAAGGAAAAAATTTAATCAGAAAATTAAATCCTGATAGAAAATATATATCAAAAGATGGTATAGAAAAAAAACTCTGTGGAAGAGCTTTGATACTTAACAGAAATACCGGACATTTAATGACAAATCCTTCAATTTTACTAAGAGATGGCTCAGAAATACCTGAAGGAATTTTGGATGCTTTTATAACATCATTATGTGCAATGCATGATCTAAAAAATAAAAAAAATTCAAAAAGTTCCTCTATATTTATAGTTAAACCAAAGCAACATGGTCCTGAGGAATGTGCTTTCACTGATCTAATTTTTAATAATGTTGAAAAAATTTTAAAATTGAAAAAAAATACTATTAAATGTGGAATTATGGACGAGGAGAGAAGAACCTCACTTAATTTGAAAGAATGTATTAGAAAATTGCAGAGTAGAGTTTTTTTTATTAATACAGGTTTTTTAGATAGAACTGGCGATGAAATTCATACTTCTATGGAGAGCGGTCCAATGATTAAAAAGAGCGATATGAAATCCTCTTCTTGGATAAAAGCTTATGAGAATAACAACGTTAATATAGGTCTTAAATGTGGTTTTAGTGGAATTGCTCAGATTGGTAAAGGTATGTATCCAGAGCCAGATAATATGTCAAAAATGATTAAAGAGAAAATTAATCATTTAAATGCTGGTGCTAATTGTGCTTGGGTCCCTTCACCAACTGCTGCGGCACTTCATGCTTTACACTATCATGAGATAGATATCTTTAAGATACATAAAAAATTAATTAACAGGCAGAAAACAAACATTGATGAATTATTAAAAATACCTGTTGCACATAACCCTAAATGGAGCAGTAAAGAAATAAGAGATGAAATAGCTAATTCTTCGCAAAGTATATTGGGATATGTAGTGCGATGGATAGATCAAGGAATAGGTTGTTCAAAAGTACCAGATTTAAAAGAAGTAAATTTAATGGAAGACAGGGCAACGTTGAGAATATCTTCTCAATTAATATCTAATTGGCTCTTACATGGGGTTTGTAGTAAAAGGCAAGTTTTAGAAATAATGAAAAGAATGGCAAAAATAGTTGATAACCAAAATATGAACGACAAAAATTATGAGAAAATGTCTCCAAATTTTGATAAATCTATAGCTTTTAAAACTGCTTGTGAGCTTGTTTTTCATGGTAAAGACCAGCCATCAGGATATACAGAGCCATTATTACACTTAAATAGATTAATTAAAAAGAGTTAATCATTTATTATATCTTTTCTATATTTAAACGCAGATATTAATGTGCCGTCATCAAGATTTTCTATTTCTCCACCTAATGGTACTCCTTGTGCTAACTTGGTAACCTTGATTTTCAAAGATTTTAAACTATCTTGAATATAAAAAGCGGTTGTCTGGCCTTCTATTGTAGCACTAGTAGCTATAATAACTTCATTAATATTGTTTTCTTTTATTCTATCGATTAAATTTTCAATTAATAGATTATTTGCACTATCTTTGGCACCATTGGAAAGTGTACCTCCTAAAATATGAAAATATCCATTAAAAACATTTGAATTTTCTATTGACCATTGATCTGCTATGTTTTCTACAATACAGATTTGATTATGTTTTTTTTCATTTACCTTGCAATTTGAGCAATCGATATCAATAGATTTCAGACCTCCGCAATTTTTACATCTAACTACATTTTTATAAACTTTGGCCATAGAATTAGTTAATGATTTTAAAATATCCTCTTTATTGTTGATAAATTTTAAAATAATTCTTCTTGCTGACTTTGGTCCTAATCCAGGAAGTTTTGATATTAATTTAACAAGCTCTTCTATTTCTGAAATATTTTGCATTTTATAGAGGCCATTTAAAACCTGGTAGACCCATATCTAAGGTGGTTTTAGATATTTCTTTTGCAGTTTTCTCTTTTAACGAAGATTTTGCGTTATTATGTGCTGCAATTATTAGGTCCTCCAATATATTAGTGTCTTCATTAAGTAAATCTGGAGATATAAAAATTTTTATTATTTCTCCATCGCCATTTAATCTAATCTTAATCTTGTCACCGCCAGATGTTCCATCAGCGGTTATTTTTTTAATTTTTTCCTGGCTTTCTTTAACGTTGGCTTCTAGTTCTTTTGCTTTATCAAGAATTTTACTAAAATCAGTCATTAATTTCTTTTATGTCTATTAATTCTACATCCTCAATTAATTTAATAATTTTTTTGTAATCATCAGTTTTTTTAAATTCGCTAATAAGATTTATCTTTAAATTTTTTTGTGATTGTTTAAATGAATCTTCACCTTTTTGTTTAGAAAGTGCTATTATCCATCTTGTTTTTGTCCATTCATATAATTTAGAGGACAGAATCTTGATAAAATCTTTATTTAAATTTTCATTAAATGATATTTCAATTTTATTTTTTTCGAATTTCACTAAATTTACGTTCGTCTCTAGGTCGTACTTAAGTCCCATTTCTTTGTTAAGTTTACAAATTTCTATAAGATCTTTAATTGAATTGATTTCTAAATAATTACTCTGTATCAGATCTTTTTTTTCACTTTTTTTTAACTCTTCCTCTTGTGAAAGAGTCTTAATTTGGTTTACCATTTTTTCATTAATCTTAGAGTTTGAGCTCGGTTTATTAACGATTTCCTCTTTAATATTTATCTCTTGGTTGATTTCATTAAGAGGTTTTTTAACATAAAGAAGCTTAGTTATAATCATTTCGACTAAAATGTTAGGATTAGCCACAAGATTTATTTGCTCTAAAGATTTTACTATAATATCCCAAAAAATAATTATCATACTCTTATCAATTTTTCGGCTAAGACTTAATATTTGCTCAAATTCTTGATCATTTAAATCGAAGTTTGAACTATCTATTTTCAAATACTCAATATTTTTTACATAATGTAATATTTCTAACATATCATTTAGTAAAATATTGGGTTCAACACCTGAATTATAAATATTAGTAAAAGTTTTTATTGCCTCTTTTTCATTTCCTTCAAAAATATTAGTAAAAAGCGTTATAATTGCCTCTTTATCAAAATACCCAAAAATTTTCTGAACTTTAGGTAAATCTAATTGTTGATTATCTTTATTTGATAACAATGCTCTGTCTAAAAGAGAAAGTGCATCTCTCAAACTACCTTCTGAAAGTTTACATATTAGTTTTAAACCATCTTCGCTTACTTTTCCTTTTTCCTTCTCTAAAATCATTTTCAGATAATCAAAAAGCTCATCAAATTTAATTCTCGATAGATCGAATCTTGCACATCTCGATATTATAGTAACCAGAATTTTTTTTATTTCGGTTGTGCAAAATATAAAAACTACATAATTTGGTGGTTCTTCAAGTATTTTTAGTAAGGATTGAGCTCCAGCCTTAGACATTGCTTGAATTTCGTCTAAAATTAATACTTTATATTTTCCTGTTGTTGGCGGATATCTGCAGAACTCTATTAAATCTCTTACAGAGTCAATTCCTGTTGCTGTTGCACAGTCTTGCTCAATCACATCCAAGTGACATGTATTGATTATATCTTCACAATTTTTACAGAATTGTTTTGTACATAGGTTGTCGATACCATTTTCACAATTAAGTGCTTTGGCAATTATTCTGGCTATTGATGTTTTCCCAGTTCCTCTAATACCATGGAATAGAAAAGCATTTGGTATTTTATTTAATTTTATAGAATTATAAATTGTATTTGCTACTACCTCTTGACCTACTAAATCTTTTAATGTTTTAGGTCTATATTTTAATGCTAATACTTTTGAATTCATAATTTATTAGGGCCAATCAACCTGACGAATACTAGTCCTCTGCTGCTGTGTTTCCACTCTGACAGGATAAACTGTACTACCACCTGATTGACCCAATACTATTATATCAGTAATTTTTTTTAATAAATAAATAAATATACAAATTTACTTATCCCTAAAATCTGATTGTTTAAACACACCTAATAATTGAAACTCTGAGCAATGCAACTCTAAATCACTAAGAGCCCCCGATACCTTTTCTTCCTCAATGTGCCCTTGGACTTCACAAAAAAAGTAATATGACGAGAAAGTTCCTTTTTCTGGGAATGATTGAAGTTTGGTCATATTAACTTGTCTTAGACTTAAACCAGTCAAAGATTGAAAAAGAGCTGATGGCTTATTTTTTAATTTAAACAAAAATGATGTTATAAATTTTAAATTACTATTAAATTTTGGCTGAACAATTTCTTTTTGAAAAACTAAAAACCTTGTAAAATTGGTCTTTTCATCTTGAATATTATTATTTAGTACCTGTAAGTTATAAATTTTGGCACTCCTTTCTGATGCAATAGCTGCTTTTGTTGTATCTTTCAAATTCGAAATAAATAAAGCGCTGCCGGCAGTATCTGCCATTACGTGTTCATTAAATTTATTTTTTTTTATAAATGCATTAGTTTGACTCAAAGCTGCTGTATGAGAATAAACATCTTTTATTTTATCAATGTTAGTACCCTTTATTGCAAGTAAACAATGATTTATTGGGTAAAAATGTTCAGCAAATATATTCATCCTATATTTTAATACTAAAGTTTCAATATTTATTGAGCCAATTAATTGGTTTTGTTCTGGAACTAATGCTTTAACTTCCTTATTGCTTTTTGCTAGTTCGAATGCATCTTGGAACGTTCTACATGGTATAGTTTCTGAATTTGGATAATTCTCCTTTATACAACTTTCGCTGTAAGATCCTGGGATTCCTTGATATGCAAATTTCATATTTTCTTATATTATAAAATATTTTTTATTCCAATAATTTCTTAACTTTCTTATAGTCCTCAATTGTATCAACTCCTATTGGTTTATTTTTTGCTAGTACAGTATTTATTTGAATATCATTTTCTAAAGCCCTTAATTGTTCTAACTTTAGTTTTTTTTCATTATTTGTTTTTTTAAGTGACACAATCTTTTTTAAAGTCCTGTATTCGTATAAATAAATGCCTATGTGATGATAAATATTATAAGTATAATGATCGTCTTTTCTAAAAAAACTTATTGCACTAGAGATTTTATTTTTTTCAAGATTATCTTCTGTTTTTACTTTTACAATATTATTATTATTAAAATCCTTTTTATTCAAAATGCATGCCAATGTTCCCATTTTATACTTTTTGCTAATTATTTTTCTTCTCAGTAATTTAATATCACTTATATTGATTAAAGGCTCATCTCCTTGCAAGTTGAGTATGTAATCGATATTTTGTTTTTTTAAGATTTGCAGACCTTCGAATATCCTGTCAGTTCCTGTGGAGTGATTTTTTTTAGTAAGAATACAATTTCCGCCATTATCTTTAACATTGTTGTAAATTGATTTATCTCCTGTTGTAACATAAACTTCACCAATTTTTGCTTCCTTAGCTTTTTTATAAACGTGATTAATTAGTGTAATACCATTGATTTTCAATAAGGGTTTGCCAGGAAGTCTTTTAGCAGAAAGTCTAGATGGTATTAAAATAATAGTTTTTGACATAAATACATAAGCAATGCGTCTTTGGGACGCAAAAAACACAATTACTTGTTTTTTTAATTAAATTAGTGTTATACGTTTTAACATATCAATATGGTATACGAATTCCAAAAAATAATCACATCAATTGTAATAGTGGTACTAGTTGTATTTGGCATTGGAAAAATTAGTGATTTATTGTTTAAAACTGAAACAAATGTTGTTGCTTACAAGGTGGAGGTTCAAGAAAAAGAGGATTCTGGTGCAGATACTGTATCTTTCGATTTAGCAAGTTTTGTATCTCTTGGTGATGTTGAGCACGGAAAAAAGGTGTTTAAAAAATGTGCTGCTTGTCATAGCATAAAAGAAGGTGGAAAAAACAAAATTGGTCCTGCATTATGGTCTGTAATGCTTAGAAAATCGGGTGAACTTGATGATTTTAAATACTCAAAGGCTCTTTTAGACCATAATAAACAATGGGGTTTTGAGGAAATGAATGGTTTTCTTCTAAAACCTGCAACATGGATTAGAGGTAATAAAATGGGTTTTGCTGGTCTTAAAGATGAAAAGGATAGGGCAAGTGTAATTTTATACTTAAATGAGAGCTCTAGTGAGCCTTTGCCTTTACCTTAATTTATCAAAACAATACAATAATATTGATTTTTGCACGTGTGTTCTATTAAAAGCCTGTTGCCAAACTTTCGATTGTTTGCTTAAGAAAACTTTTTCGTCTACTTCTTTTCCTCTTGGTAAACAATGAAGAAAAATGCAATCTTTTTTTGCAAATCTCATAAGCTTTTTGTCAATTTTAAATTTTTTAAAATAATTTAACTTTTTTATTTTATTAACTTTATCATTCATTGAGATAACTTTGTCTGAGAAGACTACGTCAGCACCAGCCGCAGCTTCTTTTGCATTATTATATATTGATATTTTATTATTATGTTTATTAATATAACTTAAAGTATCTTTAGATGGCTTATATTTACCTGGACAACCAATATTTAATTTAAATGAAAATTTAATTGATGCAACAATTAAACTATTTAAAACATTATTTGAATCTCCTATCCAAGCAATATTTAATTTCGATATTGGTTTTTTTTTAATTTCCTCCACCGTAAAAACATCTGATAAGACTTGTGTAGCATGTGAGCTTGGACTCAATCCATTAATAATCGGTATTGTCAAATGTTGTTTAAATTCCTTTAATTTTTTATCATTATCTGTTCTAAGCATAAATGCATTTCCAAAATTTGATATTATTTTAGCGGTATCCTCAATGCTTTCACCACCTTTTGATAAATGTAACTCATCTGGTCTAAGTGTTAGGGTGCTTCCCCCAAGTTGTTTAATTGCTAAATAAAAACTTAATCTGGTTCTTAAACTTGATTTTTCAAACATTTGAATTAACAATTTACCTTTTAAAGGTGCACCCTTATCAATTTCTAAATTATTTAATTTTTTTCTAGATTTCTTTCTTTTCTTAGCGTCTATAAGAATTTTTCTTAAATCTTTGGAGGAAATATCTTTTAAATATATAAAGTTCTTCATCTTACTAAAATTCCTCACACACTTTTGTTATTATTTTTAAAGCTAGATCTATCTCACTTTTTTTCACATTTAATGGGGGTAAAATTCTAATAACATTTTCAGCGGCTCGTATGGTTAATAACTTATTTTTTATTAATTTTTCGATAAATTTTGTTTGATCTTTGTGCAGTTGTATCCCAATTAATAATCCTCTTCCTCTGATGTCTTTAATAACTTTTGGATAATTTTTTTTAATTTGATTTAAATTTGAATGAAAATATTCTGAAATTTTTTTTACCTTTTTCAAAAATTTTTTAGTAGATACTATGTCGATCACAGCATTTCCCACAGCCATTGCCAGGGGATTACCTCCAAAAGTTGATCCGTGAGTGCCAGGAGACATTGCTCTAGCTACCTTTTTATTCATAAGAACTGCCCCTAAAGGAAAACCACCTCCAATTCCTTTTGCAATTGGCACGATATCTGGTTTAATTTTTGATTTTTCAAAAGCAAGAAAATCAGAAGATCTTGAAACTCCGGTTTGAACTTCATCAACAATTAACAAAATTTTTTTTTTGTTACACAAATTTCTTAATTCTTTCAAACACCAATCAGGTATTACTTTAATTCCGCCCTCTCCCATAATTGTTTCTACCATTATTGCCGCTGTGTTTTTTGTAATTTTTTTTTTTAAGGATTTGTGATCCCCGAAAACAAAATGGTCAAAACCTGGTACCTTTGGCCCAAAACCTTCAGTCATTTTTTTTGATCCGCTTGCAAATATGGCTGCAATTGTTCTCCCATGAAATGAATTTTTAATGCATAAAATTCTATTTTTATTTGGTTTGCCGATGGAGTAAAAATATCTTCTAGCTACTTTAATAGCTGCCTCTGTAGCTTCGGCACCACTATTTTGAAACATTACATAGTCTGCAAATGTTTTCTGGCATAACTTTTTAGCTAACATTTCACCCTCTGGTATCTGAAATGCATTAGATACATGCCAAAGTTTTTTTGATTGGTTATTAATTGACTTTATTAATTTTGGGTGAGCATGTCCCAAACAATTTACAGCTATACCCTGAACAAAATCTAAATATTTTGCCCCATTTTTTGAGTACAAAAAACTACCTTTTCCTTTTTGAAAGGACAAATTTTTTCTATTATAATTTTTTGTTAAGTTACTCATGATCTTATCTTGTAGCCTTTTTTGTATAATAGATATGCTAAGAACCAAATAACAATAGACAATATAAATAGATATGGAATTCCAAAATTAAGAGACCCATCCGCATTACCTATAAATGCAAACCTAAAACCATCAATCATGTGGAAGAACGGGTTAAAAAATGTAATTTTTTGTATGAACTCTGGAAGTCTTTCCACTGAAAAAAAAGTCCCACTTAAAAAAGAAAGTGGAACTATTACAAAATTTGTAACAGTAGCCATATGATCAAATTTATCTGCCCATAAACCCGCAATAATACCTGCCGACCCCAGTATAAAAGATGACAATAGTAAATATAAAAATAATATTAAGAAGTTTTGAATTTCAATCTCTATAAAAAAAGAAAAAACTAAAACTGATAAAGTACAAATTATGATTGCTCTAGTAATTGATGCAAGTATAATTGCTAATGTCACTTCGGTAGCTGAAAGTGGAGCTCCAATTAAATCAACAATATTTCCCATTACCTTTCCCATCAATATTGATGAAGAGGAATGTGCGAAAGATTGTGAGATAAATTGCATGGCTATTAGGCCTGGTGCTAAAAATGTGATAAATTCAACCCCTAATACGTCTGATCTCTCTGTTCCAATAGCTAAGGATATTACAACAAGGAATAGAATTGCTGTCACGATTGGTCCAACAATAGTTTGACCAAACACAGTCAAAAATCTCAAAGTTTCTTTACAATATAATGAGTAGAAACCTATCCAATTTATTCCAAATCTTCTTACACCTATTTTATATTTATTCTTTATCTCAATCATTTATTTCGTATAAATCATATAAAATGTTAATAAATTAAAAAAAAAACTTGTTAATGATACACATTCCAATTAACTATATATAGTATTTTAAAGTAAGATTATAACAACATAATGTACTATGAGTTGGACTGAGGAAAAAGTAAAATTATTAAAAGAATTATGGGGTTCAGGAAAAACTGCAAGCCAAATTGCTGAAATTATTGGGGGAATTTCTAGAAACGCTGTAATTGGAAAAGCGCACAGACTAAATTTAAGTGCCAAAATTAAAACTAGAACAGCAGTTAATAATAGTAATCTCGGCGAGAACAAAAAAATAACAACAAATAGAAAAGGTAGAAGATTTAAATTTCAATCTTTGTTGTTAGACAAAAATTTCGAACCAGCAAAAAATCTTTCTTTAGAGGAACTTAATGAAAATACTTGTAAATATAGCGAGTCAGATCCTGATAAACCTGACTTTTCTTTTTGCGGAAGAAAAACAGTAGAGAAGTTTTCATATTGTCCATTACACCTAATATTGATTTATCAAGTAAAAAATAAAAAAGAAGAATCGAACGATCAGGAAGAAATTCCTCAATATTTGGAGAAAAAACCAAAGTCAGCTTAGTTTAATAAAGAATTTTTTCTTTTGCCCTTTTAAATTCTTCTTCGGAAAGCACACCTTCATCTCTCATTTTTTTTAATTTTAATAACTTTTCGTCAATATCATTTTGCTCTGTATTTAATACATCTTGAGGTTTGGAGCTTTCTTTCAATTCACTTTTAGCCTCAACCCCTCTCGTTATAGCTTTAACAGCTAAATAAAGAACAAATATTAAAATTAAAGCTACTATGATATAAATTATATTAGCAATCATTTTTTTTTAAAATTAGCCAAAATAGAATATTGGCCACCTTCTCTCCAGTTATAAGCATATTTTATTATTCCATCTTCAAAATTGATTTTACTTCCGCAGTTCATATCAAAATTTGTAAAACCATTTTCTGATTTGATATTATCATATTTTAGTAATTTAAGTTGGTCAATTGTTAACAAAGGATTAGGAAATTTTTGAAACAAAGATGCAGAAATTTTAGCAAATAAATTTGGTAACGGTATAAAAGGTTTATTTTTATTTATAGATTTCATTAATATCTTAATAATTTCTTTAAATGTTAAAATTTGGGGGCCAATTGCTTCTATTTTTTTAGATTTAATTTTATTTTCAATTACGTAATAGATTAAATTCGCTACATCTGATGCGTGAATTGGTGAAAATTTTGTTAAGCCCTTATAATATAAAGGAAAGAAGGGTAAAATATTTATTAATCCCAAAAAACGTGTAGTAAATGAATCGTCTACACTATAAACGACTGAGGGTTTTATTATGGTTGCTCTATCAAATATTTCGTTTATAAAATTCTCGCCATCCGTTTTTGATCTCGCATAATTTGAATCTTTCATACTTTCAACTCTTAGTGCAGAAATATGAATAAGTTCGGTAGAATTTTTTTTACACAAACTTGAGATTAATTTTGGAAATTTCGCATGAATATTCTCAAAGGTATTTATTTTATCTTTCTCATATAAAATACCTATAAGATTTATGCATATATCTACATTTGATATTAATTCTTCAATCTTTTTAGTGTCAAAGATATTTGCCTCGACTATATCAATATATCCAATAGAGCCACTTGTTTTTAAAAAAAGAGATTTATGGGCATTTCTCGTTTGACAAACAACTTTATAATTGTTTTTAGTTAATTTTCTTATTAGGTGCCTTCCAAGTTGCCCAGATGAGCCAAGTAATAAGACTTTTTTTTTAATCATAAATCAAAAAATAGACAATATTGTTTAGTCTTTATATATATAAAATAAAAATGAATATCAAAATTTTTCAAGATGACTTACCTAAAGATATAGATTTATCTGAAGAAAAAGTGGTCGCACTTGACAATGAGGCACTTGGGCTTGTGCTTGGCAGAGATCCATTAACACTTGTTCAAATAGGACTTGTTTCTAACGATTGTTATATAATAAAATTAAATAGAGAAAATTACAACGCGCCTAATCTTAAAAAATTTTTGTCAAATGATAAAACTCAATTTATTATGCATTATGCTCGTCAAGACTTAATTTGGCTCAAATACCATTTAGGTGTAGAACCAAAAAATATTTTTTGTAGCAAATTAGCTTCTAAGATTGCAAGAAGTTTTACAGACTATCATGGATACAAAGATTTGGTTAAAGAAATTTGCGGAAAAGAAATTTCGAAAAAACAACAACAAAGTGATTGGGGAAACCCAAACCTTACAGAATCTCAAATTAAATATGCTGCCCAAGATACTCAATTTCTTTTTGAGATAAAAGATAAACTTACTGAAATGTTAAAAAGAGAAAAAAGATTTGAATTATTTGAAAAATGTTTAAAAGTAATTCCTGTTCTAGTTGATATGGAAATCTCAGGATTTAAAATCTCAACATTTGATCATTAGAAATGAAAAAAAATTTAAAAAAAATTGCTAAAGATGTTATTGATTTAGAAATACAGGCCCTAAATAAATTAAAAAAATCAATTAATATTTCATTTGAAAAAGCTGTTAACGCTATAATAAATTGTAAATCTAAAATAATTGTATGTGGAGTTGGTAAAAGCTATCTAATTGCGTCTAAGGTGAGTAGTACAATGTCATCTATAGGTTGCGCTTCTTTTTCAATAAATGCTAATGAATGTTCTCATGGTGACCTGGGAAGCATATCTAGAAAAGATGTTTTGATTATAATAAGCAATTCAGGAAATACTGAGGAACTTAAACCAGTATTACAATATGCTAACAGATTTAAAATTAAATTAATTGGAATTACTTCAAGAAAAAACTCTTTCTTATATAAGGCTGCAGACATAAAATTGCTTATACCAATAGTTAAAGAAGCTGCATTAAGCCTTGTTCCCACAAGCAGTACTACTGAGCAAATTGCTTTGGGTGACTGCTTGGCTGTAGCAGCACTTAATGTCAAAAATTTTAACAAAAAAAAATATAAAATTTTACACCCTAGTGGAAGCATCTCTAATCAACTAAAAACAGTCGAGGACCTAATGATATCAAAAGAAGGAATCCCATTTATTAATGAAAAAACTCAAATGAGCAAAGCTTTGACTTTAATAACCAAAAAAAAACTAGGTGTGATAATTGCTACTAATAGAACAGGATTAACAACAGGGATTATTACTGATGGCCAAATAAGAAGATCTAGTCAGAAGAAAGGAGACTTATCAAAGTTGGAAGTTAGAGATATAATGACCAAAAACCCTATAAGTGTTGATAAAGATACTTTAGCAGCTAAAGGACTTGCTATTATGTCAGATAATAAAATAACAAGTTTATGTGTACACTCGAGAAAAAACAAAAGAAAAACGATTGGCATTTTACATATTCATCATATTCTAAATGCAAATATTCAGTAAATGAGGATAAGTTCGATATTTCAAGTATTAATTATTTTTTTAATTCTTTTATCAGTAATTTATGTCTATAAAGAATTTTTTAGAAATGAAAACTTTGTTAAGATAGAAGAAAAAAAGGAATTTCAAAATGACGAGGTTATTTCAAATAATGATGAAGATATAAGTAGTGTAATTGTAAATCTTGAATATAAGTCTTTTGACACTTTGGGCAATAAATATATTATTAAATCTAAATCAGCGAAAAAAACAAGCCAAAATGACGAAATATTAGAATTACAGAATGTTTCTGCTACAATTTATTTAAAAGATAAGTCACCAATAAATATTTTATCTGATTACGCAATATATGATAAAAAATCTTTAAACACAAAATTTTTTGATAATGTCAAGATTGATCATGACGACATAATAATTGTGTCTCAAAACTTAGACTTATTTTATGATGAGAAATACATAAGTTTATATAACATAAATCAAGCAAAAAATAACAATTTAGAGCTATTTGCTGATAAGATTGATTACAATCTATTGACTAAAGATTTAAGTATAAATATGTATAATCCTAACGAAAAAATTAAAATTAATCAATTTTAAAATGGGTGTTATTAAAAAATTTTACATAACAAGATTTAAAAAAGATAGACCTAAGATAGAGCTTAAAAATATTTCCCTGTCTTTTAATAAAAGACAAATTCTTGATAATGTTTCATTGACTGTTAGAGAGGGGGAGATATTAGGATTACTTGGTCCTAATGGAGTAGGAAAATCAACAATATTTAATCTTATCATTGGATTATTAAAGCCTGATTTTGGAGATATCTATATAGATAAAAAAAAAGTTACAAATCTTCCAATTTACAAAAGAGCTCTTGACTTTAAAGTTAGTGTGGTTCCTCAAAATGGAGGCGTATTTACCGACATGACTTGCTATCAGAATCTTAAAGCTATTGCTGATTTAGTAATTAAAGACAAAAAACATAAAATATTTCAGATAGAAAAAATGATTTCAAAATTTGAACTTGATGCTGTGAAAAATATCAAGGTTAAATATTTGTCTGGTGGACAAAAAAAAAGATGTGCAATTGCTATGGCGTTATTGTCAAATCCAAAAATAGTATTAATGGATGAACCCTTTCAAGGGCTAGATTTAATTTCAACAAGATATCTTCAAGAGACAATAGTTAATCTTCAAACTGAGGACAATAATAGATGTTGTGTAATATCTGACCACGCTGCTAGAGATCTTTTAAATATATCGGATAACGCGATAGTGCTAGCTAATAAAAAAATTATCGCCCATGGTGTACCAAAGGATTTACTTAAAAATGATAAGGCAAGATCTCTTTACTTCGGTGATACATTTAACATTAACTAAGTTAAATGAAAAACTTTGTATCTATAAGATCTAAAATTACTCCATTTGATAAGGTTATTAATGTACCAGGTGATAAATCTATTTCAATTAGATGGGTCTTATTAGCATCTAGGGCTTTAGGCAAATCTAAAGCTTTTAACTTATTAGAATCTGAAGACGTTAAAAGTGCTATTAAAGCTATGAGAAGGCTAGGAGTTAAAATAATAAAAAAAAACAATTTTTATGAAATTAATGGTTTTGGTCTTCAAAGTTTTAATAAAAAGAAAAATATTATTATTGATGCCGGCAATTCTGGAACATTGGCAAGACTTATTTGTGGTCTTCTGTCAAATTATAATCAAAGAGTTAAAATTGTAGGTGATAAAAGTTTATCAAAAAGAGATTTTTATAGAGTAATAGAACCTTTAAAAAAGTTTGGTGTAAATATAGAGTCTAAGTCTGGTAAATTGCCAGTTAAAATTATTGGTAACAATGATCTAAGACCAATTAGTTTCACAGAATATAAAGGAAGTGCTCAGGTCAAAAGTGCTATTATGATTGCAGCACTAAATACACCTGGTATTACAACTTTAAAATGTCCACCATCAAGAAACCATACTGAAATTATGTTTAAAAATTGCCTCAAAATTCCAATAAAAATTACAAGAAAAAAAGGTTACGAAATAATCCAGGTTGAGGGGTTAAAAAAAATAAATAAGTTTGATTACAATATACCTGGCGACATAAGCTCTGCAGCTTTTTTTATGGTACTGACACTCTTAGCAAAAAAATCTAAATTGAAAATTAAAAATGTCAATATTAATCCGTCAAGAACTGGTATTATTGAAATATTAAAAAGAATGAATGGTAAAATCCATTTATCTAACAAAAGAATGTATAAAGGTGAACTTATTTCTGACATCAACATTCATAGTACAAAAAATTTAAAAGCTATTAATTGTCCCAAGCATCTAAATACCAAAAGTATAGATGAGTTTCTTATAATTTTTTTGTTATGTGCAAAAGCAAAAGGTGTCTCTAAGTTTACAGGCATTCAAGAGCTAAGAAATAAAGAAAGCGATAGACTAATGATTGCATCAAAATTTTTGAGAATGATAGGTATAAAAATCGACGTGAGTTTTGACTCTATATATATTAAAGGACAGCCTAATTTAGAACTAAAAAAAAATTATGTTATAAAAAACTTTTTAAAAGATCATAGAGTTTTTATGATGGCAAGTATTGCTGCAAATGTACTGGGTGGAAATTTTAGGATTTACGATAAAAACTCCATTAAATCTTCCTTTCCTAATTTTATACAACTACTTAAGAGACTAGGATCAAAAATAAATTAAAAATCGTTGAAAAATTACAATAATTTTCAGAAAATTATCTATATTCAAACTTGATTAATATAATTTTTCACTTAAAAGTACGTCCTATTAAAATTAAATTAATAAATTTAGATGGAAATATATAAAGATATAAACACAACTGAAACAAAAGAATTTGCGAATCTATTAAACAACCAAACAAAAAGCAAAATTGAAGAAGGAAAGATTTTTGAAGCCACAATAACTAAAATATCCTCAAAATATTGTTGGGTTTATTTAGAAGGTCTAAAAAGTGAACCGGCAATTGACATAAATGAAATTAAAGAATTAGACCTACAGGACAAAATTCAAGAAGGTTCTAAATTAAAAATTGTGGTTGAAAATCTTGAATCAAAATCAGGGGAAGTCATTGTTTCCGCCACTAAAGCTAAAAAAATTGAGGGATGGGAGTCTTTATTAAAGAAATTCGAGGCAAATGAAATTATTTCAATTAAAATAAAGAGTAAAATAAAAGGAGGCTTTATTTGTGAAGAAAAGAATACAAATCATCTTTTATTTATGCCGGCTTCACAATTATCTTCTCGACCATCAAAAGATAATAACAATGTCATAAACTCTGAGATGGAAGTAAAAATTATTCAAGCTGATAGAAAGAGGGCCAATCTAATTTGTTCTAGAAGAGAACTAATCACCGAAAACAAAAAAGGAGATAAACAAAAAGTATTTGATAAATACAAAATTTCGGACAGGATTGACGATGCTGTCATCAAAAGCATAACCGAATGGGGACTTTTCTTTGAGATTAACGGTGAAATAGATGCGTTGTGCCATTCATCATGTTGTAGTTATCAAAGAATTGAAAACTTAAATGACATGTTTGAAGTCGGTCAAAAAATACCAGTTGAAGTCATTAGCAAAGATGAAAAAAAATTACAGATAGGAGTTTCAATTAAAGCTCTATTGAAAAATCCTTTTGATAACATAGATAATTATAAAGTTGGAGAAACATATACAGTAACGGTAAAGAAAATTTTAGCATATGGTGTTTTTTGCGAACTTGAAGACTCCTTGATAGCTCTTTGTCATCAATCTGAAATATCTTGGACCGAAAAGAACCCGTTTCCAAAAAATCATTTTTCAATTGGTCAGAAAGTTCAAGCACAGATAATTTCAATAGATAAAGAAACTCAAAGAGTATCTATATCCGTTAAAATGACAAAAGAAAATCCTTATAATGCTATAATTAAAAAATACGGAAAAGATGCTGAAGTTGAAGGCACTGTTTCAGATAAAAATGAAAATGGATTATTAATTAGATTATCAGGTACGGAAGTTGATGCATACTTGCATCAAAATCAATTAAGTTGGACCGGAAACAGCAAGGAATATTTAGATAAATTTAAAAAAGGTGATAAATTGAAAGTTAAAATTGTAGATATCTCAGTTGAAAATAGAAAAATTTTGGTGAGCAAAAAAGCTCTAGATAAAGATCCAATGGAATATTGGGCAACTAAAAAAATAGATGATATTGTTACTACTAAAGTTGTATCAGTCGATAAAAAAGGTCTTGTTGTCAAACCAGAAGGTTCTGAATTTGAAATATTTATCAAAAAAAATCAAATAGCTATTCAGACTGGCGATGCAAGAAGTGAGAGATTTACTGTTTCTGATAGAGTGGATGCAGCAATAATTGAACTTTCTCTGGAAAAAAGAAAAGTATCATTATCTATCAAAAGAGTTGAAGAAATTAATAACGAGATAGCATTGAAAAATTATTCAGATCTATCAAGTGGAAAATCACTTCCATTTGCAAATCTTTCTGAAAAATTGGATAAAAAAGATAAAAAATAAATTTGTCTATAAATAAATCAGATTTAATAAAAGAATTAGCCAAAAGCTTTCCAAATTTTTTAAAAAAAGACCTTATAAAATTAGTTGATATTACACTTGAAAGAATAAGCGATAGTTTAAAAAATGGTCAAAGAGTAGAGTTAAGAGATATAATGGTTTTTGAAGCAAAAAAGTTTAAAAGTAAGTATGCAAGGAATCCCAAAACCAATGAAAAAATCTTAGTTCCTGAAAAAAAAATTATAAGATTTAAAAATACAAGAAAATGGTCAAAAAGAATCAATGAAAAAATTTAATATATTTATTGCTTGCGATACAACCAAAATCTCAAAGATTAATAGAATTATAAATGCTACTAAAAAATCAGACTTTAATTTAGGATACAAATTTGGTTTAGAGTTTATTAATTCAGTAAATGGGAGAAAATATATTTCGAAACTGAAAAAGAAAATTGTTTTTCTTGATTTAAAACTGAATGATATACCAAATACTGTTTCCGCAACAATGGATGCTATTAAGGATTTAAATATTAATTATGTTACAGTACATGTAAGCTCTGGTTTAAATGCTTTGAAAGCTTGTAAAAAAAATGCTGGAAAAACAAAGGTTATAGGAGTTACTATTTTAACTTCGCTGGATAATAACTTAATTAAACAAATTGGTTACAACAAAAAATTAAAAAATTTAGTTGCTCATCAAGCAAGACTCGCAAAGAAAGCTGGGCTTGACGGTTTAGTTTGTAGTCCACATGAGGTAGCTATTGTAAGAAAATATTTTAAAAAAGAAATTATAACTCCAGGGATAAGGTTGAATGGAAAATCTGACGACCAAAAAAGAATAATGACACCAAAGCAAGCATTTGATAAAGGAAGCGATTGGATAGTGATTGGAAGATCAATTACTAAAGGAAATATAATAAAAAACTTTAAAGAATTAACTTATCATCTAAGACAGATATGAAAGTTAAAGTTTGTGGGATAAAAAATAAATATACACTTAAATATCTTATAAATCACAAATATCCTCCAGAATATATTGGTTTTATATCAAATTATCCAAAGTCAAATAGAAATCTAGAGTATAATAAGCTAAAATATATTATAAATTTAAATAAAAAGAAATCTCTTTTTGTTTCTGTACTGGTTAATCCTAAAATAACTTTTTTAGAAAAAATCAAAAATCTCAGTTTTGATTATTATCAGTTATATGATGTATGTCCTATGCAAACGAGATTTATTAAAGAAAGGTATAAAATTAAAATAATCACCGCATTAAAAATAGGTTCAATTGAAGATGTTATGAATTATAAAAAGTATAGAAATATTTCAGATATAGTATTGTTTGATGGACAAGGATATGAAAAATCAATAGCTTTTAATCATGATCTCATTAGCAATGTTCCAAAAAATATAACTAAAATGCTTGCAGGCAATATTCAGTATTACGATAAACTTGAAAAATTTAATAAAATAACAGATATTATTGATATATCAGGAAGCTTAGAAACGTCTGGTGAAAAAGATATCAAAAAAATTAATGTATTTTTAAATAATGCAAAAAAAAAATAACATGAAAATATCAAAAAATATTCCACTTATAGATCAGCATGATAAATATGGTTTTTGGGGAGGAAAATTTGGAGGAAGCTTTATACCTGAAACTCTTAAAAAACCAATCGAAGATTTAACTTATAAATTTCAAAAGCTTAGAAAAGACAAAAAATTCATTAAGAAAAGGGATTTATATTTTAAAAATTATGTTGGCTCTCCAACATCATTTATTAAATTAAAAAATTTATCCAAATATTTAGGTGGTGCACAAATTTGGGCGAAAGTAGTATCAGAAGCAAACGGAGGCGCTCATAAAATTTACGGTGCTACAGTTCACTGTCTAATCGCAAAAAGCCTAGGAAAGAGATATATAGTAGGTGATACTGGAGCGGGCTATGCTGGAAAAATGTTAAGTATGGCCGCTAAAAAATTTGGTTTAAAGTGTAAAATTTTTATGGGAGCTAAAGATATAAAGAGACAAAGACCTAATGTTATTGCTATGAAAAAGAATGGTGCTGAAATAGTTCCTGTTTATTCTGGCAGTCAAACACTGGTTGATGCAGTAAGTGAATGTATGAGATACTGGGTATCTAATTGCGATAATACTCACATGTGTGTTGGAAGTACAGTTGGACCAAATATCTTTGTAAAAATTTGTGGATGGTCTACTGCGCAGATATCAAAAGAATTAAAGGTTCAAATTAAATCAGAATTTAAAAAAATTCCTAAAAAAATTAAATTAATAAATTGTGTTGGGGGAGGTAGTTCAGCTTATGGATTTTGGAGTGAATTTATCAGTTATGATAAGAAACAAATTGAGCTAATTGGTGTTGAGGCAGGTGGTCCAAGAAATTCAAAACTTCACGCTGCCCCTTTGAGTAGAGGCGCAAAGTTGGGAATATTACATGGCGCAGCTGCTTATTGCTGTCAAGATAAAGAGGGTCAAATTAAAGAAACCGAATCAATTTCTGCTGGACTTGATTATCCATCTGTAAGCCCGATCCATTGTTTTTTAAAAGATACAAAGAGAGCAAGATATACTTTTGCTACAGATGAAGAGGCTCTAAATGCTTACAAGCTAGTTACTAAATACGAGAAATTAAATCCTAGCTTAGAACCTAGTCATGCTTTTGCTGAAGCAATTAAAATTGCACCTAAACTAAGTAGTGATACTATTTGTATTGTTAACTCATGTGGTGATGCGAAGAAAGACAGGGATATTTTGAGAGAAAGATTGGGAAAATATTAATGGATAGTTCTCTAATTAATCAAGCATTTAAGACAGCAAGGAATGAGAATAGACCTGCTCTTTTAACATATACAGTTGCAGGCGATAACACAAAAAAAAAATCGATACAAATTCTAAAATCAATTTCTAAATATGCTGATATTTGTGAGTTAGGCTTCCCACATAACACTCCAATAGCTGACGGTGGCCAAATCCAAACAAGCGCATATCGGGCAATAAAAAATGGAATTAAAATTAATGATGTATTCGAAATAGTAAACCAGTTTAAAAAAGATAAAAAAAATAAGCCAATTATTTTAATGGGCTATTACAATCTAATTTATCAATACAATGAAGATAAATTTATTTCAAAATGCAAAGCATCAAAAGTAGATGGACTGATTGTGGTCGATCTACCATTTCCCGAAAACAAAGCATTCGCTTTAAAGTGCAAAAAAAAAAATATTAATTTCATTCAGCTTCTTTCTCCAACAACATCAAACATACGAATGAAGCAGATAATCAAAAATTCTCATGATATGATTTATTATATAAGCATGCTATCTACTACAGGTGGTAAACTAAAAGTTACCCCAAAGAAAATTTTAAAAGAATATTCAAATATAAAAAGACAAAATAGCTCTAAGAATGTAGTAATTGGATTTGGAATAACTGAAAAAACAATAAAATCTCTAAATAAAGCTGATGGATTAGTTGTAGGAAGTGCTATTTGTAAAGAAATAACAAATTCTATAAAAAAAAGACAAAATCCTGTCACAAATGTAACTAATGTAGTTAAAAGATTAAAAAATAAAATTATATGAATTGGATTAAAAAATTAAAAAACTTTGGAGATTCTATTAAGAATAAAGTTTTAAAAAAATTTCCAACAAAAGAAGAGATAGAAAAATCTGATTGGACAAATTGTTGTACTGGTCCAATTTTAAAAAAAGATTTACAAGAAAATCTATGGGTGTGTAAGGTTTGTTTTAAACATCATAGAATAAGCTGTAAACAAAGATTTGATATTTTTTTTGGTAAAAACAATTATAATATTATTGAAACCCCAATTCCTGATGAAGATCCATTAAATTGGGTAGATACAAAACCATATAAAGAAAGATTGAAAGAGGCACAAAAAAAAACAGGACAAAAGTGTGCTGTTATGATTGCAACCGGTAAAATTAAAGATATTGATGTCACTGTAGGTGCTGTAAATTTTGATTTTATTGGTGGATCAATTGGTTCTGCTGAAGGAGAGGCTATTATTTATGGCATTCAACACGCGATTGACAACAAAAATAGTTTTATAATGATTGCAAGTGGAGGAGGACAACGAATGTTTCAAAGTCCAATTGCACTAGCTAATATGACAAGGACAACAGTCGCAATTAACGAACTAAAAAAAAATAATTTACCCTATATTGTATGTTTTGTTGATCCATGTGCAGGAGGAATAACTGCCAGTTTTGCTATGTTGGGAGATATACATTTTGCAGAGCCAGGAGCTCTTATAGCTTTTGCAGGAAAAAGAGTTGTGCAGTCAACAATTAAATCTGAATTACCAGAAAATTTTCAAACTGCAGAATTTTTGTTAAAGCATGGATTTATCGATAAGATTATTGGCAGGAAAGATCTAAGTTCCGAAATTGAAAAACTTTTATCTATATTGCTAAAGAAAAATTCTAATACAGATTTAGAAAACGTAGATGAAACTTCAGAAAATAGTACGTCGCTTACAAAAGCTGCATCCTAAGGAAATAGATTTAAGTCTTAACAGAATTAAAAAGCTTTTAAATAAAATTGGAAATCCTCAAAATAAGATTAAAGCAATTTCTATTGTTGGTACAAATGGTAAATATTCAACAATAGAGGCCATTTTTTCTATTTTAAAAGCATCAGGATATATTTGTAATATTTATACTAGCCCTCATATTCAAAATATTAACGAGAGATTTGTATTTAATAATAAGAAATTAACTGATAGAGAACTTGTTAGACTTTTAGAATTTATCGAAAACTCAAATAAAAATGAAGAAATAACTTTTTTTGAAATTCTAACAGCTGCCTATTTTTATAAAGCTGCCAAATATCCAGAAAATATAAATTTAATTGAAAGTGGATTGTTTCATCGTTTTGATGCAACTAACGTATTAAATAAGAACATAGCATCAGTTATAACATCTATATCAAAAGATCATTTAGACTGGCTACCTCGAAACAAAAAAACACTTGAAAGAATTGTTTTTGAAAAAACATCTAAGTTAATTAGTTCGGATATAATAGTTTCAAAGCAAAGATTAGTTAAAACAAGTAGTTACATTCAAAATAATATAAAAAAAAAAAAAAGAAATAATTATTTTTTTGACAGAGATTTTACCTATAAAATTAAAGATAATAATTCATTTTATTATAAAGATAAATTTGGATTAATCGATCTTCCTATGCCTAATATACTTGGACAGTTTCAATTAGAGAATATAACAACTGCAATAGCAAGTTTAAGACTAACAAAAAAATTTAAAATAAAAGAAAATAATATTAAAAAAGCTTTGACCAAAATTAATAGTTTAGGAAGACTCCAAGAAATCAAATCTGGTAAACTTAAAAAGTTAGTAAAAGATAATAAATTGATTGTTGATGGTAGTCATAATGAGGATGGTTCAAGAGTTTTAAATGAATACCTTAAAAGCTTGAATTGTAGAAAACATATTGTTTTAGGAATGATGGCTAATAAAGACCATTTAAATTTTATTAAATATTTTAAAAATATTTCCTCAATAACGACTATTGATATTCCAAATCAACCAAATTCCTTAGATGGAAAGATATTAAAAACAAAATTTAAAAATTTTCAGAATGTTAAATACAAACCAACAATAAAAAAAGCAATATCATCAGTTAATTTAAGAAAAGGAGACCTCTTATTAATTACTGGTTCTTTGTATTTAGCGGGAGAAGTCTTAAATTTAAATTAAATATTTTCTTTTAACCAATTTATAAATTCTGATTTGTTAGTCATTCCAACCTTGGTTGATTTAAGTTCTCCATTAACGACCAGAATACATGTTGGTATTCCTCTTACACCGAATTTTGTTGGAGTGTTTGGTTGATTATCAATATTCATTGCACCAAAATCTATATTATTCATCTCATTGGAAATTTCTTCTACAATTGGAGTTAAGGCTTTACAAGGTCCACACCAATCTGCCTCAAATTTTAGACAAAAAGGTTTTGAACTTTTCATAACTTTTTCGTCAAAAGTTTCATCTGTTATGTCTTGAATAGTCATTATTAAATTTTATATTAAAAAAAAATAATTATGCAAGTTTAAAAAAAAAAAATTAAAGTTTATCCACATTAAACATTTTCATATTTTTTTTGTATTGTCATTACATGGTCATTTAATTCATCTAAAAATTTTAGTTTTTCATTATCATTTTCATCTGAATATTTGTCTCTTAAAGTATCAATTTCAGTAAAACAAGCGGCAACTGTCCACCATTTTTCTTTACCAGTACTTAGTATTCTCTTTGCGATACCTTGTTCTATTTTTTTTCTTATGTCTTTTGGCAAAACCTCTGGTGCCTCTTGGAAAATAATTTTCTTTCCAAAACCATGCAATCTTTCGTCTTCAAATTTTGACAGAAGTTTTAGTTTATCCTTCCATTCTGCTGCATGCCAAGCAGGAAATAATGCCGTATCTTTATTTGATGTGAATTTTGTATAAATACTTTCCTCGGCATATATATCCTCTTGATTTTTTGATTGTTCTTTATCCTCTGCGATTTCTCTCAAAGCCATTAATATTTTTTGTGAGAAAGCTTCATTTTGCTTAACCATTTTAGATCTTTTGTTAATTTGTTCTAAATCCATAGCGTTATAAGGTTCTGCTTGCATACCATATTTTTTATCAAGAATTATTGGAGCTTTATTTGATCTTATGGTTCTTAAAAATTTGGGAGTTTTCTTCATTTCTACTTTTAATTCATTTACTGACATTTTTAACAAAGGCTCTACATCAACTCTTAAATCAACTGCTTGGCCCCATTGATAAATTGGATGAATACAGTATTTAGGGTGAAGTGGACTAACCAGATATAGTCTGCTTTTACCATAAAAATATTCATTAAGGGTAATGATATTTTCTTTTTTTATAATTGTTTCAGTCTCTATTTTATTTGAAGTTCTCAGAAAATCATTCCATGTATCAGGTTGTTTTCTTTTTATCAAACCAAGAACTTTTACAGTTAAGCTTGCATCAAATAACGCGGAGTGAGCTCCGGCTGAGTCGAACCCATTCATTTTACTTAAAGACGCTAATTTAAATACTGGGTTATTTTTTTCATTAATTTCTGTCTCAAGTACATTTTGATCTACAGCATAAGCGGCTCTAGCAATATTAATTCCGTCATGACGTTTGTTTGGCGAAGCATTTGTTATATAGGGATACCTAATGCCTTTAAAAAACTCTTTTCTTATCATTTCATCATCAAAACCAATATTAGACCAACCTAAGAAAATTGCAGGACTCCATTTTTTAAAAATTTTTTCTATTTCTCCCAACATTTCATAGTGACTTAAATTTCCTTGGGTAAGCTGCTTAATGCTTGTTTTATTGACTATCAATGCCATTGCTTGGGGTATTTCCCCTTCGGGTAATCTGCATCTTAGATTAAATCTATCTTTCTCTTTGAAGTTTTCATCAACTAATATTCCCCCTATCTCAATTATGCTACCAAAATCTGTACTTGCACTTGAGCTTTCTATGTCCCATATAGCTAAATTCATATTTACCTTTTATTAGCTTTGTTTTGAGGAATATTTGAAGTTTTAAAGAACTTAACTATTCGCATATAAACAATTAGCATTAAGTTAAT
>MDTE01095842.1_pt1 | contig 38164 bp, 43 predicted proteins | sample 811231 | NCBI WGS metagenome assembly MDTE01 (sample SAMN05326651, study PRJNA326480) | marine metagenome | isolation source: seawater | place: Indian Ocean: Red Sea | collected 2010 | reverse complement strand
ATATACCATGTCTTGTTGCTTAACCATCCCAACACGGGTCGGCCTAATAGCCATATACGGGGCCTTATCTATAACAAAAATTAGGTGGACCAACCGGCCTAGGGTCAGCGATGCCGCTGAATTGCAAAAAGCCCGTGATCAGATCACAGATTACTTTAGGGGTACCCTCCGAAACTTTGACCTATCTCTCAACCCTTCAGGCACTGAATTCCAGCTGGCAGTGTGGGAGCGAATTCTATTAATACCCTACGGCACTACTTCAACCTATGGCGAGCTAGCCGATGAACTCCGGACAAGCGCTCGAGCCGTAGGCCGCGCATGTGCCACCAACCCAATTCCTTTGCTGATCCCATGCCATCGGGTCATATCTAAAAAAGGCGCACTAACAGGCTATAGCGGTGGTGGTGGACTCCAGACAAAGCGACTTCTCCTGTCATTTGAGAAAAATCAGGCCAGAGACCCCTCCTAACTTTTCTCGAACACTTACTTAAACCTTTGGACCCAATGAATGCGATCATGTAAATATGCGCCTATGTAAGTTGATGGAGGAATAGAATGAAGTGCAATGCGGTAGTGGCTCACGAGACTGGAGGCCCCGAAGTACTTAAGTGGGAGGTAGTAGACGTGGCAACCCCTTCTTCGGGCGAGGCTCTTATTCGGCACACTGGCGTGGGTCTAAATTTTATAGACGTTTATTTTAGGACAGGCCTGTATCCTTCGCCGTCTATGCCTATTTGTCCCGGTATGGAGGGAGCCGGTATAGTTGAAGCGGTTGGGGAAAACGTTGACGAGGTTTCGGTGGGAGACCGGGTCGCGTATGCTGGTATGCCAGTAGGGGCATATTCAGAATATCGGACTATCCCTTCCCATAGACTGATGGTAATTCCAGACGAGATTAGCGACGAAACTGCCGCCGCAATGATGCTTAAAGGAATGACCGTTGAGTACCTAATGGATAGGACCTACAAGGTGTCCCCCGGCGATACAATATTGCTACATGCGGCGGCAGGTGGTGTAGGACTGATAGCCTCCCAATGGGCAAAGGCCCGGGGAGCTAAGGTGATTGGAACTGTCGGTTCTCGAGAAAAAGCCACTCTTGCAAAAGCCCATGGCTGTGACCATACAATCATCTACACTGAAGAAAACTTTGTGGATCGTGTTAAAGACATTACCCAGGGGATCGGTGTACCAGTGGTATACGACTCGGTCGGAAAAGACACTCTATTAGACTCCATAGAGTGCCTTAAACCGAGAGGCATACTAGTGAATTTTGGCCAATCATCGGGCAAGCTGGAGAATTTTGACCTAGCTGCACTAGCCAAAGGATCTTTTTATGTCACCCGTCCGTCACTAATGACATACACAACTTCACGGGCAGATCTTGAAACCAGCGCCAACACATTGTTCGACTTGGTAAACAATAACAAAGTCACCATACCTATTAACAACAGATATGAGCTAAAGGATGCTGCTCAGGCGCACTCAGATCTCGAGGGACGGCGGACCACCGGAACCACAGTATTTACCGTATAACAAAGGGAGTGGGCCCGAGGGCCGTTAGGGCGAGGTTAGTGGCCTGCCTAGGCTGTATAACTATGTGTTCATCGACTCAAAAAAATCGTCGTTAGACTTAGTATCTTTCAATTTATCCAGTAAAAACTCCATGGATTCCGTAACACCCATAGGCGTCAAAATACGACGCAAAACATACATCTTTGACAGCTCTCCCTTCGATACCAAAAGCTCTTCCTTGCGAGTGCCAGACTTGCCGATATCTATGGAAGGAAACGTCCTCTTATCAGCAAGCTTTCTATCCAACACTATTTCACTATTCCCGGTACCCTTAAATTCTTCAAAAATCACCTCATCCATTCGCGACCCCGTATCTATGAGAGCTGTGGCTATAATGGTCAACGACCCGCCCTGTTCTATATTTCGGGCTGCCCCAAAAAACCTTTTAGGCCTTTGCAGGGCATTAGCATCTACTCCCCCAGTTAGCACTTTCCCTGAAGAGGGGATAACAGTGTTATAGGCCCGACCTAGGCGTGTGATTGAATCAAGCAAAATTACTACATCTCGCCCGTGTTCTGTGAGGCGCTTTGCCTTCTCGATCACCATCTCAGCCACTTGCACGTGGCGTCCCGCGGGCTCATCAAAAGTAGAACTTACGACCTCTCCGTCCACGGACCTCTGCATGTCCGTAACTTCCTCAGGGCGCTCATCGATAAGGAGCACCAACAGATAAACCTCGGGGTGATTAGCAGTTATAGAGTGAGCAATATTCTGCAAGACAACCGTTTTACCTGTTCGAGGCTGTGCAACAATTAGCGCACGCTGCCCCTTACCTAATGGGGCCACCAGATCTATAACCCGAGCAGTCATATCCTTCTCTTCCGAGTTTTCTACCTCAAGCCGCAACCACTTATCTGGATATAGCGGGGTTAAATTATCAAAATGAACTTTGTGCCTCGCGTTTTCCGGTTTCTCAAAATTAATCTCGCTGATTTTACGCAAAGCAAAATACCGTTCCCCATCCTTCGGTTGCCGGATTTCCCCGTCAACCGTATCGCCTGTTCTGAGGGCGAATCGTCGGATTTGATTAGGCGATACGTAAATATCATCTGGCCCTGGCAGGTAATTCGACTCAGGCGATCGTAGAAAACCAAATCCGTCCTGGAGGATTTCAAGAACCCCACCAGCCGAAATAACTATATCACTTTCTGCAAGCTGCTTTAGTATAGCAAACATCAAGTCCTGTTTGCGCAGCGTGCTAGCATTCTCTACCCCACACTCCTCGGCGTAAGCCAATAATTCGGTTGGGGTTTTTTCTTTCAGCTCCTGCAGGTTCATATTTAACTCTTAAATGTTAAGTTTTATGGAGGTATCACAAGCCAACCACTTGTCTAGCAAATCACTTAGATTCCGCCCGCTCGAATGTCTTTCTTGGAAATTGCCACCAATCGGCAAAGAGAAAAAGGGAAAGTATGGCCTGTGCTGGTGCCTAGAGCGGTTTAGCACTCAATGGCGACACAGCACATTGTAACTTGAGTTTGGTGCATTCGTCAAATAGGCAGATTCTCTGGTAGATCAGTCGCCAGCGTCAGACTTAAAATGGTTTAACAACGACCATCAGAATAATGACAATCAAGAGGACCGTTGGCACCTCATTCACCATGCGGTAAAATGCTTGCCCCCGCCTGTTCTCGTTGGTCTCAAAAGCTTTTTGCCAAACGGCCATGGCTGCGTGCATGCCACTCATTGCAACAACTGCCAGCATCTTTGTGTAGAACCAGGTCTCCGCCCAAACTGCAAATGGAGAAAGTGCCGTCAAAGCTAACCCCAACACCCAACTAACTGCCATTGCAGGACCCATGATAAAATTCAATAATCGTCTTTCCATTATTCGTAACGTAAGATCTAAGTCGGAATCGGGTTCCACACCAACATGATAGACGAAAAGACGAGGCAAATATAGCAGACCCGCCATCCACGCTATTACGGCGATTAGATGAAAAGCCTTTATCCACACATAGAGTCCGGCAGTCTCATTCATGGTTTGTTCCCAGACGACACGGATGCATGGGCACCATATTTACCGCCAAGGCTTTTACAACATAGTTGTAGCTGTGGTGGACACCAGCTCGCTTCTTGAGGTTGAGGCTGACCACTATCACGACTAGCTGATTTTACCATATTTCCCAATGCCAACACAAAATCCTCCGATACACTAAGCGCTGGAACTCTTTGATAACTCTGCACGCCTACCCGTCGCGCCAAATCAGCATATTCTATATCAAGCTCGACCAGTGTTTCAGAATGTTCGGAAACAAAAGCTATCGGGACAATAACTAAAGATTTCCCCAAAGCACCAGCTTCAGCGATTAATTCTTCGGTGGATGGACCAATCCACCGAAGGGGGCCAACCCTACTCTGGTAACAAACCTCCCAATCCAAATGTGGGCACGCCAATTGTTTAACAATCGCCTTGGCTGTACATTCCACCTGATATTGGTATGGATCTCCCTTAGCAATTATCTTTTTGGGTAATCCGTGGGCAGAAAACAAAACCTTTTGAGAATTTTTAGGCGTGGTAGGTTCTAGAAACGGCCTAATCAGCTTAACATGGGCAGAAATAAAATGGGGGTTAGTCGCATAACACCCAACGATAAAGGTTGGCTTATCCAATCCGAGCTCAGCTGCTGCCTTGTTCCAATCTCCAACAGAAGACCCTGTGGTAGTTGTCGAATATTGGGGATAGAGGGGCACTAACACTATCTTTTCGGGATCATAACTCAGAACAGCTTTAACAGCTTCATAGCTTCGTGGATGCCAGTACCGCATCGATAAAAATACACGATAGTTAGCCCCTAAACTATCCCCTAGAGCCTGCCCCTGCACTTGTGACTCTTTTAAGAGCGGTGAACTACCCCCTAGTTTATCATAGATCAAACGTGCCACCGGAGCCCTTTTCCTGGATATGAGTTTTGCTAAGAACCATCGCAAGGGTCGTGGCACAGAAATAATCGCCGGATCATTAAATAGGTTAAAAAGAAATGGTTGAACCGATTCCTGCTTATCCGGTCCACCCAAATTCATCAAAACTACAGCACATTTACCCATACCGCCTTATCCTACGCAGCCCTCACTAGCTCTACCAAATCTCCTACATTTGATGGATCTGTATCCGGTAAAATTCCGTGCCCCAAATTAAATACGAATGGTCTGTGACCCATAGCATCTTTGATTTCCTGGACCGCCCTAACCATAGCAGCGCCCCCTCGACGTAAAATATGTGGATCTAGATTTCCCTGCACGACCGTCCCCGGCTGCAATGCTTTGTCTATCCAATCCAATGGAACCGTGTAATCTACCGATACACAATCAACCCCTGTTTTCTCGGGATAGTGCTTGTAATTTAAGCCACTCCCTTTCGGAAAGCCAATAATTGGAATATCTGTATATTTGTCTTTAATGCGTTTCGTGATTTCTCTGACGGGCTTTATGCACCATCTCTCAAACTCACTAGGAGATAAAACACCCGCCCAGCTATCAAACAACTGTATGACCTCTGCTCCCGCTTCGACTTGACCCATTATGTGTAGAGTGATTGCTTCGATTAAATGTTTCATTAATTCATCAAAACCTCCTGAATCATCCATGGCCCAAGCTTTCACATTATTAAAACTCTTACTTGACCCACCCTCTACCATATAAGTCGCTACAGTCCAGGGAGCTCCCGCAAATCCTATCAAAGAAACATCGGGGCTTAACCTTGCCCGTACCTGCGCTATAGCCTCATACACTGGGCTTAAAGTTTCTCCGAGATTGCAATAGTTTAATTCTATTATTTGTTTTTCTGTTCTGATTGGTTTTAGTACTGGTCCTACACCGCGACTAAACTCAACCTTCTGGCCCAAGGCATCTGGTATGACTAAGATATCTGAGAATATAATTGCTGCATCAAAGCCATACCTATTAATAGGTTGTAAAGTGACTTCAGTAGCCAAGTCCGGGTTGTAACAAAGATCAAGAAAGTCGCCTGCCAATCCTCTTGTTCTCACATATTCAGGTAAATAACGGCCTGCCTGCCGCATTAACCAGATTGGGGGCGGGTTTAAATTTTCACCTTTCAAGGTTCGAACTAACAACTTTTCGGTCTCTTTAGGTTCTTTTAGAGTATTGATGACATAAGCCCCTTAATAAATAATATATAATATAGATATAAGATGATTGTTGATGTTGTTGTGAAAAGAATATCAAGGATTTAATTTTTTCCACTTTAAGAAATTTATCATCCCGCGTAGCTAACGAAATTCTCTTAAAGGCCTTGCCTGTTAATAACTAAAATATTCTAAATAACCCAGTAATTTACACGTGGGAACCTTGTTGAAAGACTAGATAAGAAATCAGGATAGATTTGTTATACCCGTTGTTACCACAATTTGGTTATCATGGTCTATGATAGAGAAACGAGTGGATATCCAGTTAAATAATATTGGATTAACAAGCTTTGCTTAAAAAGTAGTATAATGTCCACAATTATTACTGATGGCATCCTATGAGTTACTAAGAGTTGGCTGGTATGAGCTCATTTCATCTTCATCTAATTTCGGACTCTACCGGTGAGACGGTTAGCACGATAGCGCGGGCCGCGTTGGCTCAGTTTGATGAGATAGAAGTAGTGGAACACAATTGGTCGCTGGTACGAACCAAGGGGCAAATTGAGAAAATTTTAAGGATTATAGAGGAATGGCGTGGGGTTGTACTATATACCTTGGTTAAGACCGATTTAGCTGAGGTGTTGCAGAGAAGGTGTCGAACCCTGTCTGTTCCATGTGTCCCGGTTATGGAAGGGGTAATGGGGGCATTTAGCGGGTTTTTGAGCAGGAGTGTACAACAAAGGCCAGGGTATCAACATGAGCTGGATGACGAATACTTTGAGCGCATTGACGCAATGCAATTTGCCCTAAGGCATGATGACGGCCAATCACTGTACGATGTAGATACGGCTGACGTGATTTTGACCGGGGTATCACGGACGTCGAAAACACCAACCTGTGTGTATTTGGCAAACCGTGGGCTTAGGGCGGCCAATATACCTTTCATCTTAGGCCAGGAACTACCTTCAGCGCTGCTGAATGCGAAGAACTCGTTGATAGTTGGGCTCACGACCAGTCCCGAACGGTTAGTTCAAATCCGCAGAAATCGGCTTCGCCAAATGAAGGAAGAAAGATTAGAGAATTATGTCGACTTGGAAGCCGTGCGCGCAGAGTTGAATAAAGCCCGGCGATTGTTTCAGGGACGGGGCTGGCCAATAATTGATGTTACACGGCGCTCTATAGAAGAAACGGCGGCAGCTGTGTTATCCCTCTACAGGGAAACGCAGTAAATTGGGTCCTTTGGTATGAGCAGCCACCCAGGCCGTTTGCGGAAGGTTGTATTGGCGTCCAGCAGTTCCGCTAGACAAAATGTCCTCAGGAATGCCGGTTTGGCGTTCGAGGTTTTGCCAGCAGACATAGATGAAGATGCCGTGAAAAAGAAGATGAGAGCAGAGGGCTGTTCCACGAAAGACACAGCACAAAGGTTGTCAGATCTGAAGGCACAAAAAGTCTCAGAACAAACAAGGCAGGCCTTTGTTGTTGGCGCAGACCAGATGCTTGATTCAGATGGTTGTTGGTTTGATAAACCAAAAAGTGTGCAGGATGCCCGGGATCAGCTGATGAAGTTAAGGGGTGGCAAACATAGGCTTTTCAGTAGCGTAAGCGTTGCATTGAATGGAGAGGTGCTGTTCCGACACAGTGAATGTTCGTCCATGACAATGCGGTATTTTTCAGATCGGTTTATTGGTTCATACGTTGAGTCAGAAAGAGACGACATTTGCCAATCTGTTGGTGGGTACAAGCTTGAGGGACTCGGTATCCAGCTGTTTGCCAAAGTGGAGGGCGGTTACTTTGATATCCTTGGTATACCTCTATTGCCATTGCTGGCTTTTTTGAGGACGCATGGGATTGTGGGAGACTGAGCATGGTAGCTAGTACCCGACTGGCAGGGGTTATGGGGTGGCCTGTGGAGCACTCCTTGTCGCCGAAATTGCACGGCTTTTGGTTGCGGGAAATGGGTATAAAGGGGCACTACATTCCCCTATCCGTGCAGCCAACAGATTTAGCCCGGGCACTTTGGTCTCTGCCAGCGCTAGGTTTCCGTGGGGTAAATATTACAATTCCCCATAAGGAACACGCGATCAATCTAGTGGATCACGTGACGCCTATAGCTCACCAGATCGGTGCTATTAACACTATAACCGTGAGGGAAGACGGATCACTGCACGGAACGAATACAGATGCTTTTGGTTTTGTCGAAAATCTAAAGGTGCACGCTCCTGAATGGGAAGTTGGACGGCCTGTACTTGTAATAGGAGCGGGAGGAGCCGCCCGCGCTGTTTGTGTGGGGTTGTTGGAGGCGGGGAGCACCGAAATTCGAATCTGTAACAGAACCCGCTCCCGGAGTGAAAGTTTGACGCGTGAGATCCAGGGGAACTGTATTGGGGTGGACTGGTCTGATAGGATGGAGGCATGCGAGGAAATTGGGTTGCTGGTTAACACAAGCAGTTTGGGTATGCATGGAGGCGAGCCTCTCAGCCTTGATTTGGATCGGTTACCTCACGAGGCTGTGGTTTCAGATATCGTGTATGTTCCTCTGGAAACCCCGCTTCTTGCGGCGGCCAAGCTTCGTGGCAATACGGTGGTAGATGGGTTGGGTATGCTGCTCTACCAAGCACAACCGGGCTTTTATTCGTGGTTCGGACAGAATCCCGCGGTTACTAGTAGGCTTAGAGCCCACATTATGAGCGAGTAGACGCTTGATAAAAGGCCCGATAATTCTTGGTTTGACTGGCTCAATAGCGATGGGAAAGAGTGAGACTTCAAACATCTTCAGTCGATTGGGAATTCCGATCTTTGATGCTGACGCATCTGTCCACCAAATGTTAGACGAGGGCGGAGAGGCAGTGACGGCTGTGTCCGAGATCTTTCCGGGTGTCGTGCAGGGGCATGCAGTTGATAGGCGGATGCTTGGCGACCTGGTTTTTGGTAATGCGTGCAAGCTAAGAAAGTTAGAAGCTATATTGCATCCTTTAGTGGCTAAGGCGCGCAAGCGCTTTTTGCGATTGGCTGGGGCAGCACGGGCCCGGGTCGTGGTGATGGATGTACCACTGCTGTATGAGACTGGTGGCAAGGATGCATGTCATGCTGTAGTGGTCGTATCAGCTCCGAAGTTTGTCCAGCGTAGTAGGGCCTTGAGACGACCCGGTATGAGTGAAAAAAAGTTAGAAAATATTTTGGATAACCAGACACCGGATTACCTAAAACGTAAGCAGGCTGATTTTGTAGTGCCATCAGGTCTTGGGAAGCGAGCAGCTCTAATAAGGGTATCCAGTGTACTACGGAAAGTCCACTCGGGACATATTTCTGGGAAGAAATTAGTTATGCCAGTTGGAGGAGGCCATGGTGCGTGAAGTCGTGTTGGATACGGAGACAACCGGGCTAAACCATGAGGAAGGCCATCGAATAATCGAGATTGCTTGTGCAGAGCTGACGAACCACCTGCCAAGCGGGCGCACTTTTCATAGTTTTTTCAATCCTGAGCGGGGCGTAGACCTTTCGGCGACAGAAATCCACGGCTTGAGAACGGAGGACTTGGTCGACAAGCCGGTTTTTGAGCAACGAGCCTCTGAATTTTTAGCCTTTATTGGGGAAGACCCACTAATTATTCACAACGCCCAATTCGATATTAACTTCTTGAACGCCGAACTTGCTCGACTGCAGCTACCAATGCTTGATCTCGCTCGAACAATTGACACCTTAACCTTGGCTCGCAAGAAGTTTCCTGGTGCTCCAGCGAGCCTTGATGCTTTGTGCAGAAAATTTTCAATCGACAACTCAGCTAGGGAAAAACACAATGCGCTCCTTGATGTCGAACTACTAGCCCAAGTTTATATTGAGCTTATAGGTGGTAGACAAACTGACCTCCGCTTGACCAGTGTCACTGACGAGGGGTCACAGGCACCTTCGCCAGCGAAGCCAAGAGAGCGGAATTGGCCTAAACATACACCAAGCGCCGAGGAGCGCGCAGCGCATGTGAAGTTTTTAGAAAAACTTACTAACCCGCTTTGGACGTCTTAGGCGGAGGAACCAGATATCATCGGCCGATAATTATTTCTTTGGGCTACCGGCGGATGCGCTTTGCTCGCGTTTTCTGTTCATGTACATTTGCGCGAAGTCTATGGGTTCCAGCATAAGAGGCGGATAACCACCATCCCTGCAGCAGTCCGCTATGATCCGTCTGGCGAATGGAAATAGGAGACGAGGACACTCTATCAGAAGAGCCGGCTCAATTTGTTCTGCTGGCAGGCCAGTAATGGAAAAGCGGCCACTGTAAGTTAGTTCAACCACAAACACAGGCTTATCATCTAGCGCAGCTTTTGCAGTAATGCTTAGTTCTGCTTCTTGTTGGTTCTCCCCTATGTTGCGGCCTGTTACGTTCACTGCTATGTCGATTTTTGGAGGATTTCCCGTGGTAAATTGTTCGCCTGCACCCGGATTCTCAAATGAAAGGTCTTTTATGTGTTGGCTGTGCGAAATTATTCGTCGTCTCTGTGTGGTTTGGGTGGTCGCTTGTGCTGATTGATCCGCGTCTGCAGTTGGCTGTGTTTTGTCTGACAAAATATGCCTCCCCGGGACTAGTTTATTGGCACCACCCACCACTCGCTATCATGGATTGGCGTCAGTGACAACTCATCCAATAGGATATGGCTGCGCTTCTTCTCGTCTGGGCCCTTGTTTGTCACCCTGTTTGTCCTTATGTCAATACTACGCATTGTGGCGATGTCACGTGGCGCTGGACCAAACGCATGCAAGAGACTAGAGTCCTTGTTGGGATCGACGTTAGCTAGACCAAGGATAAGGGATTTAAATCTAATAAAGTTATGAACAGCGATTTACAACTTTTAGACATACTTATATTTGCCATGGTCGCGGGCTTTCTCTTTTTGCGGTTACATCGTGTCTTGGGCAAACGGACTGGAAATGAGAGACCCCCGGGTAGGCTGACCGAGGAAGAGATGCCGGGTGTGGACGTTGTGCCCCTCCATCCTAATCAAACTGAGCCTGATGAGGCGTCGAACACCGAATCCACGGAAGATCCAATTCCGGGCATGGAAGACCTTAAGACCGCGGACCCCCTTTTTCGGGCCGATGAGTTTGTGACTGGGGTTGAGATTGCTTTTGAGATGATAGTGGAGGCGTTTGGCCGTGGTGATACGGAAGTGTTAAAAGGCTTGTTAGATAAACAAACCCTTCAGGGTTTTGAGGCCGAGATAGAGCGGCGATCCAAGGCCAACGAAGAGGTCGATGTGAGCCTTATTTCCATAGATTCTTGTCAGGTTGTTGAGGTGCAGATGAAAGCCAGCATTGCTCGTGTGACGGTGAATATCGTTAGTAAACAGATACATATGGTACGAAACGGGCAAACTGGAGAGATCGTCGAGGGAGATAATGAGAAAGTGGGCACTGTCAATGATCTTTGGACGTTTGCGCGGGATGTTCAGTCACAGGACCCTAATTGGCGGTTGGTGGAAACTCGGCTCGGCAGTTAATCGAGCTAACGGAGAAAAACGTCTTGGCTAAAGCGCCCCGCTTCAAGCGGTGGTCCGGCATTTTCAGCCTCTTGGTTATGGCGGGTCTAATTGGCCCTATTTGGACAGCTATCTATCTGGTGCCTAGGGGGGGGACAGATTTGGTAAGCCTAGTCAGGGTGGACTACGCTGACCTTGCAGGATGGAGCCTAGACAAGCACGGGGAGGCAATACCGGCACTCAGAAAATCTTGCAACCTTTTTTTGCTCAGAGATTCTGGAGAAAAGGTTGGGCCCAATGGCATCGGTGGCTACGTCAAAGACTGGCAGGAGCCGTGCTCAGATATTGGAGGGATTGATGAGCATGATCACCATCAAGCCAAAGCTTTCTTTGAGCGATGGTTTACCCCTTTTTTGGTTGGGTCAGGGGGTCGCGAAATAGGGCTTTTTACAGGCTATTATGAGCCGGAAATCCAAGGCTCTTTGGACCGAGACGATGAGTTTTCCGTGCCTATTTATGCGAAGCCACCTGGCCTCTTTTCGATAAACCTTGGCGAATTCCAAGATAGTCTTGTAGGAGAAAGAATATCCGGGCACCTGGTTGGTGGAAGGTTTAAGCCATTTGCGACCCGTGGCGAGATAGAGGCAGGGGCGCTGGACGGGAGAGACCTAGAGTTGCTCTGGGCTAAGGACCCGATAGCTGTGTTTTTTCTCCATGTACAGGGTTCGGGAAGGGTGACCTTACCAGACGGAAGGTCCGTTAGGCTAGGGTATCATGCCCAAAATGGCCATCCGTATCGGTCCATTGGACGAGAGTTGGTCTTACGTGGGCACCTGGCCCGTGAAGAAGTGACAATGCAGTCAATTCGGAGATGGTTGCAGGAGAACCCGAACCAACAATCGGATATTTTGAACCAAAATAAATCTTTTATATTTTTTAGAGTGGTAAGAGGCGATGGTCCTGTAGGTGCTCAAAATGTTTCGTTAACTCCGCGGAGGTCCTTGGCTATTGATTTAAGGCATATGCCTCTTGGGGCCCCTCTTTGGATTGATACCGACGCGCCTCTGGCGCCGGGAAGTGACACAAAATGGCAAAGACTAATGGTTGCCCAGGATACTGGAGGGGCCATTCGGGGGGTTGTTAGGGGCGATATTTTCTGGGGGGGAGGCAGCGAGGCCGCTCAAATTGCAGGCCGAATGAAACATCGTGGCCGTTATTACCTCTTGCTTCCAACCGGAAGTATATATGAGGATAGCCAATAATAAACCCGGGAGACACCCGTTTTATGGACCAAGGCATGGGAATATGGTGAAGGCAAGGGATGGGAAGTGTCGTGTCCCAGGCAAACTAACCGACGAAGATATCATGCTCTGGCAGCGAGTAACCCAGGGGGATCGAGTTTTGTCGGGAAGGAATTATTCGAAAAGGGCTAATAGAGTGCAGGCTTCCCCAGGTCCGTCTCCCAAAAAACCATATAAAGAAGCAATCCCCCCAGGCGCCCAGCCGAAATTGGTCCACGTAAGTCGGGTGCGCCAGGGGAGTGGGCTAGATAAGCGTACTAGCACAAGGTTAAAGCGGGGGCAGATCCCTATAGATTCTCGTTTGGATCTCCATGGCCTAACTCAAGGAGAGGCCAGGGCATTTTTGGCACAGGCTCTAGCAACAGCCCAGGGAAAAGGAGAAAGGTGTGTATTGGTGATTACTGGTAAGGGCCTACGTCGAGAGGGGGGAGGTATATTAAGGGCCAAGCTGCCCCAGTGGCTGGCGGACCCAAAGATCCGACCCCTTATTCTTGCTAGTGAGCGAGCACGGCCTCAACATGGTGGCGATGGCGCTACCTATGTATTGCTCCGGAGATTGCGTTAGGGGTTGCTTAAGGCGCCCGTGTTTGCGGAAGATTGCACACCAAAGATTACAAAATGAATTTACTGAGATCTGCGCTACTCACGAGGTCTCCTATGTTGGCTTGGACAAAACTGTCATCAACCACTAGGTCCGTACCCGCTTTGTCGGTGGCAGTGAAACTAATATCCTCTAACAGCTTTTCCATAACAGTGTGCAATCTTCTCGCTCCAATGTTTTCCACGCCGTGATTTATTTCGTTAGCGAGAGTGGCAATGGCGTCGATGCCAGTATCAGTAAACGAGAGTGTCACATCCTCTGTTGCCATTAATGCGGTGTATTGGCGGGGCAGACTATTTTCGGGTTCGTTTAGTATTTGAATTAGGTCCTGTCTTTCTAGCGATTTTAATTCAACCCGAATAGGAAGCCTGCCCTGAAGTTCCGGCAGTAAATCCGAAGGTTTTGCAGTGTGGAAAGCACCTGATGCAACAAACAAAATATGGTCTGTGCGCACTTGTCCATGTTTGGTTGCGACAACTGTGCCTTCAATTAAGGGAAGAAGATCTCGTTGTACTCCTTCGCGACTAACGTCGGCACCCATCTTATCGGAGCGGGCACATATTTTGTCCAGTTCGTCTAGGAATACGATACCATTGTTTTCTGTTGCCTCTACAGCAGCCCGAGTTAATTTTTCATCATCCAGAAGTTTGTCGCTTTCCTCCGCTATAAGGAGCTCGTAGCTCTCCGCTACCGTCAGTTTGCGCTCTTGCATCCGACTGCCGAGAGTTTTTCCCAGGATCTCATTCAGATTAATCATGCCCATTTGGGCCCCAGGCATGCCCGGGATATCAAAAGTGGGCATTCCTGATGCATGACCTTCTTGCAATTCCAGAGTGATTTCTCGTTCATCCAGCTCACCATTTCGGAGCATTTTTCTGAATTTTGTCCGCGTGTCATTGCTAGCATTTTCACCTACTAGAGCTGCCAAGACTCGTTCCTCGGCGGCTCCGTGGGCTCGGGCCTCTACCTCTTTACGCAATTTCTCCCGGGTCATGTTTATTGAGATTTCCACTAAATCACGAATAATGGAGTCCACGTCACGACCCACATAGCCTACCTCGGTAAACTTAGTTGCTTCCACCTTTATGAAGGGCGCCTCCGACAATCGAGCAACTCGCCTCGCAATTTCAGTTTTTCCGACACCGGTTGGTCCTATCATTAGGATGTTTTTGGGCAGGACCTCCTCCTTGAGGTCATCCTCTAATTGCTGTCTTCTCCATCTGTTCCGAAGCGCAATGGCCACCGCACGCTTGGCATCATGTTGGCCTACGATGAATCGATCAAGTTCAGACACAATCTCGCGGGGGGTGAAGGACGTCATGCTGTTCTCCCCGTCGCATCTAAGGATTCAACTATGATGTTGTTATTTGTGTAAATACAGATCTCTGCCGCAATCGACATCGATCTAGTTGCTATAGTATTTGCGTCGAGGCCATCTACTGTGGAGAGTGCTCGGGCCGCTGCAAGGGCGTAAGGGCCGCCGGAACCTAGGCCTATCAAACCATCCTCCGGTTCTAGAACATCGCCGTTACCCGATAACAAGAGGGAGGTTTTGGAGTCCGCGACGGCCATCATCGCCTCTAATTTTCTGAGATATCGATCTGTTCGCCAGTCTTTTGCAAGCTCGACACACGCCCGGGTGAGTTGACCTGGATGCTGTTCTAGTTTTCCTTCTAGCCGTTCAAAAAGTGTGAAGGCATCTGCAGTGGCACCAGCGAAGCCCGCTAGTATTTTCCCATTTCCCAACCGCCGCACTTTGCTGGCATTAGATTTAATGATGGTTTGTCCAAAGGACACCTGTCCGTCCCCGGCCAGGACTACGGAATTGCCCCGTCGAACTGAAAGTATCGTGGTAGCGTGCATACTGATTTCTTGATGCTGCGACATTAAAGCAGTCCTTTTAGAAAGAGCCAGTCTGGTCGACATAGTAAGAGGTTGGGTCTCAATTGGGCAATTGCAAGGGGGCCTTGCGGGTGGTTGATTTTAGTCCTTTTACCTGAAGACCTGGTCTAGAAGGCTGGTTCTTGCTACAACTTACCAACTGTTTAGGCAAACTAGGGTTGCGAATATGAGAGAAGCCTCAGTTGAGCGTACGACCAAGGAGACGGAAATAAAGGTGAAGCTGACCCTAGAGGGTCGGGGACTTTATGACGTGAAGACCGGAATTGGTTTTTTAGATCATATGTTGGAACAGTTGTCCCGGCACAGTTTGATGGATTTGGTAGTTAGAGCTAAGGGCGATTTGCATATCGATTATCATCACACTACGGAGGATACCGGGCTTGCCATCGGGCAGGCTGTTTCCCAAGCTCTGGGTAATCGGTCAGGGATTACCCGGTTTGGGTCAGCCTTGATCCCCATGGATGAGACCTTAACCAGGGTGGCGATAGATCTGTCTGACAGGCCCTATTTAGTCTGGAAAGTTGATGTTCCTAGGCCCAAGTTGGGTGAGATGGATACCGAACTATTCAAGGAATGGTTTCAAGCCTTTGCCCAAACTGCTGGTGCCACCCTCCATGTACAGAATCTCTACGGAGAAAACACCCACCATATTGTGGAGTCCTGTTTCAAGGGGTTGGCAAGAAGTCTCGGTGCCGCTGTAGCCATAGATCCACGACAAGGGCAGACGGTTCCTTCCACCAAGGGCAAGCTGTCCGGAAAACCTTAAAGTAGTTAGAAGGCTAAATGTAGTGCAACCCTATATTGTCTACCGAAGACCCGGGCAAGCTCGAGGCCATGAAGTTTTCGTCAAGCAGACCTTTTCCTGGTGGGCTTTCTGCTTCAGTATCTGTTGGGCGTTGTATCATCGTGCATGGGGTGTGCTCCTTGTGGCTTTGATAATTTTTTCTGTGCTTTATATCGTTTGGAGTGCCAATTTTTTTTCAGCCCCTTTTTGTCTGGCAATGGCATTAGCCTTGAGTGCATTGTTGGGCTTCCATGCGAGCGATTGCAGGTGCCATGTGCTGGAGAAAAAAGGCTTTACGCTGGCTGCAATAATTATAGAGAGAAGTCATGAAGCCGCCGAGGCTGTTTTTTTCTCTCGCGAGACACCGGTTTAATAGGGTGGCGCGGTGCTAGCAGTAATTGATTACGGCTCGGGAAACCTGAAGTCCGTTTCGCAAGCCCTCTCGAAGGCCGTTAGCCAGGCTGGGCTTCGCGAAGAGGTGATTGTTACAAGAAATCCAGCGGACATATATGCTGCAGAAAGATTAGTGCTGCCAGGGGTTGGAGCTTTTGGTGACTGCATGTTGGGCCTTCGAGGAGTTCCAGGAATGATTGCCGCGATCCAGGAAGTCACCCTAAAGCTGGGGAGGCCTTTTCTCGGCATATGTGTTGGCATGCAACTGATGGCGGATCTTGGTACTGAGAATGGCACGCACGAGGGGTTGTCATGGATAGGGGGTGAGGTAAGTCCCCTTCCTAAGGGAGATTGGAAGGTTCCCCACATGGGGTGGAATAACTTAAGGATTTTGAGACACCACAATGTGTTTAAGGATATTCCACAAAACACAGACTTTTATTTTGTCCATAGCTACCATTTCAGGTGCGAGAGCGAGAGCCATTGTCTTGCGACCACCGATTACCATGTGCCCATTTGCTCCACTGTTGGGAGGGATAATGTGTTAGGTGTTCAGTTTCATCCGGAAAAAAGTCAGTCTCAAGGAATCCGGTTTTTGACAAATTTTTTATTGTGGCGGCCGTGATGTCCAAACTGACTGTTGACCTAGTTGAAAAATTTCGGCGTATTGATCTCATAGATTTAGCTGAGGCTACCCATGAGGCTATTAACGACGGCATAGGCTTTAGTTGGGTGAGGCCGCCCTCCAACCAGCGCTTGGAGGCCTATTGGAAGGGTGTTTTAGTGGTGCCAGAAAGGGACCTCTTTATTGGTCGTTTGGATGGGTCGGTGGCAGGGTCCATTCAGCTTTTGCGTCCGCCCCCAAATTTTGAGGCTGGTGTGTTTTCCGCTTCAATAGACACTCATTTCGTTGCCCCCTGGGCGAGGGGGCATGGGCTAGCTAAGATGTTGCTGGAAGCGGCAGAGGAGGCCGCGCTAAAATCCGGTCTAACGGTCATGCGGTTGGAGGTCCGAGCTTCCCAAGAAAGGGCTGTAGCCTTATATCAGACCTGCGGTTACAGACGATGGGGGACACTTCAGAAATATCACCTAGTGGATGGGGGGTTTGTGCCCGGGTATTTTTATGTGAAGGATTTGGCATAAGATATCATGATTATTTATCCCGCTATTGACTTAAAGGATGGAAAGTGTGTGAGGCTTCTCAGAGGGGACATGAAAGCGGCTACAGTATTTTCAGAAGATCCAATTGCTCAAGTGTGCAATTTTTCTGAACAGGGCTTTTCATGGCTACACATTGTAGATCTCAATGGGGCCTTTGAGGGGCGTGCTTTTCACGGACATCTGATTAAAGAAATGGTGAAGGTTACAGATCTCAAAGTGCAGCTAGGCGGTGGCATTCGAAGCGCAGAAGCGCTTGAATCTTGGATAGGCGCTGGCGTTTCAAGAGTAATTCTGGGAACGGCAGCATTGCATAACCCGGACTTCGTTAAGAGTGCGTGCAAAAACTTTCCAGGAAAAATAGTCGTGGGGATAGATGGTCGGAACGGAATGGTTGCTGTCAACGGGTGGGTGGAACAGTCCGAGACCCCGGTCATAGAGTTAGGTAAAAGATTTGAAGACGAAGGGGTTTCTGCCATTATTTATACCGATATCGAACGGGATGGAGCTATGTCTGGTGTTAACTTGGAGGCAACGGCAGCTTTTGCTAATTCCTTGTCTATACCTGTGATTGCCTCAGGGGGCGTTGCCTCGATGGAAGATTTGCGGGCTCTGAAAAAGTTAGAGCGGAGAAACGTTGAGGGTGTAATTGTTGGCCGGGCCTTGTACCAGGGGGGGATTGATCCCCAGGAGGCCTTGGCGCTTATGGCTGCGAAATGCTGAAAACGAGACTGATCCCATGTTTGGATGTTGATGACGGAAGAGTTGTAAAGGGTGTCAACTTTGTAAACTTGGTAGATGCGGGCGATCCCGTGGAACAAGCCGCTGTATACGATGCGGCAGGTGCAGATGAGCTCTGTTTTTTGGATATCACCGCCTCCAGTCACCGCAGAGATATCATGTTGGATGTTGTTGCCCGCACGGCTACTCAATGTTTTATGCCTTTAACGGTTGGTGGGGGAGTGCGGGAAACAGAAGATATTAGGAGACTTTTGATTTCTGGAGCGGATAAGGTTTCCATAAATACAGCTGCGGTGGCAAGGCCAGAGCTGGTTTCTGAGGCCTCGGAAAAATTTGGACGGCAATGCATAGTGGTAGCGGTGGATGCGAAAGCCAATACTGATAATAGTTGGGAGGTGTTCACCCATGGTGGAAGACATGGAACCGGTTTAGACGTTGTCGACTGGGCCAGGCGTCTTGAGGACTTAGGGGCCGGGGAGATACTGCTCACCTCAATGGATCGAGATGGGACTAAGGTGGGCTTTGACGTGGCGCTGACTAAAGCCGTATCTGGCGCAGTTGGCATACCTGTAATAGCTTCAGGTGGTGCTGGTGACTTGAACCACCTAGTAGAGGTTGTTCGAGATGGACATGCCAATGCTGTTTTGGCTGCTTCGATATTTCATTTTGGTGAGTGTTCTGTTGGGGGAGCTAAAGAATTTATGGCGAAAGCTGGAATTTCGGTGCGCCCGGTTATCCCTGTGGATTGGAAAGAGTCTTAGCAACGATAAAAGGGGAGGAACCCAAAATGAAGGCCGATGCCTCTGAAAGGATTCGATTCGATAAAGCTGGACTGATCCCCGTGGTGGCTCAACAATATAATACAGGAGAAGTGCTAATGGTCGCCTGGATGGATCTTGAGGCATTCAATGCAACACTTAGCACGGGGTGGATGCATTATTTTTCCCGTAGCCGTCAGCAACTTTGGCAGAAAGGGGAGCAATCAGGCCAACGGCAATCTGTCGTTGAGCTTCTCTTGGATTGCGATGGGGATACCTTGCTAGCGTTAGTCGACCAGACAGGGGTAGCTTGTCATACTGGGCGAAGGAGCTGTTTTTTTACTCGGCTGTCCGAGATGGAGCCGAGGGAAATTAGGAACGTCTTAAAAAGCCGGGAGCAGTTGTATGGCTGATAATTCAGGGATCATTTTGGCGGAGTTATTTGACGTTATCAGGGCGCGTCGTTCGGCCGATCCAAAGGTTTCGTATGTGGCTGGACAGTTTTCAGGTGGCAAAGAACGGATTGGCCAAAAAGTAGGTGAAGAGGCTGTGGAGGCCGTAATAGCTGGGGTAATGGATAATAAGGAAGGACTGGTTTCTGAAAGTGCTGACCTGTTATTTCATCTGATGATGTTTTGGGAGATTAATGAAGTAACGCCATCAGATGTTTATAGGGAATTGAAGAGGCGTCAGGGAATTTCCGGCTTAGACTCGCGCAAGGCGGGCAAACATCCTTCGTCCCGATAAAATAAGCTGAGGGTGTGGGAGCGATAATATGGTTTACAACAAAGAAAATGTGTTTGCTCAAATTTTGAGGGGGCAATTGGAGGCAAACAAGGTTTATGAGGACGAGCATGTTTTAGCTTTTCATGATATTGCCCAACTAACTCCTGTCCACGTTTTAGTGATACCCAAGGGAGAGTATGTATCTCTCGATGATTTTGTTGCCCAGGCTAGCGACGCAGAGCTGGCTTCCTACATGAGGGCCCTAGGGAAGGTTGCTAGGATGATGGGGGTGGCGGAGTCGGGTTTCCGAGTGGTTAGTAACAACGGCAACGACGCAAATCAGGAGGTAATGCATTTTCATAGCCATGTTTTCGGTGGCAAACGGCTGGGCAGTGGTGCCGAAAGACGAAATTAGGAGATCTTGTTTTATGAGGATACAATACTAGCGACTACCGCGGTTACAAATAGGCTATGTTTTTAATCGTTTCTCTATCACATCCCAAAACTGATGTGATAAGTCGACACCTGTAAATCTTTCGTACTCCTGAATGCCCGTTGGCGAAGTTACATTGATCTCTGTTAGATAGTTCCCAATAACATCTATCCCAACGAATAATAGACCCTCTCTCTGAAGTTTGGGCCCGATTAGTTGGCAAATATCATGATCTCGTGACGTAAGGTCAGTCGGTTTAGGTGTGGCGCCGACGTGCATATTTGCCCTGACTTCCCCGTCACGGGGCACGCGATTTATAGCGCCCACTGGTGCTCCATCAATCAATAATATGCGTTTGTCTCCGCGTCGGACTTCAGGCAAGTAACGTTGAATAATCAAAGGTTCACGTGACAAGCCAAGCAGTGTTTCTAAAAGCACATTGAAGTTTTCGTCTCCCCGCCGAATGTGAAAAACACTTGCTCCACCGTTGCCGAAGAGGGGCTTAACAATTACATCTTCATGTTCAGCACGGAAAGCTCTCGCAGCTACGGGATCCGAGGTGATTAGGGTGGGCGGCATTACGTCCGGGAAATGTGTCACCAAGAGTTTTTCAGGAGAGTTTCGAACCGCTTCTGGGTTATTAACTATCAGGGTTTGCGGCTGGAGATGTTCTAGAATGTGGGTTGCGGTAATATATGCCATATCGAAAGGTGGGTCTTGGCGCATCAAAATGACATCCATCATTTTGAGGGACGATAACGTCTCATCCCCTACTCTATAAAAGGGGTCTTTATTCGTATCGATTTCGAAAGATCTAGTCCGGGCTAACACCTCCGTCATGTTTAACGTTAGGGACGTGGATAGGTAATGAAATAGCTTGTGGCCGCGCTGCTGGGCTGCACGAGCGAGCGCAAGGGTGGAATCGGCCGACGGGTCAATGGTCTCCAGTGGATCCATCTGGACTCCGATAGTTAGCGTCATAAATTTATCTCCAGTTCTCCGATCTAGCCAAATATATTTATCTTGAACGCGACGGATTATCAGCAAGCCAGATATAGTTCACAAATCGTTTCACGTAACGAATGGCTCGTGCATGGGCCGCAACTTTCTCAAGCTCATCCTGGCTCTGGGCAACTCCTATAATATATAGAACGTTATTATGGGCGACCATTTTATAGTTGATGTCAGAAACAATTTTATCACCCAGCAATCTGGCTTGGAGAGATGTTTTTATAAATTTGTCGCGGGCAATTTGGGTCACATTATTGGTTTCCTGAATTTCTATTTCGTTTAAGACTTCCCGCACTCCCTTTACTCCCCAAACTATTTGGTTCACCTGATCTCTTAAGGTGGTGTTCTTCACATTGCCAGTGATCAGGACCCTTCCCTCGAAGATGGTGGTGTTAAGGGACCAAAACGTTTCGCGGAAAGAACTTTCGAGAAGCTTTTTGTTGATTGTAACCTTGAGCAGGGTGTCTCCCCATATTTCTTCTACCGGGCGATCTTCAGCAAGCGCGAGACCTGTCCGGGCGCCTGCTCCCAGAACTGTGCCAGTTGGACTACACCCTTGGAGAAAATGGGCCAGGACACCCAAAATAAAGGCTGTAGTTAGGGTCTTGAGTATTGAAGGTGATAGCATACGATTTTGTCTTAGCTTTTGGTGGGAACCACTTTATTTTATGGGTTTCGTATTATGAATCTGCGTATAAATATAAGCTGTTTGCCTATGATATGTAACCTGACCTTAGTCTTAAAATAATCTGGCCTGCCCCTACTCCTTAATTTTTTTTAGCTCCAGGGCTCTTTTATACAGCACACGTTTACTCAACCCTGTCGAGTTAGCCATGTATTGCACAGCGCTTTTTGTATTCATGTGTTCCAAGGCCAGGCGCAAGGGCTCGGTGACTTCTTCTAATTGGGCTCTCAGAAGAGATTCAAGCTGTTGCGTGGTGGGTGGGCCAATAACGATTGCGAGCTCTCCCCTCGGGTTTTCAGATTTGCTTTGATATCTTTCCGCCAATTGGGCTAGACCTCCCCGCTCTATGTGCTCATGTAGTTTTGTTAACTCGCGGGCTAGCGTAGCCTTGCGGTCGCCGAGAGCCGAATACAAGTCCTTCAGGGTGGCGCCAAGTTTTCTAGGGGATTCTAAGACGATAATCGTTACGGAAATTGTGGTCAGTTCATTCAAGGCGCGCTTCCGATTCGCGCCCCCACTGGGCAAAAAACCGCCAAAAAAATATTTGTCGGGCGGCAACCCAGAAGACATTAAAGCGGCCGTTGGCGCTGAGGGACCGGGCAAGGGCACTACAGGCACATTCTCCTCTAATGCCTCAACCACTAGTTTATACCCAGGGTCGGATATCAAAGGGGTGCCCGCATCGGAGACCAAGGCAACAGAGGCGCCTCCTGCCAAAAGGCTGAGTAGTCTTCTCCTAGCCTTGGCCCCATTGTGATCATGATATGCTACGCGTCGGGTGCGTATTCCATATCGAGACAAGAGGTTTCCGGTGTGCCTAGTATCTTCGCAAGCAATTATATCGACACTGTCTAGTGTTTTCAGTGCCCTTAAAGTGATATCCTCGGCGTTACCTATAGGGGTGGGGACTATATAGAGGCCAGTTTCAGGTGGTGCCGTATAACTTTCGCGTAGGTTGTCAACCAGTGCAGCAAAATCAGGGCTTTTACTTTTATCAATTCTGGGGCGAGCTACAGATTTTTTCAATGCGCTTATATCTCCAGCGTTTTTGTCGGCTAGCAACCTTTTTGTGTTTGTGCTTAACTAGCGCCTGTGCCCCCCCGATGGGCCATGGAATATTTTTGGAGGACCAGCCAGAGGCGGTGGTTCTAGCAGAAAAGCAAAAGCCATCAACCAGTATAGCAGTTTCCAATCCTAGTGGTCTTAACAATAATCTATCAGAAGATTCAGCGGTGCCGGGCTCAAGTGAGATGGTTGAGCCCCAAGGAGCCACCTCGACAGCCAAGATGCTGGAATTAATGGAAGAATCAAACCGCGAAGCGGCGCTAGCTGTTGTTATCCAAACAGAAGTGCCTTCTCCAAGGTTATCGCCCACCCAATCAGGGTCCGAGGTTCATGCTACTCATCAGAGTCAGGAACCTTCTGAGATTTCGAGTAACAAGTTGATAGGGTTCTTGGTGCCATTGTCCGGGCGGGGTTCGGCGTTGGGAGAAGCAATGCTGAACGCCGCTCAGATGGCGCTGTTTGAGAGATTCGATCCAAAAACGGAACTGATCATAAGAGATACAAAAGGAACTCCAGAGGGCGCGTACGCTGCTGCAATGTCTCTTATTTCTGTGGGCGCAGATGTCATTGTTGGTCCATTGTTCAACACGTCTGTGCGGTCCGTAGCTCCTTTGATCAGTTCTGCCAATATTCCGACAATTGTGTTTTCAAATGATATTACTGTTGCAGGTGAGGGAATCCATGTTTTTGGATTTACTCCAGAACAGGAAGTAGGGCGCATTCTCTCGTTTGCGACACGCGAAGGAAATCTTTGTGGGCTGGCTATAGTCCCGGATAGTGCATATGGTGAAGCGGTGTCCGAGGCCTTTGTGAGAAGCGATGGTCGGGCCGCGGTCAGCGAAAGTGTTGCGGTATTTTCTTCTGATGGTAGTGATATAACTGCCGTCGTTAAGGAGTTGGCTGCTGGGCACGCGGCGGAGGGGTCCGGCATACCTCTGGAGTGTATTTTGATCGCTGCTGGCGGCGATCAGCTCCGTGCTATCGCAACCCGCCTGCCCTATTATGATGTAGATATGGCCTCTGTGCAGTTATTGGGGACCGCACTGTGGAGGTCCCAAGGACTAGGTCAGGAGCCAGCGTTAAGAGGAGGGTGGTTTGCCGGCCCGGCCCCCGGGGACTTTGAGCAGTTTAATCAGGACTATCAAACTGCTTTCGGCTCGCCGCCGCCCTTTCGGGCAGCTTTAGCTTATGACGCTATTTCATTAGTTGGAAAATTGTTGGCCGGTACACAGAGTGGTTATGACATTAACGATTTGCTGTTAGATGACGCCGGCTTTCATGGTATCCAGGGCATATTCCGTTTTCGAAAAAGTGGTCGGACGGACCGGCCTCTTGCGGTATATGAGGTAACCAGACGGGGATCTAAAGTAATTGATCCCGCCTTGCAACGGTTTTCGTACTAGTTAGGTTGAAGGCCTTGCTATGGTAGCAGTCGCTCAATGATAGCATTCAGGAGCGGGCGGCCGCGAGTGGTAAGTTGAAGTTTTTCCGTGTTATTTATGATGAAATTATTTACGGAGAGATTCCTGAGGACACTGAAATCCAACATTTCATCTAGGAGATGACCCGTACGTTTCTCAAACCATTTTTTGCTAATGCCCTGGTGAAGGCGTAATCCCATGATTACTATTTCTCTTGTGCTCTGCAATAGGCTTAGGCTGTCCCGGCAGTTTTCCAAAAAGTTCCCCATCTTACTTTCTCTAAACCATTTTGCGGGGGACCGTAGTTGAGAAAGTGCGTAAATTCGACCATCTAAAGTTACGCGGCTGTGAGCGCCTGGTCCCACGCCGAGGTAGTCCTTGTAAAGCCAATACGCCAGGTTGTGCTGGCTCTCGCTGCCCGGGTGGGCGTGGTTGGAGATTTCGTATGCAGGTAGCCCCAAATCGCATAGTAATGACTGAGTTTGTCGATATAGCTGAACAGCCGTGTCATCATTGGGTATCAAAAGATCGCCACTTTTCTGTCTGGCATAGAATGCTGTCCCCCTTTCGATTGTTAGTTGATATACGGAAATGTGGTCGCCCACTAGCCCAATAGCCTCTCTTAGTTCCTTCTCCCACTGGTCCATGGTCTGGGCTGGACGGGAGTAAATGAGGTCAATGGAGGAATGAGTAAAGGTATCACGAGCGATCTCAGCGGCCGCCCTTGCTTCTCTCGCAGTGTGTTCACGGCCTAGAAACTTAAGATCCCTATCAACCAGAGACTGGACGCCTAAAGACAGGCGATTAACACCAGCGTTCCGAAGGTCTGCAAATTTCTCTGCTTCGGAAGAATTTGGATTAGCCTCAAGGGTAATCTCAACACTGTCCTGAAGGTGCCACTGCTGTCCGATTTGATCGATAATTTCTCCGACTATTTTTGGCTCCATTAGCGAGGGTGTACCACCCCCAAAAAATATGCTGGTTATTTTTCTAGGTCCTAGGAACTTTGCTCCCTCCTTAATTTGCTTCCTAATGGCGGCGCTCCAATCGCTAGGGGGCACACTCTGTTCAACGTGACTATTAAAGTCACAATATGGACATTTGGAGAGGCAATACGGCCAATGCACATAGATAGCGAGGTCTGCCTGCTCTTGCGATTGGCATCTTAGGGCATGATTAATGTTGGGTATCGTGGTGGGCATATCTTTGATGCAATTCCATGACTTACAGTAGCTCCTCGCGCAATTGGTTGAATGCCTGGGAGCGGTGGCTTATTGCATGTTTAGTGTTTTGGTCCATCTCGCCAAATGTTTCGGAGTAGCCGTCTGGTATAAAGATTGGATCGTAGCCGAAGCCTTTTGTTCCCCGGGACGGGAACGTTAGCCGTCCAAACACTTGCCCTATAAAGGTTTGGCATATACCAGAGGGAATTGAGACAGTGAGGGCGCATGTAAAGTGAGCATTTTTACTCAGGTTACCTAATCGTGTTTTTATTAGGTTAATGGCCTTTGTGTAATTTTTTTCAGGCCCGGCCCAGCGAGCTGAATAAATCCCCGGGCAGCCGTTGAGGGCAGGCACTACCAGGCCCGAGTCATCTGCAATGGCGGGTAATCCTGTCGATCGGCTTGCGCTGGTTGCCTTAATTTCGGCGTTGGCGGCAAAGGTGTCGCCATCTTCGACAGGCTCTTTCAGTTGCATATCCGACGCTGCTATGACCTTCAAATTAAGGGGAGCAAGAATAGCCCGCATCTCTCTGACTTTGCCAGGGTTATGGCTTGCTATGATTACTTGTTGGCCACTTAGTAATGCCAATGAATGGCTCCTTGCTATAGGTTGATGGTTGTCATGTTGGAAACCCAGGCCTATTCGAGAGAACTGCTGATTTATTCTCGACTTAAGAGGTGATCTCTCTGATGCACGAACAATTCCTGGCAGCTGATTTCTGCCAATGCTAACATTTTATTAAATTGTTCTTTTGTAAACGGCCCCCCTTCCCCGCTGGCCTGCACTTCTATAAGGCCCCCTCCTGAACAAAGAACGAAGTTCGCGTCAACCTCAGCGTTGCTGTCTTCATCATAGTCAAGATCGACAACAATTTGTCCTTTTACAACCCCGCAAGAAATTGCCGCTACCTGATCGAACAGTGGATTGACCTCAATTAGCTGCTCAAGTCGAAGACGCTCGAAAGCTTGGTTCAAGGCCACATAAGCACCGGTGATAGATGCAGTTCTCGTGCCCCCATCCGCCTGCAGCACATCGCAATCCAAGCGCACTTGTCTCTCGCCAAATTTATCAAGATTGGCAACAGACCGAAGGCTTCTGCCTATCAGGCGCTGTATTTCTAAAGTACGTCCAGATTGCTTTCCACGGGAGGCTTCACGGTCGGTTCTCGTATGGGTCGATCTGGGCAACATCCCATATTCTGCAGTAATCCATCCGGATCCAGTATTGCGCAAAAACGGCGGCACTCGGCCGTCCACACTCGCCGTGCACAGGACGTGTGTATGGCCAAATTTTATCAGACAAGAGCCCTCAGCGTGTTTGCTAACATTTGTTTCAATCGAAATCGGACGCAGGTCGGTGAGGGAACGTTTTGATGGTCGCATGCTAGACACCCGTTGATCGCACGTTATAAATTACCAAGTTAACTTGATTGGGAAACTAGGTCGAGTCTTGAAGTAACGGGCTTAGAAGCCGAAAACTTTGGATGAATGATGTGATAAGTGAGTTAAGTAGTAGGTCTAGGGAGATTTTCCGGGGCGTGGTAGAAGCTTTTTTCGAGACTGGTGAGCCAGTGGGTTCTAGAACATTGTCGAGGACCCTTCGGTTGGATTTGTCCCCCGCAACAATTCGTAATGTGATGGCCGATCTGGAAGAGGCAGGGTTGTTATATGCTCCCCATAAATCGGCTGGACGTTTACCCACTGATCGTGGAGTGCGGCTTTTTGTGGATGGCTTATTACAGGTTGGTGAGTTAACAAATGATGAGAGGGAAAACATAGAAAGTCGATGTGCGGGCAATGGGAGAAGCTTATCTGCAGTCTTGAATGAAACCACCGAGTTTTTATCGGGTTTGACCAAGACAGCGGGAATAGTGATAGCACCGAAATCGGATGCCGCGATAAATCATGTCGATTTTGTTTTACTCTCTTCGGGTAACGCCCTGGCTATCATGGTTACCAAAACCGGGTTAGTGGAGAATAGGTTAATAGAACTGCCAATGGGTTCCACACCTTCTAGTCTGGTACAGGCCGCAAATTATTTGAACGCCCAACTTGCTGGTCGGACGTTATTGGAAGCGCACAAGGTGATTTCTCAGGATCTAGATACCCACTCCACCCAGCTGGATGTGTTAGCAGAGCGCGTTGTTGAGGCGGGATTAGCCACATGGTCAACTGATGGTGAGAAACAAACCCTGATTCTGAGAGGGAAGGCAAACTTATTTGATGAAGTTGATGCAGTTGTGGACTTAGAACGTCTCAGGCAGTTGCTAGATACTTTAGAGCAGAAGAAGGGGTTCCTTAAAGTGATAGAGCAAACTGAGGCTGGTGAGGGAGTACATGTGTTTATCGGTTCCGAGAACCGTCTGTTTAATTTGGCTGGGTGTTCCATGATTGTCGCTCCCCTTGCAGGCGGGGCGAATAGTGAGGTTGGAGCAGGGCGACCGCTGGGAGCGATTGGAGTAATTGGTCCCACCCGGTTAAATTATGCTCGAATAATTCCTATGGTGGATTTTACCGCACGAGCAGTAAGTCGTTTGATGGGTTAGGAAAGGCATTTTAGTGATGAGTAATCAGAAGAAGAAGCCGGGTAAATCAGAAGAGGTGGAGGGTCAGGCAGAGAAATCTCATGTAGATGATACCGCTCAGCCGGACAATGGCGCTCAAGACGCCAAGGCTGGGTCTCAGGCAGAGCAGCCGGCACCCCAGGAAGCCGGTCCCGAGACAGCAGAGGCGTTGAAGGATCAATTGTTGCGGGCACTAGCTGAGACAGAAAATTTAAGGAAACGGGCAGGCCGAGAGCGTGAGGACGCCGTAAAATATGGTATCACCGGTTTTGCCAGGGATATAGTTGGAATAGTTGATAATCTCCGTCGAGCAATGGATAGCGTTGAAGATCAGCCAGCGGAGGGCGGAGAGGTAATCAAGAGCCTGCAGGCGGGTATAGCAATAATCCAACAGGAGTTTGATGCTGTGTTATCCCGGCATGGCATAGAGGCTATTAGTCCCCTAGGTGAGGCTTTTGACCATAATTTTCACCAGGCCATGTATGAGGTTGAAGAAGGGGACCATCCTCCCGGTACGGTGGTTCAGGTTATGCAGCAGGGGTATAAAATCCACGACCGACTATTACGCCCGGCGATGGTGGGGGTGCAAAAGAAGCCTAATTCGGCTGTTTCTGCGCCAAAACAAGAGGCCGAACCCGAAAAATAGGGTTTTTGTGCCTTGCGGCGCTTGTACGGGGCGCCTGTGAGCCCCATATAAAACTTTACTCTAGTTGGCAGCGTGTGGTTTGACTACCCAGCCTGGGGCAGGCCAATTCAAAATTTAGAACATTCTGACAAGGGTTAATTGGAATCTTGGGGTGTTGAGTATGACGAGGAAGGTATGAGCAAGATTATAGGTATCGATTTGGGCACTACCAATTCCTGTGTGTCCGTGATGGAGGGCAAGGAGGCGCGTGTCATTGAGAATGCCGAGGGGGCACGAACTACCCCGTCCATTGTGGCATTTACGGATGATGGTGACAGGCTGGTTGGGCAGCCAGCTAAGCGGCAGATGGTGACGAATCCCGATGGCAGTCTATTTGCAATCAAACGCTTAATCGGGCGTTCATATGATGACCCATTAGTACAAAAAGATGCGGCAGTGGTTCCGTACTCGGTGGTGAAGGCCGACAATGGTGATGCCTGGATTGAGGCCAAAGACAAGAAGTATGCGCCCAGCCAATTAAGTGCTTTTGTTCTCCAAAAGATGAAAGAAACTGCTGAAAGTCACCTGGGCGCTAAAGTTGATAAGGCGGTGATAACAGTGCCGGCCTATTTTAATGACGCCCAGCGACAAGCGACAAAAGATGCCGGCCAAATAGCGGGGTTAGAGGTGCTGCGCATTATCAATGAGCCCACGGCGGCAGCGTTCGGTTATGGCTTGGATAAGAAAGAAGGCGGCGTGATTGCCGTGTATGATCTTGGCGGCGGTACGTTTGACGTCTCAGTGTTAGAAATAGGTGATGGGGTATTTGAAGTTAAGGCAACGAATGGTGATACGTTTTTGGGTGGCGAGGACTTTGACCTGCGTATAGTGAATTACCTTGCCGACGAGTTTAAGAAAGAGAATGGCATAGATCTGAGGGCTGATAAGCTGGCATTGCAGCGTCTTAAAGAGGCTGCGGAGAAAGCTAAAGTAGAGTTGTCCAGCACAACTCAAACGGAAATCAATCTTCCATTTATAAGCGCGGATCAGTCGGGCCCAAAACATCTTGCTATCAAGTTAACCCGGGCGAAATTAGAAGCTTTGGTAGGGGACTTGGTTGAGAAGACGATAGAACCGTGTAGGCAGGCTCTTAAGGATGCTGGTCTGAATGCGGGAGACATTGATGAGGTTGTTCTCGTGGGTGGTATGACCCGAATGCCTAAAGTTGTGGAGACGGTAAAGAATTTTTTTGGTAGAGAACCTCACAAAGGAGTTAACCCGGACGAAGTGGTGGCGGCTGGAGCTGCAATTCAAGGCGCTGTCTTAAGCGGCGACGTCAAAGACGTTTTGCTCTTGGATGTAACCTCCTTGTCTCTGGGGATTGAGACCCTGGGTGGTGTCTTTACGCGGTTGATCGAGAAAAACACCACCATTCCAACAAAGAAGAGCCAGACATTCTCCACGGCTGAGGATAATCAAACTGCGGTAACCATTCGCGTGTCCCAGGGTGAAAGAGAAATGGCGCATGACAACAAGTCGCTCGGTGAATTTAATTTGGAGGGCATAGCGCCAGCACCGCGGGGTATGCCCCAGATTGAAGTTAGTTTTGATATTGATGCTAATGGAATAGTAAATGTTTCTGCTAAGGACAAAGGTACAGGGAAAGAACAACAGATACGGATAGAGGCTTCCGGTGGTTTGGAACAAGAAGAAATTGACCGGATGGTGGCGGAGGCGGAGCAACACGCTGAGGAGGATAAAAAGAGGCGGGAGTTGGTAGACAAGAGGAATCAAGCTGATGGCCTGCTCCACGCCACAGAAAAATCCTTAGCTGAGTATGGTGAAAAGATAGAGAGTGCTGAAAAGGCTGTTATAGAGGAAGCTATTGTGGCGCTCCGTGAAGCAATAGGTGGTGAGGACTTGGTAGCCATAGAGGCGGCGAGTAGTAAATTGCAAGAAGTTGCCATGAAACTTGGCGAAGCCATGTACAAGGAACAGGCGGAGGCGGCAGGTACGGAGCCCGAGGCGGGAGGAAGCGGCGGAGAGGCGAAATCGGGGGATGCAGACGCGACAGTGGTTGACGCCGACTTTGAAGAAGTAAAGGAAGATGATCGACCAGGTCAGTGATGACCTAATGTAACGCTTCGCTATACTGGCAGGGAGCGCGCAAGTGTTGGCCTTAGAGGGATAGTTCCAAGAACCTTTTGATTAAGTGAAGAAGCGGAGCCGTAAGAATGGCCAAGCGAGATTACTATGAGACGCTGGGCCTGCAGAGGGATGCGGGTGAGGGTGAGATAAAAAAAGCCTATAGAAGGCTCGCAATGGAGTGTCACCCGGATCGAAATCCTGGCGATGAGGCGGCCGAACGCCGTTTTAAGGAGTTATCGGAAGCTTACAGCATTCTAAAGGACGATGAAAAACGTGCTGCCTATGATCAGTTTGGACATGCTGCTGTAGATGGCAGTGGCGGCCAGCATCCAGGTGCTGGTTTTGGTGGTTTTAGTGCCTCAGGCTTTGCAGATGTATTTGAAGATTTGTTTGGCGATTTTGTTGGTAGACGCAATGAAGGAGGGGCGCGTCAGGGAGCCGACTTGCGCTACAACATGGAGATTTCGCTGGAGGACGCATACCACGGAAAAACCACTAATATTAGAACAACTGCTGCGGCCACGTGCGACGAGTGTGGTGGCAACGGCGCTGAAAAAGGCACTACTCCCGTCGCCTGTTCTTCTTGTCAGGGTATGGGTAAAGTAAGGGCTCAACAGGGGTTTTTCACCATAGAACGGACTTGCCCAACGTGCCAGGGTGCCGGACGTGTAGTAAAGAGCGTTTGTAGAAATTGTGGGGGAGGTGGCAGAGTTTCTAAGGAAAAGAAGCTACAGGTGAATATCCCTAAGGGCGTCGAGGATGAAATGCGAATTCGATTAACGGGAGAAGGAGAAGCCGGCATCAGGGGAGGACCGCCTGGAGATCTCTATATTTTTCTGCGTTTGGCTCCACATAGTTTGTTTGAGCGTATAGGTGCGGAATTGCATTGCCAGGTGCCCTTGCCAATGACACAAGCAGTCCTTGGCGGTACTCTGGAGGTGCCTACTATTGGTGGAGGCCGGGCTAGGGTCACTATTCCTGAGGGCACCCAAAGTGGCCAACAGTTTAGGCTTCGGGGCAAGGGCATGCCTGTGATGCGAGGAAGCGGAACCGGTGATATGATTGTCCAGACCAAGGTGGAAACCCCTATTAACCTTAGCGACGAACAAAAAGAGTTAATCAAAGAGTTTGCTAATAATGAAGGCACCTCAAATAGTCCTGAGGCAGAGGGTTTTTTTGCTAAGGTGAAAGAGCTTTGGGATGATATTAAAGATTAAGCCTGACTGAGATAGCCGCTACGATTTGTCTGTGACCCGTGAATGAAGATTGAGGTGGGTCAACTGATAGGGGGGTGGCGAGGAAACTGTAAATGGCGGAAATAAAGGTTGGAATAGTTGGATCGGCTGGCCGCATGGGCAGTGCGTTGGTCAGGGAGATTACAAAGTCGGAAGGTGTCAAGTTGGTGGCTGCCATCGAAACTTCTGCTCATCCCAGTTTAGGCAAGGATGCTGGTTTGATAGCTGGCATAGGCGAACTTGGCGTTGAAATAGGCCACAGTGCAGAAGAGTTATTCTCGGCGGTTGATTGTGTAATTGAATTCTCTGGGCCGGGGCCTACGGTGGAACACGCTGCCTACGCAGCTCGACGGCAAGTAAAACACATTATTGGCACTACTGGTTTAGATGGAGACCAGGAGGCGGCCTTACTTAGGGCTGCGGGGGAAACCCAAATTTTCTGGGCCCCTAACATGAGTATGGGTGTCAATGTTCTTCTAGCTTTGGTCGAGAAGGCATCGGCTGCATTGAATGAAGATTTTGATGCTGAAGTTGTAGAGATGCACCATCGGAGAAAAGTTGATGCGCCATCTGGTACAGCACTAGCGTTGGGCCGGGCAATTGCTCAGGGCCGCGGGGTCGAACTAAAAGACGTAAGTCGGAGGGTCAGAGACGGAATTACTGGTGAACGTGTCCGTGGGGAGATTGGCTTTGCTGTTCTTCGCGGTGGTGATGTGGTTGGAGACCACAGAGTGATATATGCCAGTGATGACGAAACGGTCGAGTTAGTTCATAGCGCTTCCTCACGGCAAATCTTTGCCGCGGGAGCTGTCAGGGCAGCATTCTGGTTGCAAGACAAACCTCCGGGGTTGTATGGCATGAGGGATATGCTTGGACTGCACGACATTTCATAATGATGTTGTCGTTGGTGGCTCGGCATATTGGACGGGTAACCTAGATCCTTCTGAGAGCTTCTTGGAGTGCTGCAGCGAGCGAGATTTGGTCGTTTTTGGATAAAAACGAGCCTACCTGCACAGACTGGCCTCCTGATGAAAAAACGAGTTGTCCCTGGTTACTATTTTGGTTTCTTAAAGTAATGCGCAGCCAATACGGTTGGAAATGCCAGCTGCTTTTGGTTCCATTCGCTGTTATTCTCTCTATAGTCAAATTGTGGGGGCGTAGTGAAATTATTTCTTTGCGCTGCAGTTTTTTGGAGCATGCGCGGAAAGCAAGATATAGAACAATAAATTCTATACAGAAAAATCCCGAAATAGGCCACGCCCCTGCCAAAGAGAATATAGTGGAGCCCAAAAAGAAAATAACGCCGGCGGTACCCAGCAGAACTTTTGCAGCGGGCTTTTTTAGAGATTGGTTTGGGGTGAGAACTGCGCCAAATAACAGAGGACCCGTTTGTAAGGGTGGTTTGATGGGATCCAAAAGAAGTGTCTTTCCGGTTGGGTTAGCATGTTGTGTTGATAACACGTAGTGGCTTAGGCTGTTGTGTAGTAAAAGAGGTGAGATACCAAGAATGGGCAATATATAAGCCGAGATAGTAACTGGGAATGAAAAAAAAACAGATTGTTGAAATGTTCCAGCGTTTATCGAGTGAGCTCCCTGAGCCGAAAGGCGAGCTGTACTATACAAATCCCTTTACTTTGTTAGTTGCGGTGGTGTTGTCCGCGCAAGCAACTGATGCCGGCGTAAACAAGGCTACTGCGGCCTTATTTGATGCGGCAGATAGTCCAGCAGAGATGGTGGCCTTAGGGGAGGGACGCGTCCGGGAGCTAGTGAAAAGCATAGGCTTATATCGGAACAAGGCAAAAAACGTAGTCCTTTTGAGTCAGAAGCTAATAGATGAGTTTGATTCCGAGGTGCCTCAGACTCGGGAAGAATTGGAGAGTCTACCTGGGGTAGGGCGGAAAACGGCAAACGTGGTCTTAAACATCGCCTTCGACTTGCCAACTATAGCTGTGGATACACACTTGTTTAGAGTAGGTAACAGAACAGGGCTTGGGGTAGGAAAGACGCCTCTCGAAGTAGAGAAGGCTTTGGATAAGGCTATTCCGGACGAGTACAAGCTTCACGCCCATCATTGGTTAATTCTACATGGACGCTATATTTGTAAAGCGAGGGCCCCCGAATGTCCCAATTGTCTAATACGGGATCTTTGTGACTACCGTGAAAAACGGGTGGAGGTGTAATGATCAAATTTAATGATGATCGTTGGTATAATAACGGCAAAGAATCTGGAGATTGTATCGGTGACAAAAGTTCAAATTGATGTTGTAGGAATTGGCAATGCCATAGTAGATGTGTTTGCGAGCTGCGACGATGATTTCTTGGCGAGAAATAGTATGGCTAAGGGTGTCATGACCTTGGTTGATCAAGAGGCGGCATCGGCGCTTTACACGAGAATGGATGGAACAACGGAGAGTTCAGGGGGGTCTGCGGCAAACACTGTAGCCGGTATAGCGGCTCTTGGGGGCCAAACATCCTTTATTGGTAAGACCCGCGATGATAAGTTAGGGGAGATTTTTCGGAATGATATACAATCTCTAGGCGTTCATTTCGACACCCCTCCAACTACCGATGGTGCGGGCACGGCCAGATGTCTGGTGTTCGTGACAGATGACGCCCAAAGAACCATGGCCACTTATTTAGGGGCGTGTATCTCTCTCGTCCCGGATGATATAGCTCCTGACCTTATTTTGGGGGCTAAGGTTACCTATCTGGAGGGTTATCTTTGGGATCCACCGGAGGCCAAGCTCGCCTTTCGCAAGGCCGCCAAGCTTGCTAATGACAATGGCAGGAAAATAGCATTGTCTCTTTCTGATCCATTTTGTGTAGAGCGCTATCGCAAGGAGTTTATGGAGTTTATCAGAACTCAGGTGGATATTGTTTTTGCCAATGAGGATGAAATAACTTCCCTGTATATGGCTAAAGAGTTGCAGGAGGCTGTTACAGCCATCAAAAATGATTGTGAGCTTGCGGTTATTACTCTGGGGGCGAAAGGGTCACTCATCGTTACTAATGATGCAGAATATGAAATTGAGGCTGCGCCGGTAGAGACTGTTGTCGACACTACTGGTGCTGGTGATCTTTATGCGGCGGGATTCTTATATGGTTATACAGCAGGTCGTGATAATGCAACGTGTGGCTTGTATGGTTCCCGAGCTGCTGCAGAGGTCATTAGTCATTTTGGTGCAAGGCCTGAGAGGCCATTGAAAGAAGTTGTAGTTGGATAGCCCAGAACACACGGGGCCCCGTACTTGGCGGGACGCGCTTCTGGCCTATCGTGATCCTCGGGTTATTACGATGATACTTCTGGGGTTTTCCGCGGGCCTTCCTTTTTTGCTTGTTTTTTCTACTTTGTCGGCCTGGTTGCGGGACGCGGAGGTGAGCCGGGCGGCAATCGGTTTTTTTAGTTGGGTGGGCATAACCTACTCAATAAAGGTAATTTGGGCTCCGGTGATCGATAGGTTGCCTGTTTATTTCATCACCAGGCGTCTCGGGCGGCGACGAAGCTGGATGTTAATTGCCATGATAGGTATTGCCGTAGGCCTTTTGGGGCTTTCCAGTGTGGACCCTGCTAGCGAACTACGGGCTGTTGCAATGCTGGCGCTTCTTGTGGCGTTCTCCTCTGCTACCCAGGATGTTGCTATTGATGCTTATCGTATAGAGATAGTGGAAGAGCGTCTCCAGGGAGCGATGGCTGCTACCTATCAGTTTGGTTACCGACTGGCACTATTAGTAGCTGGCGGGGGGGCTTTACTAATGGCGGATTATACAAGTTGGTCGTCCACATATATAGCCTTATCTGGTTTGATGTTAGTTGGTGTAGTAACGGTCCTTTTTATCCCTGAACCGAAAAGCGCATATGTCATGCCGGATGAGGGTGCCAATTTTTTCGGGTGGTTTCTTTCTGCTGTGTACAAACCCTTCGCCGATTTTTTTTCGCGAAATGGGTCGCTTGCCCTATTGATATTGGCATTTGTGGGAATTTTTAGAATTAGTGACTTACTTATGGGGGTAATGGCTAATCCGTTTTACATCGACATGGGCTTTACCTTGACCGAGATTGGGGTGGTAACAAAGTTTTATGGCACCCTAGCAACTATAATCGGGGCCTTTTCTGGGGGGCTTCTGGTCGTAAAATTTGGTATTTTACGCCCTCTACTTGTAGCAGCGGCCCTACTTGCTTTGACAAATTTACCTTTTGCTATTCTAGCTAGTCTTGGTGCGAATTTATGGCTTCTGGCCGGAACTATAACGGCCGATAATTTTTCGGCAGGCCTCGGTGGGGCAGTATTCATCGCCTACCTGTCCAGTCTGACTAATCGGCTGTACACGGCGACCCAATATGCTTTGTTCACATCTCTAATGACTTTGCCAGGAAAGTTTTTAGGGGGTTTTAGTGGCATCTTAGTGGACGGGTATGGCTACACGAAATTTTTTATACTAGCGACATTAGCTGGCATACCCGCCATTTGTTTAGTGTTGCTTCTCATGCGAAGTCAGGCAAGACGTTTGGCGTAAAGTCGGATGCCTGGCTTCCAGGCCCAACGGACTTTAATAATATCAAATCCGTGTGAAACAAGGAGCTTGGCTAGATTTGAAGGGTTGAAATAGAGGCAGTGCGAAGGTGGGCAGAATGCATCCCACTCGTATATGTTCTTTGGTCTCCGCCAGTGCCCAATGTCGGGTGTCGTCAAATATAAAAGGGCGTTTGGCTTCATGAGTTGCGCTATAGCAGACAAAAAAGAATTTACATCAGAGACATGTTCAATTACTTCAGAACAGTACACCACATCAAACTGCATCGTTGTTTGATAATGCTGAACAGTGCCTTGAAAATAGTCGTTTCCAGGAAAATTTTTCCGTGCGTAGTCAAGAGAAGCCCCATCCAACTCAATACCATGTGCTTCAAAACCGGTTTCTCTGGCAGCTTCCATGGTAAAGCCCCCATTACAGCCTATATCCAAAAACTTGTTTCCAGACGCCTTGTTCCTTATTTTTTTCAGGAGTCTTCGGGCACGACGGAGCTTTTTATCTGCTTTTGCAAAATATCCAGTTGTGGTTCCGCAGTACGCGTCGCTATAGAGGCTTGATACGCTTTCTAATGAAAGCATCGGATCAAGGTAGACGAGTCCGCAGTTTTCACACTTGTAAAGGCACAGCCTATCTTGAGTGGCATACAGTGGGGCGTTTGGACTATTACATATTTGGCAGGGGGTCGTCGCTGTTTTAGTCGAATCCGTCATGGCGTTTTAATCATACGACAAGTCACAACAAGGCGCGACCTAGGATTATGGTGTTTCTTTGCTCAATTACTGGCTACGGAATTAGCTCAGTGGCTTTTCCAAAGCATATCCCGCTGAGCGGACTGTTCGTATCAGATCAGCTCCGTTTTCGCTGTTAAGTGCCTTTCTTAAACGCCGTATATGAACATCCACAGTGCGAGCCTCCACCACTATATCGCGGCCCCACACCGCGTCCAGCAACTGCTCGCGAGAGTAGACCCTTTTTGGGTTTTCAAGAAAGTGTCGAAGAAGCCTATATTCCGTTGGTCCGAGGGATATGTAGCGGCCAGAGCGCTTTACTCTGAAGGTGGTGAGGTCCATTTCAATATCCGCGTACATAAGGACTTCTTGTGATGTTATCGGCTTAGACCGACGCAGAACGGAAGCCACTCGCGCGACCAGCTCAGCAGGTGAAAACGGCTTGGAGATGTAGTCATCAGCACCGCTTTCAAGACCCTGAACTCGATCTAGCTCTTCCCCGCGGGCTGTTAACATAATGATGCCTATATCTCGGGTATCCTTCTGACGTCTTAGGGCTCTACAAATTTCCAACCCAGAAACGGAGGGAAGCATCCAATCTAGAATGAGGACATCTGGCTTTTCCTCTTTTATCATTATCAGCCCTTCTTCTCCGTCTAGTGTGTTACGAACACGATAACCAGCGCGCGAAAGGTTATAACGAATAACTTCAGCGATATCGGGTTCATCCTCGACGATAAGTACAGATGCTTTGCTAATTTGTATGCTCATTGGTCCCTATTCTGACCTTCTGCAGGAGTATGTAGGGAAGTAGTGTCGGCCTTAGGTCTATCACCCATGGTTCTCTCGCCGGTACTGTGATAATGGATGATTTCGCAGATGTTCGTTACGTGGTCACCTATCCTTTCCATGTTTTTTGCAACGAATAGGAGGTGGGTACAGGTCGTAAGAAGTTTTGGATCCTCAAACATATAGGTTAACAATTCGCGAAACATACTGTT
>MDTE01189961.1_pt1 | contig 38186 bp, 40 predicted proteins | sample 811231 | NCBI WGS metagenome assembly MDTE01 (sample SAMN05326651, study PRJNA326480) | marine metagenome | isolation source: seawater | place: Indian Ocean: Red Sea | collected 2010 | reverse complement strand
TAGGTGCTTAGTTTGTCTAAAAAAAGAGAAATTCATAAGTAAATGAAAAGAAAAAATATAGTTTTTTTTATGCCATTTATTGGAATTGGTGGGGTAGAAAAAAACCTTTTTCTTATCGCAAATCATGTTTCAAAAAAAAAAGATAATATATATGTCTGTACTTCATCAAGAAAATGTAAAAAAAAATTTAATTCAAACATTAAAATTATATCACCGACGAAAATTTTTTCGGATAAAGTCGGAGTCAGAATTAGATATATCTATTGCTTATTTGTTCTTTATTCTTTTTTAATTAAAAATAAAAATACCTTGGTTTTTTGCTTTCAAGCAAATGTATATTGTATTTTACTTTGCAAAATACTAAATATCAAAATTATAGTTAGATCAAATACCTCGCCGTCCGGATGGAAACATAATTTTCTTAAAAAATTTTTTTATAAAAAAATAATAAATTTGGCAGATGATGTGGTTGTGAATAGTATTGAATTTAAAAATCAAATGAAAAAAAAGTTTAGAGTAAATCCAGTTTTTATTTATAATCCTTTAAATAAAAACGAAATTATTAAAAAATCTAAAGAAAAATTTTCTTTTAATTTTTTCAATAACAAAAGATGTCTTAAAATAATTAATGTCGCAAGATTAACAGAACAAAAAGATCATATAACAATTTTAAAATCAGCAGAAATTTTAAAAGATAAAAATATAAATTTTAGACTTTTGATAGTAGGTAGTGGAGATGAAGGAACAAATCTTAAAAATTTTATAAAAGATAAAAAATTAGATAATTTTGTTAAAATTATAAATTTCCAAAATAACCCTTATAAATTCATAAATAACGCAGATATTTTTATTTTATCATCTAAATACGAAGGGCTTCCAAATACACTTATAGAGGCAGCTTTATTAAAAAAATTTATTATTACAACTAATTGTCCAACTGGACCAAAAGAAATAACATTAAATGGCAAAGGAGCTTTGATTTTTAAAGTTGGCGATTATATTGATTTATCAAATAAAATTATAAAAATTAAAAACAATAGAAAAAAATTCAAAAATAAAATTAAAAGTATCTATAATTCATTATATAGATTTGATTATAATATCAATTTGAAAAAATATTATAGTTTAATAAATAAATATACCTAATCTGAATTTAATATTTTTGTTAAATTTAGATAGTGTCTAAACATAGTATATTTAAAACAATTTCTTTTTGCTCCAATTCTTTTCTTTTTATTCTCACCTTTATCATTTGCAAATTCTAGTAATTTGTTTGCAAGTTCATTTTTTGCGTTACTTTTATATAAACTTCCAAATTTACCAGACTCTAAAAACTCTGAGGGGCCGTAGGGGCAATCGCTTGAAATTATAAAAGTATTATTCAAAGCAGCCTCAATTAATACAGCTCCTGGCTCTTCCCACAATGAGGACAAAATAAAAGCGGAAGATTTCTTCATGTAAAAATCTATATTATTTGAAAAACCCATTAAAAAAATTCTATTACTTAATTTTTTTCTTTTAATTTGGTCGTGTAATATTTTTTTTTCTTCTCCATTCCCAAATATAAGAAGTTTGTATTCACTATTTATTTTAGAAAAATCATAAAACTCATTTATTAGATAATTAAAATTTTTTTGTCTTGTCAGTCTTCCTACTGCAATAAAATAACTTTCATTGATTAATTTATTATTTACATCCTCTTTAATATATTTTGAGGAGACAAAATCTTTTAGATTTATCATCGCATCTGGTAAATAAAATAATTTTTCTTTTTTAAATATATTCTTACTATCAAGGTAATTAAGTAAACCAATCGTAGGTGTAGTAACTTTATAAACTTTTCTTGATAAAGATCTCCAGAATATTCCTCGCAAAATATTCAATTTTGGCAAACCTGAAATTCTTAAAATAAATTTAGTATTAAATTTAAATAAAATTAACAAAAATAATGGAAGTGAAGTTATCAAATGAATTACTAAAAATTCTGGTGACTTTTTTTTTAGCAGCTTTATTAACGGAAAAAATGAAAATAAAAAAATTATTAAATACGAAACTCTACTATTTAAGAAACCTTCCTTTGGCAAATACTTAAAAATTTTAATTGGAAAATCAATTACATCAATTTTGTTATCAGAAAACTTTTTTTTATAAGCATCCCACTCACCACAAGCGTTTATTATTTTAACTTTATATTTTCCATATTTGGATAATCCTATTGCTGAATTTATTGTTGAAGATACAGTGCCAACCTTTGACAAACAGGGTGACCAATAATAAATTTCTTTCATTATAATTTTATTTTGTAATTAAATAGTTTTTTCCAAAAATTTTAATTTTTTTAAATTTTTCTTTGTTATCTTCTACATAATAAATATATCTATTATATGATTTTTCGTCATATATATATTTAGTGCTTACAAAAGGATTATAATTATATTGAGTATTTTCTTTTGTTATTCTGATAGTATTTCGAGATAGAAAAATTGTAAGGACAATAAATATTATAATCCAACTTTTTTTATTGAACTCTTTAAAACTTACATTTTTCAAATAAAAATTATAAGCAACTGGTAAAAAAAATAATAAAGCGAATAGTTGATAACCACCATATCTTAAGGCTGGATGTTTAAGAAACCACTCAATTAAACATAATATCAAATAAATATAAATAAATTTAAATTCAATTTTTTTTTGATTAATAATATTTTTTTTTCCATATAAAAAATATATCCAAAAAACTAAAGTTAAAAATGTCAGACCTAAAATAAAATCACTTACTTTGTTAAAAAAGTAATTATCAATCCAATTATTTATCCAATTAAAGTTGTTGATATATTCAGATTGATTTTCAACTATATAATCTGGAGAAGCTCCCGCTTTTGCCCAAAGCTCGTACCATTTATTAACATCGTTAACTACCTCTTTTGGGAAAGACCAATATAAATTTTCAAAACATGTAAATACCGCAGGATAGACCAAACATCCAGAGTTAATAAAATTAAAAAATAATACAAAGAAAATAAATAATGATGAATACAAAGCTGTTTTTGAAAATAATATTTTAGAAAAATCTTCCCTAAAATTTTTTTTTGAAAAAATAAAAAAAATAATTGGTAAATATATTAGATAAAAAGGTTTAAGAGAAATTAATACAACTGACAAAATTAAGGTTAAATTAAATAAGTTAAAAATTTTATTAATACTTGATGGTTTTTTTTTTAAATTTAAAACCATAATAATTAAAATGATAATTATAAATATTAATATCTGTCCAGATCTATCTGTGCCATGTTCAGCTAAGCGATAAAAAAAAATATTGATAAAAGATATACTCAACAAACTTAGAAAATTTATTAATTTATTTTCTTTAAAATTTCTATCACTAAAAATTAAATTTAATAAAATAATATTACTAAAACCTAAAAAGTATACTGGTGATATATTAAATAAATAAAACTCAATTTTTGGAAGAAAAAAGAGTGAGTTTAAAAAGAATAATGAAGATGGATTTCTAAATCCATTATTTAAATGTCCAAATCCAATTGGATGTTCGTATTGAGTTAAAAAATGAGAATATGGATAATGATAATATGGAAAATCATCGTGATTTTTTGCAACCAATATAAAAATAATTAAAATTGTAAAAATAACAGAGTATTGAATTAAACTTTTAAAATCTTTTTTCTCATAAAAAAATAGAAAAAAAAGTATTCCAAGCAATAATACTAAAGTATTAAAATAATAGTCATGAACTAAAAATAAAGTTGTGCTGTATGATATAGTTATTAAAAAAGAAATTCCAATTAATCCTAAAAATCCAAAGTTTAAATAATTTATATTTAAAAATCTACTTAAAAGGAATCCATAGCCTAAAATGCTTACTGAAATTAGATAATAATAAAATATATAAATCATAGATTAAAAATAGTGATTTAGAAGATCATCTTTTTAATATTAGCATTAAATTTAAGCTTCGTGATTTTTTTAAGTTTTTGGGTATTTGCAATTAGGTAAGTTTTTTTTTTATTATCGATAAATAATCCTTTTTTTCTGTATTTTTTTAATATAATTTTAGCTATATCTTTTAGATAAACACCCTTACCAGAGCCGATATTAATAACTCCAATAAATTTTTTTTCTAATAAAATATGAATTACTTTTGAAATATCTTTCATTGAAATAAAATCTCTATAGTGATTTAAATTTTTGAGAACTATTTTTTTCCTTACTTTTTTAATTTTGTCCTTTAGATCTGGAATTAAATAATTTTTTCTTTGATTTTTATTTGATGTACTGAAAATTCTTCCAATACAATAATTCCTTAAATTTTTTTGAATATACTTTTCTGAAATTAATTTGGTTTTTCCGTAATATGAAATAGGAAATTTTAAAAAATTTTCTTTTATAGGTTTTTTTGAAGATCTATAAATATGTGAAGTCGATGCAAAAAATAACCATTTTAAATTAAACTTTTTTGAGATATCTACTACATTTTTGGTACCTAAATAATTTACTTTATAAGCTTTTTTTTTATTTTTATTGACAATTTTTATTGGAACAATTGCTGCTAGATGAAAAATTACGTTTAAATTATTTTTTTTGAACCATCTAAAAAGTTTTTCTTTATTTTGAATATCATCTTTATAGTAAAAATAATTATGACTTGATTTATTCTTTCTAATTATTTTCCCCAAACTTCCTGAATAGCCTGTAATACCTATATTAAATTTCATTTTTTAAACTTGTTGAAAATTTTTTTTAAAATGTTCTTAAAAGAAATTTCCCTAGATACAATTTTTTTTCTAGGTTTTAATTCTTCTCTTTTTTTCCTTATTTTGCACATGCCAGATGATTGAAAACTAAATTCTATATCAAAATTTTCTTTATTTGAGGCATAAATGCTCAAAAGCCTCTCAAAAGTTTCTCTATTATTAATCTCGCAATAAAAATTGTTTCTTTCCGAACTCTTTAAATATGGTAGCCATGAAATATCATCAATAAAAAATAATCCATTTATTTTTAATTTTTTAAAATAATAATAAAAAATTTTTTCTACATGATTTGCCTCATGTAGACTATCTAAATAAATTATATCATTTTTAATAGGAAGTTTGCTATCGAGATATTCAAAATTATCATCTCTTGAAAGTATAAAATTCCATTTTTTATTATCAAATAAATTTGAGTAATCTGAAATGTCAATGGAGAACAATTCACCGTTATTTTTTTCACATATCTCTAAGAACATTTTGGTTGATCTGCCTTCTTTAACTCCAAATTCAATTATTAATGGATTTTTAATATCCTTTATTTGATTTTCAATAAAGTTTCTAATTTTATATTCGTATTCACTCATTTATCAAAAGTATTTATAACCAGTATTTTTATACCATTTAATTGTATTAAATAGACCTTTTTTGAAAACAGTATATCGATTTACATTAACCAACTTCCTTAATCTGCTATTATCACCGAATGTTTTATAAACATCCAACTTATTTTTTTTAACATTTTTGATTAACTTGAAATTAGTGAAGTTTTTAAATTCATTAATAACATTTTTAATAAAAATAGGTCTAGATGAGCAAATATTATAAACATCGTATTTAAAAAACTTTATATTTGATATTTTAATTAAAATTTTTATTACGTCCTTTATATATGTAAAATCTCTATAATGATCACCTGAATTATTTAATTCAAAAGTTTTATCTTTTTTCATGTAACTTAAAAGTTTTAATATCATCATATCAGGCCTACCCCATTCTCCGTAAACCGTAAAGAACCTTAATCCAACTATATTTTTTTTATAATTATTTTTAAATTGTTTAGCATCTTTTTCATTTTGAATTTTTGTTTTTGCATAGATATTTTTTGGATTTAGTTTAAAGTTCTCTTTCAAAGGAAATAGTTTTGTATCCCCGTATACCGAGCTTGATGATGCGTAAAAGAAAGTTTTAAAATTTTTATTTTCAAATAAATGTAAAATATTTCTAAAACCTTTTAAATTTGTTTTTATATATTTCTTCGGATTTATTACTGAATATCTTACACCTGCTTGAGCAGCTAAATGAAATATAATATCAAATTTTTTATTTTTTAAATAATTCTCTAATTTTTTTTTATTTGATATATCAATTTTTTTAAAATTAAAATTTTTATATTTTTTTAAAATACTTAATCTTTTTTTTTTTAGTTTTAATGAATAGTAGCTATCTAAATTATCAATTGCATATACTTTATACTTTTTTTTTAATAATTCTAAAGATAAGCTAAAACCTATGAATCCAGCAGCTCCTGTTAGAAAAATTTTCATTTTTTTGTTATACTTATTTTGAACTTAATATATTTATATCTTAACTAATGCAAAAAAATTTATTATCCATTATTACAGTTGTAAAAAATGATGAACAAAATATTCAAAAAACAATAAAGTCAATTATTAGCCAAAAAAATATTAATTATGAATATATCATTATAGACGGTAAATCTACGGATAATACTTTAAAAAAAATTCGAAAATATAAGAGTAAAATAAATAAGATAATAAGCAAAAAAGATAATGGTATTTATGATGCAATGAATAAAGGTATAAAGGTTGCAAATGGAGATGTTATAGTTTTTTGCAATTCTGGAGATTTTTTTTATAAAAACTCCTTACAAAAAGTTATGTTGCTATTCGATAAATTTAACTATGATTTTATCTTTGGTACTGTACTGAGAAATTATAAAAAAGGAAAAATCTTAAAATTTGGATTTAATTTTAATAGAATGCTTTATAACTTTGATTTTGCTACATCACATTCAACAGGTTTTTTTTTAAAAAAAAAAATTTATAATTTAATAGGAAATTATAATACAAAATTTAAAATATCTGCTGATTACGATTTGTACTTTAGGTTATATAAAAAAAATTTGAGAGGTGGATATACAAAAAAAAATCAAAAAATTGGAAATATGAAATCTGGTGGATTTTCCTCTAAAATGAGTTTTTTTCAACACTTAATTGAAGAAACAAAAATCAGAATTCATAATTCGCAAAATATTTTGTTTGTTTTATTAATATTTGTGAATGCGATTTTTAAGAATTTTAATAAATTATTTTTACAAAATAAAAGTTGATGTTCTAATCATTTGAAATTTGTTTTGGCATACAACATATCTCAAAAAATTTTCCTGGATAATAGAAAGCCTCATCAAAACTATTAATTTCATATAAAAAACCGTTTTCGAGAATTAGATAAACCTTATATTCGAGTTCAAATATATAATTGTATGAAGATGGACTTATATTAAGATATTTAATTCTATCCCTATCAAATTCAAAAAGTATAGTGGGATTAAATTTTACTATAATTTTTTTTGATCCTTTAATTATGTCAAGCTCATCTCCCCCTGTATCAATTTTAATAAGAGAAATTTTTTGTTCATATTTATCTAAAAAAAATTCGTCTAAACTTACACACTTTACTTTAGTCTCAATTATCTTTTTTTCCTCATTTTTAAAAAGATTGTTCTTTATAAATGCGTGTGAGTGCTGCATGTTTGGATCTTTAATTTCATAAAAAATTTTATCTTCTGTTTTTATTCCTAAACCAAGATTAAAAGCTTCTATTGTAGAATGTTTTTGATCTTTATTAATTTCTATATTAAATAATAATTCATAAAAGGTATTCTTAGATGGCTCGAAAGAAATCACTTTTCCTTCATATTTATTTTTTTCATCTTTATTAAATTCCTTTTTTTTTAAAATATTTGCAAATTTAATACTTAAAATTCCAACATTGGCACCAATATCAATTACTATTGTGTTTGGCTTTATAACAGCTTCCAAAATCTGACTATGATGATTTTCAAACTCATTATAAATATAAAAGTTTCTTTGTAATTTTTTTTCTAAGTCTAAAAAGAAATTATTATCATTGTCTTTAAAGAAAACTTTGTTTCCCTCAATTTTTTTAGATCTTTCAATATTTTCAAAATTTTTTCTTAATTTTTTCAAATAAGTAAAAATAGAAAAAATTTTTTTTTTTAAAAATATTTTAATAGAATTGCCTTCTAAATCGACATCACTATTAAACACAAAATTAAACTTTTTATTTTTTTTTTTCATAATTATTTTTTATAACTAATCATGTTTTAAAGCTTATTTAAATTTAAAAAGATAACAAAAGTTTCCTTGAATTTTAGAAGTATTTGTCAATTTTTGACTTTAAATAAACAATATTTTAATAGATTTATATTAACACTTACCATAAATTTTATTATAAAAATGATAATAAAAAAATTATTAAGAAATATACTAAATAGATTATTTATTAGAAAATTTGATGATATCAAAATCCAAAAAGGTCAAATTTTTGAAAAAAGTTTAATTTCAGATATTAAAAACATCAGAAATTTAAATCAAACATACTTTAAAGTTTTTTCTCAAGATACTGAGGATGGAATAATTCAATATCTTCTAAAATCTTTAAATATTCAAAGTGTAAAGTTTGTAGAAGTGGGTACCCAAGATTATACAGAAAGTAATACAAGATATATATTTGAAACAATGAGGTGTGAAGGTTTAATAATAGATCCATATCCCGATTTAAAAGATAGGGTAAATAAAATTTTAAGAGTTTGGAAAAATAGGTTAAAAATACATAATGACTTTATTAATCCAAACAATATAAATCAAGTTTTAGAAAAGAATTCATTTAGTAAAGATCTTGATTTATTTTCAATAGATATAGACGGCATAGATTATTGGGTTCTTGAAAAAATTAGTCCAAAAATTTCTAAAATTTTTATAGCTGAATACAATCCTTATTTTGGAGCAGAATTAGAAATATCTGCTCCAAATATAGAAAAGTTTGACAGATTTAAATACCATTCTTCAGGTTTATGTTGGGGTGCCTCATTAAAAGCAATAATAAATTTGATGAAAAAAAAGGGATATATTTTTTTAGGAACTAATAGATTAAATTGTAATTCATTTTTTATTTCAAATGATTTTGTGGATAAAATCAACTTAGATATACCAAATACAAATGACTTATCACATTTTACAGATGTAAAATTTAATGTTCTTAAAACAAAAAATAAAAAATATGCATCTTTTTTAGATATTAAAAATGATATCCAAAATCTTGAAGTATTTGATTTAGCAAAAAATAAAATGGTAAAATTTGATGAAATTATTGAAAAGATTTAAACTATTTCAATGTCAGGAAGTGGAAAAATAAAATGACCACCATGTTTTATAAATGAATGTTCTTTTTGTAATATATGATTTTTAAAATGCCAAGGTAATACTAAAAGGTAATCTGGTTTTTTTTTTCTTAAAATCACTATCGTTAATAATTCTAATTTTTGTTCCAGGTGTTACTCTATTTCTTTTATAAGGATTTACGTCAACTATATAAGGTATGGATTTGCTATTTAAATTACAGAACTGCAAGATCACATTTCCTTTTGTGGATGCACCATAGCCTGCAATATTTTTTTTCATGTCCTTAAGATTTAATATAAGATCTTTAAGAAGTTTTTTGTGTTTAAATACTTTATTTTTAAAATCAATTAATGTTTCAATTTTGTTAAATTTATATAGTTCCTCTTTTTTCAAAAGCCAATCTACCAAACTACTTTCTCTATATTTTTTAGAATTTTTTTTTGCTACAGTTATTGCAAAACTACCCCCATTAATATCGTTTAATTCAATCTCTATTATTTTGAAATTTGATTTATCCAAAATATATTTTAAAGACTTAAGAGAATAGTATTCTAAATGCTCATGACAAATGGTGTCGTAAGAAATATTTTTTATCATACTTGGCATATAACTTTGTTCAAAATGCCAAATTCCATCTTCGTCCAAAGTTTCATAAATTTCTCTAGCAAAAGAAATTGGGTTTTCTAAATCATAAAACATGGCTATCGATGTAATGGCTTTTGCTTTTTTTTTAATCAAATTTTTCTTAACTATTTTTGATGAAAAAAAATCAGGAATTATAATTGTTTTTTTTTTATAAAATTTTTTAAATTTTTTAATTGTAGGATCTACCCCAACAGTCTTACAGGTATTTAAGAAAAAAGACAAAAAAGTACCATCATTGCTCCCTATATCAATAAATAAATCCGATTTTGAAAATTTAGCTAATTTTTTAATTTTCTCTGCTTTATTTTTTAAATGACTTACCATCGATTGATTTAAAGATGACATATAACCATAATTTGAACCGTACATTTCAAAGCGATTAAAATTCTCAGATAATTGTAACAAAGAACATTTTTTACAAAAAACAAGCGATAAATTTCCTGTAGAAACTTTTTGATTTTTATTTATTGGAAAAATACCAGTTAAATATTGATTACCCAGATCTAAACATTTAACAAGATCTTTACTTTCACACGCCCTACATTTATTTATTTTCATTTTAGTGTATTTAAAATATATTTAACAAAAAACTGAACATAAGCAAATTAAATTGAAAAAAGTTTTAATAACTGGAGCGCTAGGTCAAAATGGAAGGATATTATCAACTATATATCTAAAAAAAAAATTTAAGGTATATGGTTTTATAAAAAAAAATAAAAAAAAAAAGATTAAAAAAGTTAATTACATAATAGAAAATCTTAAAAATAAAAAAAAAATTATTAAACAATTAAAAAAAATTAAGCCTCAAATAATTATTCATCTAGCAAGTATTAACAAAACATATAACGAAAGATTAAAAAATGATAAATATTATAATAACTACTATATTAATTTTAAAATTACTAAAAATCTCGTAGATTCAATTAAACAAGTTAATTTAAAAACAAAATTAATTTTTGCTGGATCATCTCTTATGTTTTATAATTCAAAAAATAAAACTGTCTCTGAAAAAGATCGTTTTAAATCAAAAGATAATTATTCAAAATATAAAATTGATGCTCATAATTATATAAAAAAAAATTCTATAAATAATTTTTTTGCAACCACCGTTCTTTTATTTAATCATGACTCTATTTATAGAGACAAAAGTTTTCTAATACCAAAACTAATAAATGCTTTCAAAAATAAAAATTTAAAGTTTATAAAGAAAATTTATGAATTAAATATTAGTGGCGATTTTTCTCATGCTGAAGATATATGTAGAGGGATTTATAAAATATCTATTATAAATAAAAATATTGAAAAAATAATTTTATCTTCTGGTAAAAGATTTTATTTAAATCAAATTATTAAATTTTTAGAAAAAAAATTTGACTTATATATTCATAAAATTGGTATTCATAAGAAAAAAGGGAATTATAAAATAATTGGTTCGAATAAATTGGCAAAAAAAGTAATAAATTATGTACAAAGAAAAACACCCATGGATGTTTGTAAAGAAATACTGAATACTTAGGAGTAGATTTTTTTTGAATTAGATAGTTTTGTAAATAATTTTTTATAACTTTCTGTTATTTTCTCATTTGTTAGATGTTGCTCAAAAAAGACTTTTGCCTTATTTGTTTTAAATTCTAAATTGGATTTGTTGACATTAAAATTCATTATTTCACCAGCTAAAGATTCGGTGTTTTCTATATCAATTTCGGTTACAAAGTCCTTCAGATTTTCCTCTAAAAGACCTTTGGTATAAAAAACTGGCTTATTAAAAAAGAAAGCTTCATAAAGTGGTAATGAAGAATATCCCACCAATGTAGGCATGACTAATGCATTACAATTCTTATACAGCTCTTGAATTTCATAATCATTTAGATACTCCAAAATAATTATTTGATCTTTTAAATTAAAATTCTCAATAGTGTCGCAAATTTTTTTATAATTTTGCTTTTTACTACCTGTAAAAACAAATCTTATTTTTTTATTATACTTTTCTTTAATTAATTTAATTACCTCTAAAATATATATATGATTTTTATGTGACCAGTACTGAGCCGGATAGAAATAAAATTCCTCTTTTGTTTCTAAAAATTTTTTTAGATTTTTCGATAACTTAAAATCTAATGAAAATTTTTTATCTACAATACTTGAACACAGTGGAACCACATTAATTTTTTCTTTAATACAATTGTAATATTTAACTAAATCACTTGCTTTTTTGTTTGTATCCACAACCAAAGCTATTGATTTACGAACATCTAATTTTATTAGGCCCTCTCTAAAGTCAAAATCTGTCCACCCTTTATACTCTGGCAAGTCTGGTCTAAAAATGTGATGAAACTCATAAATATAGGTCATATAATCAACCTTATTACAAAAAATAGACAGTCTTGAACTTCCTATAAAAAAAACAACATCAATATTTTCCTTTTTAATAAATTTTTCAAATCTATTTATTATGTTAAATTTTTTTAAGAAAGTTTTTATAAAATCTGAGTTATAAAAAAGAAAAAAAATTTTATCTATTATATTTATGGAGTACGTATTAATTTTTTTGTTAAAAAAATTATTTTTTTTAGAAGATATATTGTAGAATGAAAAATTTATTTCATTTATTTTATTTAATATATTTAAAGATTTTAATGCCTGATGATAGGCACCACCCGAGTTTTTTTCTAGACTAAAAAATACACCAACTTTCATTTACTTTTAATTAAGTTTTATTTTTTTATTAAATAGGATTTACCCGTTAAACTACACTTTTGTATTTTTTTAACGTTTTCTCCAAAAAATTCATTTATGGCTTTTACTGCACCTGGAAAAGCCCATTCCTCATTTACATATTCGTCAAATGCAATTATTCCATTTCTTACGACCTTGGGGTATAAAAATTCTAAAGAATCTTTATAGCTTTGGTATAAATCACAATCTAAATGTAATAAACAAATATTGTCTATTCTATTTTTTTGTAAATTTAAAGTTTCATTAAAATAACCTTTGATAAAATTTATTTTTGTAAAATCCTCATTTTTAAATCCAATTTTTTTTAAATTATTTTTCACATAATTCTCATCTGTATGATCCCAATCACCTTTTTTTGATTTTCTAATGGACGAGTCTTCTTTTGAGGGCATTGGAAAACCTTCAAATGAGTCAAATCCGTAGTATTTTTTATCACTTAATTTCTCTTTTGTTATCATATTAAATAATAAAAAAGAGAGATGAAAACCATTTCCTACACCACACTCAACAATGTCACCTTTTAAAGAATTTTTCATTATGTGTGAAAAATGCATATTCCAATATTCTAGAAATTTATATTTATCTAAATTATTTATTGTAGTCATTGAAACTGTTTGGGTCTTTTGTATCTTATAATTTAAATAAAATTTCTTATAAAACTTATAGATTGCATTATTTAAAAATTTGTCATCCAAATATTTTAAATATTTAAAGTTCATTTTTTAATACTCACCATGTGATAAAATTTAAAAAGTCTTTCATGAATTTTGAATTTAGATATTATTTTATCTCTATCTCTAAATAAATAGTTTCTAAAAAAATCTTTTGAGATCAAATATTTTTTATTATTTCTTCTCATTGTTTCTTCTTTCTCAAAGTTATGTAGGCTATCTGGTGTAAGATATAAAAATCTCAAAATTAATCTATGTTTAATTTTACAATGACCACCTTTATGATAATTTCTAAAAGTATCAATGAAAAGACCAGTTCCAGGATCGCCTTCAAGCTTTAGCAAATTACTGTTATTTTTATTGCTATCAATTAAATAGTTAAAATCTTTATCTAAAATTTTTCCTCGTTCTCCTGTTAATCCAGAATTTATTTCTTTTTTCACTCTATAAAATATATTTAAAGGATCCTTTTTTTTTAAAGTGATAAATGGTCCATTGCTTTCATCTACTTTGCTTAAAGCAAGAAATAAATTAAAACTTTTATATCCAAGATCATCTCTATGCCAAAGCTGTGCGGATCTTGGCTCATTGCCTGAAGGAATATTTAAGTTAATCTCTATTTGAGTTAATATTGGAAAAACACCTAAATAATTACAAGCAGTTTTAACCATAAAATCTGATGTTGCAAATTCAATGATTTCTTTTTTTAAATCTTCACTTACATAATCCCAAATATCTAAGAGATATGGCCTAATCGCTTGAGCCTGATTTACTCCTGATTCCTTTTCTTTTTTATATTTATCGCTCTTGATAAAATTAATTTTTTCTTCAATAAATTCTGGTTGAAGTTGATCGTTTATTTTTTTTGCTAACAATTTAAGTCTTACATCATCTTTGACTAACTTCTTTGAGTTTTGATTAAACTTTATATATTCGGTTTGAGATTTTTTGATACAAAATATTATTTTATATATTTTTCCTATTAAATTTATAATGTACTCCCAAAAAAAACTGTATATTGGAATAAAAAAATATCTTAAAAAAAAAAGGTAGATTAGAGTATTTTTAATTTTCTTCATTAATAAATCGATAAAAATATTTTTTATTTATACCTTGCTGGTAATTCAAATTTATATTGTATCCTAAGTCATAAAGAAAATCATAGTTAGTTTTTATTTTCTTTTTAACTCGATTAAAAACTAGTTTAAACATATATTCTGGATCGTTTCTAAAAATATGTGTGCAACCAGTATCCTCTGAAAAATTGACGACATTTTGTAATAAAAAAATAATTCTCTTAGGAAGAATTACTTGATTTTTGGTAAGTGAAAAATGACTTTTTTTATGAGATAATAACAATTTTCTATACTCATTAAAATTTTTTGGTTTAAAGACCAAATTTTTATCAAATTTCATTAATCCTACATCTGAAATTACTATAGGTTTAATTCCTAAACACGTAGCCTCAAGATGAGAGCTACCAGAATATGTAACAATTCTTTTTGATATTTTAAACTGTTCCATGTTTGATCTGCTATTTTCCTCAAAAAAAATATTATTGGGTTTTTGTTTTCCGAATATATCTTTGAGTAGATTCTTAATTATTTTTTTTTGATTTTCACCCCACCTATCTGCTGAGGGATGTTTTCTTAAAATCCATATTTCTTTTGATTCTTTAATAATTTTTAAAGTTTCAACTACCCATGTGTAATAATCAGGAAATATTCTTTTTGTATCTATATCATCAAATGATGAGTCTTTAAAAATATGTAACATTATAACGTTAATATTCATAGAATTATATTTTTTTTTTTTCGATTTTATTTTTGCAGCGAAATTTACTTCTTCATTTTTCGAAAAACCTTTTTTTAGATTTTTCCAATATTTATTAATTTTTTCTTTTGAAATTATTTTTAAGCTTTTTCTAAAAATTTTTTTATCCAGATATTTACTATCACGATCAGAATTTTTATCCTGTTTTATTAAAATTGATCCGTTAAAACGATAAGTTTCTACATTTATATACCTTAATAAGGCAAACAAAAATCTTTCTGAATATACTAAATGTCCAAGGTAAGCATAATTTATGCCATTTGATTTAAGTATTAAAAAATCTAAAAATTTCCTTGAGATTTGAATGCAGGATTTTGCCCTAGATTTTAGCTCAACTCTATCAAGTTCATACTTATTATTAATTATTCCGGCATCCCAGTAGCTGTGTAAAATTTGTTTTGGTATCCAAGTAATTTTTTTACTAAGTAAATATTTTTTTTTAAAAAAAAAACTTAATAAATAAAAACAAAAAAAAAAAAATCCTATAAATATATACTTAATAAAATATATTTTATTTAAACCTAATTGTTCAAGATTTTTAATAATGTACTTAGATTTCAAATTTTTATACAAAATGTTAGATTTCAAAAAAGTATTTACGTCTCTTTCAAATATTATTGTTTGAATATTTTGTTTTTTACAAAAACCATCAATTATAGGAAGTAAGCTTAAAATTAGATGAGGTCTAATACCACCACCTATATAAATTGTAGAATTTTTCATTTTAAACTATTTTAATTATATTAAAGATGTATACATTAATTAATAAAAAAATTATAAACTCTAAAAATGACTATTCTTGTGGCCGAAATTGGATGGAACTTTATTGGTAACTTAAAATTAGCGAAAAAGATGGTTTTGGCTGCCAAAAAATCTGGAGCTGACGCAGTAAAGTTTCAAATTTGGAATCCCATAAATCTTAAAAAAGGACCCTGGGATAAAGATGGAAGACGCAAAATTTATGAAAAAGCATTTTTAAATAAAGAAAGATATATTTCTTTGAAAAAATATTCAAAAAAAATAGAAATAAAATGTTTTGCTTCTGCTTTTAACTTGGAGGGACTTAAAACTTTAAAAGCTGCAAAAGACAGTTGGGTCAAAATTCCTTCTCATGAATCATATAATTTAGAGTTAATTAAATTTGCTTTAAAAAATTTTAAAAAAATAATTATTTCAGCTGGTTGTTTAAAAAGAAACGAATTGAATAATTTAATAAAATTTATCAATTCGAAAAAGGAATATAAAAAAAAAACATGCTTGCTTCACTGTGTAAGTAGCTATCCGCTTGAACCAATGAATTGTAATTTTGAAAAGTTTTATTATTTAAAAAAAGTTTATAATAAAGTTGGATACTCAGGTCATTTTAGTGGAATAGAAGATGCGGTATATGCTCTTTTCAACAATGCTGAAATTATCGAGAAACATTTTACTATCAATAATAAGCTCCCTGGAAGAGATAACAAATTCGCGCTCAATCAAAAACAGTTTTCAGAGTTAAACAAACTACGAATATTATCAAGACATTTTAATAAGTCTAACGGCTTAGGTCTTCAAAAATGTGAGAAAGATATTTATAAAAATTATAGAGCAAGATGGTCAAAAAATATAGAAATTTAGTATCTATAATTATACGTGGACGAAATGAGTCAAGATGGCTTAAAATTCTTCTGAAAGAGCTCGTAAATCAGACTTATAAAAATTTTGAAATAATATTTTGTGATAATGAAAGTAAAGACAATACTCGTGAAATATTAAAAAAATATCAAGTTAAAAAAATAATAAAAATTAAAAAATATCTTCCAGGGGATGTTTTAAATAAGGCAATAGAAAAATCTCAGGGTAAATATATTGCTATACTTTCATCACATTGCATTCCACTAAACAAGTATTGGTTATCAGAATATGTAAACTATTTCAAAAAAAATACAGATGTCGTTGCAGCATTTGGAAAACAAATTCCATTACCTGGGACCAGCTATCAAAATTTAATCGATCTTGATATTATTTTTAAAAATCAAGAAATTGTTTATAAAAAAGACCCATATCTAAATAATGCTAATTCTTTTTTCAAAGCTCAAATTTTAAAGAAAAATAAATTTAATTCAAAAATTACAAATATTGAGGATAAAATTTGGGCTAACAAAATTTGTAAAAAAGGTCATAAGATTTCGTATACAGCAAAATCTACAGTTTTTCATATTCATGGAATACATCAGCACGAAACAAGGTCAAGGAGAGCAGAAACTACATATAAAATAGTTGAAAAACAATATCATGGTTTGTGGAGCAAATGTAACTTTTTAAAAGTAAGTTATCACAATTTTTGCCTAATTCTTGATGGTAAAGACACGAAGAGCAAGAGCATTTTTTTAAAAAAAATAAATAATATTTTAAAAAATCAACTTATTAAAAGTATTAATTTAAAAAAAATAATAACTATTTCAAAGTTTAATTTAAAAAGTAATAGTAAAATTACGAATATAAAATCTAAAGACTTACTTAAATTTGAATTAATGAAGATTTATAAAAAATATTATGGTTTGTGGAAAGATGTTAATTATAATATTTATTTAAAGGTAGATGAAAATATTAATTTTATAAAATTGAAAAGAATTATTTATAAAGCGATTTACAACAATTATGAATCACTTACATTTGCTGATCATCTTAAAGAAAACTTTATAGTCAAATTTAATGATCAGAATGTAATTAAAAATATTGAAATAAATAAAAAAGAAAATCAACCTTCAATTTTTGTTTTAAATTTATCTAAAGGTATAATATTTGATCCCGATTATTTAAGGAAGGGAATATTATTTTCAAGTGAAGGCTCTAATATCGAATACCAATGATTATTCCTTGTTTTATACTTTGTAGAAAAAACTCAAAAGGATTGAAAAATAAAAATAAACTAAAAATTGGAAAAAAAACATTATTTGAAATTACCTTAGATTACGTAAAAAAATGCAAATTTGTTACGAATATAGTTGTAAGTAGTGATGATAGTAAAATTTTAAAAAATGCAAAAATAAAAGAATGTTTTGTAATTGATAGACCCAAAAATCTTTCAGGCGATAGAGTTTCAAGCGAGAAAGTACTAATGCATGCACTTAAAATTTTCGAAAAAAAATATGGTAAAACAAAATTTGCAGCGTATGTGCAGGTTACTGAGCCTCTAAGACCAAAAAATATTTTGGACGAATGTTTTAAAAAAGTAATACGTTCCAAATTAGATACCTGTTTCGCGGCGTACGCTCAACATAAAAATTTTTGGTATTTTAAAAAAAATAAATTGATAAGATTGTCTAAATATTTAGATAGAAAAAAACCAAGACAGTCAAAAAATCCAATACTTAGAGAAGATACAGGGTTGGCCTTAGTTACAAAATCTTACTTTTTAAGAAAAGGAGAAAGAATTGGAAAAAAAGTATCATGCATAAGTTATGATGATCCAAAATATAGTATTGATATTAATAATTTACAGGATTTAAAGATAGCTAGAAAAATTTATTAAAATATTAATTTTTTTCAGGTTTAATCATACCTCTAATATGATCGCACCCATTGCATGCATCAATTAAATACGCCTGCTTATTTAAATGCAAGTCTCGTGATTCTTTTAATTTTGATCCATTCCAAACATCTGTAAGGTTTGTATTGCTTTCGTTTAACTTGCCAAGAGTTAATCTTTTACCAGCATCTCTACAACAAGCAGTTACCTCACCAGTAGCATTGATTGTCATTCTTTGCCAAAGTGCAGGACAAGCATAAGATTTGTTTTCCTTCCTTTCAGTGGTATATCTATCAACTTTATCTAGTCCATCCTGATTTCTGTAATCAGTATAAGTTATTTCATCAGCGTACGATCCCCAAAAACTCTCAAAATTTTTAGCCTCGTGGTCATTTTCTTTCATCCTGACCATGCTCACTCTTATAACTGGTTTATAAGCATTTAGTTTTTCTCTTACTTTATGAAACGTTCTTACTTTTTTAACAGTATCCTCAAACTTTGCGTTTACTCTTATTTTTTCATAAATTTCTTTTGTAATTGAGTCTAAAGAAAAAATTATTCTATCTAAACCAGATTTTACTATTTTCTCTGCTAAATCCTCATCCATAACTGTGCCGTTTGTATGCAACATAATATCTAAAACTCCTTTAGACTTCGCATATTCAATCATTTGAATAATATTTTTGTTATAAAAAGACTCGCCAAAATTATTTAGATTTATTGCCTTGAGACCCTTTTTAGATCCTTCGTCAATTATTTTTTTAAATGTATCTAATTTCATCATTCTATTTTCCCATTTACCCATCTCCACCCTATGAGTCCTTGGACACATCGGGCAAGCAAGATTACAATAAGATGTAACTTCAATATCTAAATGAAGAGGAAACTCAGTTTTAATATGTTTGACGGCTGTGTCTCTCCATAATTTTCTATAATTTTTATATTCAGGTAAATTTCTATAACTTGCGTTAATATTTTTTTTTACGATATTGTAATGCGCGTATAGACCGTTAAGTTCATCGTCATTCTCTTCTGAATAATTTTGAGCAAATTCTTTTAACTGATCATCCTCTGTTTTTTGTGTTGTCATATCTAATAAGTAAGAAAGTTCATTATCTTCATTTTGATGATTTGTTGTAAAGTCATCGTTTTTTACAATTTTAATATTTTTATTTACATTTTTATTTTTCATCAAAATTTATTTCTTATAACATTTAAGTTTTTGACTACAAGCAATAATTGTATACAGTTTATGTCAATAATTTATCAGTTTTTACAATTTACTTAACTTATAATTGTTAAGTTTATAAATTTCGTCAACACTTTTTAAATTTTCAATTTTATGAGTAACTAAAATTATCGTTCTATCTTTTAAATTAAGTATATTGTCTAATATTTTTTTCTCATTATTTTCATCTAGTGAATTTGTTGACTCATCCAGAATAATAATCGGTCTGTTGCTATAAATTGCTCTTGCTATACCAATCATTTGTCTTTGTCCACCAGATACGTTCTTTCCAAATTCTCCAAGAGAGAAAAACTCTTTATCTTTTTTCCTATTAACAAAATCCTCTAAATTTACAATTTTTAATATTTCGTCAAAGAATTTTTTATCGATTTTTTCACTATCACCACTAAATGTAATGTTATTTCTAAGAGAGGAGTTAAATAAATAAACTCTTTGAGATACAAATGCTATATTTTTAATCCAACTTTTAACATTTGTATTATCTATATTATTTTCATCAACAAATATATTTCCCTGAGTTGGTTTTTTAATACCCACTATAATATCTATTAATGTACTTTTGCCTGATCCAGTTTCTCCTATTAAACCTATTTTTTTATTTTTAAATATTTTAAGATTTAAGTTTTTAAATAAAATTTTGTTTTTTAAATATGCAAAACTTATGTTATTTAAGTCGATTTTCTTGTAAAAATTAATATCATTATTTGATATTTTTTCTCTAATTGTAATGTTTAGAATATTTTTAATAGAAAGAATTGGTTCGGTTGCATACTTTATTTGTGAATAATTATAAATTATACGATTTAAAGAAGGTAGGGCCCTTAATAATATAACAGTTAAAATACCAGCCTTAATTAAAAGGGCATCTAGATTTAAACCTAAATTTATATTATATAAAAAAAATATTAAGAAAAAAAAGATAAATAAAAACTCTAGTAAAATTTTTGGAGTTGAGTTCCAAAATAGTATCTTCTTTAATGGATCTAAAAATTTATTGTTGTTTATATTGAATTCATTAAGCAAGTTTTCATATTTAGAAAATATTATTACTTCACGGATTCCCTCTAGAAGGTCTAATAAATTTTTTGATCTTAAGTCTCCACCTATCCCCCTTTCCATACTCCATTTTATCGCTTTTTTTTTGTAAAAAAGAAAAAATAAAAAAAAAGAAATAGCAAAAAAAAGTAAAATTATTGATGATAGAGTACCAATTGTTACTAATGCAAAAATTGCAATTATTAAAAATATAATTGACTCAACAAAAAGATTTGCAAAATTGACGACGGTACTAGAAACAGTGCTAAGTTTATTTATTATATCATTCAAAATTTTTGATTTTGGTATATTTAGAAAGCTAAAGTTTGAAGTTGTGGCAAAATTTTTAATTATTTGACTAGCAATAATTTTTTCAAACTGAATTTTTTTATAATTAAAGTAATAATTAAAAAAAAGGTTAAATGAATATTTTGCAACATACAACGCTAAAATATTATAAATAAAAAAAACTAAAAAATCTTTTTTACTTTTTTCTGCCAACCAATTTAAATCAAAAAAATTCTGACCTATTAAAAAAGAATTAATTTTTTGATAAATTTCATTATCCATTACTGAGCTAATAAAGGGTATTAGAAGACCAAAGCTTATGAGCTCAAAAATTGAATTGAATAATACTGCAACTATTAAGATATTGAAGTTTTTTATACCACAAATACTAAATATGGTTACTAAATCTCTTAGATTTTTTAACATTTAAAAATTTAATTTTTCAAATTTTATTTATTTAATCTATCTATTATTATTAAAAGCACAGATAATTGAATTAGTTCAACTTTATTATAAGATTTTGAATTAATCCAAATATGATTTTTACTATTTTTATTTAATTTATTTTCCTTTTTAAAACCAGTAATAGAAAAAAAATCAATTTTTTTTTTTTTACAATGTTTCGCTGCATTTATCATGTTTTTCGACATTCCTGATGCACTTAAGAAAATTATTAGGTCACCTTTTTCAAAAAAAACTTCTAAAACTTTTACCACCCAATTTTCATAACCATAATCATTTGAGTAACAAGTGAGTTGTGTTGCGCTGTCAAATGAAAGAGTTTTAATTTTTAAAGTATTAGACATATCATTGGCTACATGGCTAGCTATTGACGCTCCAGCTCCATTGCCAAATATTAAAACTTTGTTACTTTTTTTTTTTTTTAAAATTTTTAATTTTAAAATATAATTTCTCGAATGAATTTCTCTCAATATTTTCACATATTCGATTAAGATCACTATAGTAATTTTTAATAAAGTTTTTAAATAAGTCCATTATGAAATTTTAAGATTGTCGTTTATACCAATTACGTTTATATAAAATATAGACTATAAGATATATTTATTTAAGATCAACAAGTCAATATACTTTAATCTGATTTGAAGAACGAAGCTTAAATAAACTAGATTATGAAAAGTTTTTTAAAAATAACAATAAACTTTACAATAGCTTTTTTTTTGTTTTTTTTTAATTTATTCAAAATTTTTTTAAATATTAAAAAAATTTTCTTTGCTGATGTGATTATATTTCAAAATGAGAGAGCTGGCTTTGGAAATATATTTACTTCTATAGACCTCGCTCAAAAAATGTTTAAAAAAAAAATTTTGTTTATCAACTTCTTTGATAAAACAAAGTTTCACAATAATAGTTTATTTGAAATGATAAATGCAGATTGCATAATATTGTACACAAGTATTTATAATAGCTTTAGAAATTCAAGATATGGTGAATATGATTCATATCCAAAAAAAAATAAAAAAATAACTCAATTTTTGCTTATTCAGATAATTAAAAGATTAAGTATTAAAAAATGTCTATTTTATAGCATTCCATCATTATATCAATTGGCAGAAGAAAAGTTAAAGATTTTAAATTCAAAAAAACATAATATTTCAATTCCAAGTCATAGATGGATGAATTATTATTATTATTTAATCGATAAAACACCTACAATTCAAATTAACAAAAAACACTATTTGTTAAAAAAATTAAAACATGAACAAAAAAAAAATTCAGTTTGTATTTATATAAGAAGAGATTCATTTATTAATAAATATACAAAAAATTATGAATTTTATAAATCTGCTATCGAGTATTTAATTAAAAAAAAATTTATTATTTATGTTGTTGGAGAATATGACGATTTGCTTAAAAAGTATCCAAAATTTAAAAAACATGTAAATGTACCCGAGATTAATTTTAAAGTTAATGAGGATCTTAATTTGGCAATGCAATTAATCTCTGATTATTATCTGGGTGACTCTGGAGGTGGAAGTTGGTTTGCGATGTATAAAAAACACTCAGTTTTAGTTGGTTCCTCAGAAGGTTTTTATATGCCTAATGTTAAGCACTTTAAAAATAAAGTATTTTTTAATGGAAAACGTGTTTATGAAAAATCAAAAAGATACAAAAAATTAATTAAATTAATGTATAAGTACAATACGTTTGCCAATCCATATTTTTTGTATAAAAATAATTTTTCTATTAAATGCGAAAATAATTATAAGATAATGAACTACATAAAAAAAAAATTTATATGAGATAAATGATGAATAATAAATTTTTAAATAAACTAAAGTATAAAGCTCAAGAACTAAGGAAAAAAACATTTTTGGAGTTTATAAAAAAGGGAGAGGCACATTTAGGTGGAAGTTTTTCAATTATAGAGATACTAATTACATTCTATTATTTAATCTTAAAAAAAAATGATAAATTTATTTTAAGTAAATCTCATGCCTCATTTCCTTTATGCTTGATCTTAAGAGATAAAGGTTTAAAACCTAAAATTACTACACACCTTGAGATAGACGAAAAAAATGGAATTCATTGCACTACTGGGAGCTTAGGTCACGGCTTTCCAATTGCGACAGGAATGGCTTTTGCAAGAAAAAAAAGAGGAAAAAAAGGTAAAATTTTTGTGTTAATAAGTGATGGTGAATGTCAAGAAGGAACAACATGGGAGTCCTTGTTAATCGCATCAAAACATAAACTTAATAACTTAACTTTGTTAATTGATTATAATAAGATTCAAGCTTTATCTAGACTCGATGATGCTTTACCACTTAATAATCTGTCAAAAAAGATTAAGTCTTTCAACTGGAATTGTATAACTATAAAAGATGGACATTCTTTTAAATCCTTAATTTCAAATTTAAAAAAAAAAAATAAAAAACCTACGGCAATAATTTTAAATACAGTTAAAGGAAAAGGTATAAAAGAGTTTGAAAATGATCCAGTTTGGCATGCAAGGAAGCTTCAGGGAGATGAAATTAAAATTGGAAAAAAAAGATTAGGTATTAAATGAGAAGAAGATTTGGGAAATTAATTAACAAGCTCGCAGATAAAGATGATAAAATAATCTTGGTGGTAGGAGATATAGGTTATGGAATCTTTGATGATTTTAGAAATAATCATCCAAAAAAATTTTTTAATCTAGGAATTTGTGAACAAAGTCTAATCAGTTTTGCATCTGGAATGGCTTTAGAAGGTTTAAAACCATGGGTTTATACAATTACACCTTTTTTAATTGAAAGACCATTTGAACAAGTAAAATTAGATATTGATCAGCAAAGTGCAAATGTAAAATTAGTAGGGTTTGCAGATTACCCAACACTTGGTCCTAGCCACTCAGAACTTAATGGCAAAAAATTAATTGGGCTTTTTAAAAATATCAAATCTTATTTTCCAAAAGATAGTGAAGAGACTGAGAAATCTGTTTATATGTCATACAAAAACATCGGTCCAAATTTTATAAGTTTAAAAAGTGACAAAAAAATCGGGAAAAATTGGTAATTGAATGAGTCTTAAAGAAATCAAACTTGTAACGAAATTACATCTTAAAACAAAAAGAAATTATTTAGAAAGAATGCAAAATAATAAGATCTATTGTATGAAAATTGCAAACAAATTTGAAAAGGAATATTGGGATGGCGATAGAAAATTTGGTTACGGGGGCTACAGATATATTAAAAATAGATGGAAAGGGGTAGCTGAAACAATAATTAAAAAGTTCAAATTAAATAAGAATTCAAGAGTTTTAGATATCGGCTGTGGAAAAGGATATCTTATTTATGAAATTAAAAAAATAATACCTGAAATTAATATAACTGGTTTAGAGATTTCTAGGTATGCTATAAAAAATGCTCATCCAGTAATAAAAAAAAATATTTTCTTTGGAGACGCGAATAAAAAATTAAAATTTAAAAGAAAGGAATTTGACTTATTAATATCTTTTGGATGCCTTCATAACTTAGAAATTCGTAAATTATTTTTTTCTTTAAGTGAGATCGAGAGAGTAAGTAAGAAACAATTCCTATTAGTTGAAAGTTATAGAAATGAAAAAGAATTGTTTAATTTACAATGTTGGGCATTAACTTGTAAAAGTTTTTTGAGCAAGAATGATTGGAAATGGTTATTTAATAAAAGAAATTTTTCAGGTTTTTACGAACTAATTTATTTCTCCTAAATTGCCTTAGATTTTATATTTTTTATATTTTGAAAATAACTTTTAGCACTTACAATTTTCTTTATTTTTAAAATTTTTTTTAAATTTTCAAGCTCTGTCAAATTTCTAATGATTATATTTTCCAGAGCAAAAATTAATATCTTTTTTTTTTTTAAAATCTCCTTTGAAAACTTATTAAAGTTCATCCTGTCATCATAGATCTGGAAAAGGCTAAAAAATATGATGCCATGATTTTTTTCCTTAATGATTGATCTCAACATTACATAAGATTTGCTTACTATCCATTCTGTACCTGCCAATTGTAATTTTATTCTGTTATCTTTTGCAAAATTTCTTATTAATAAGTTTTGAAAATTTTGTGGATAATATGAGCCATTAATTTCTCTTGAGCTTATATAGCCTCTAAAAGTTTTGTTATCTAAATTTTGGGTGCTCATAATCTAAGCCATTCTCTGTTGCAGGTTTTATATTTACTATATCAAAAAAATCAATTAATCCTTTTTTTGCATAGGGAGACATTAAGCTTTTTACTCTACCATTAAAACTCCACCTAGATTTGCTCTCTTTATTCACAACATTACCGTGAGGAAGATTTTGACTAAAAATCAATACTTGACCATATTTTATTTTTATAAATTTAATATTTTTTTTTATTTTAGAAAATATTTGATCGTTATTTTTAAATGAAATTTTATTGAATTTAATTTTTGCTTTATTATTTTTTGGGAGAATAAACATAGACTGGGTTTTCCTAGTATTTACAAGTGGCATCCAAACAACAACTTCAAATGGTGAGTCACCTGCCCATGTATCAGAATGCACTGGTAAAAGTGAACTATCATCATTTGGTAATTGTATACTTAAATTAATTTTTTTTTGAATAACGTTCTCATTGCCAACTATTGGTTCAATAAAGCGAGAACAAATTTTATAATATTTGATATTAAATTTATTTTTATTTATCTCATTAAATACTTTAAGTCTTAGATAGTTTAAATTGTTTTTATTAATATAAGAATGAAAGTTTTCAAAAAAATCTGTTTTTTTTTTTTTTTTTAAATAAACATTTTTTTTTAAAATATTAAAAATTTTATTTTTGATATTATCAATTTCTCTTTTTTCCTTAAGATTTAATTGACCTATGAAATAACCCTTTGTTCTAAATTGATAGATTATAGATTTACGCATAAGTTATTCTAAATTTATATTATTCATTCTTTTTATATTAAAATATAAATCATTGGACAAAGGATTAACAAATTTTTTTTTTTCAAAAGCTTTAAATAAATCTTCTACAGCATTTTCAATCGTGAACTTTGTTTGAAAATTTAATTTTTCCTTAATTTTACCTGACGAAATATGATAAGATCTATTATCATCAGTTTTGGATTTAATTATTTGAACATCACTACCTATAGTTTTTTTTACTGTTAAGGCAATTTCATTTACAGTTTGATTCTGCCATCCTGCATTAAAAATTTCACCGTTAACATTATTGGAATTTGATTCAATTAAAATTTCGTAAACCCTTATCATATCTGTAATATGAATATTTGGTCTCAACTGGGATCCCCCAAATACAGTAATCTCTCTTTTATGATAAGCTAAATTTGAGAGTATATTTACAATAACATCTAATCTTTGTCTTTTTGAATATCCACAAACTGTTGCAGGTCTTATAATTATCGTTTCAAAATTATCACTTTTATATTTCATCAAAATTTCCTCACAATCAACTTTATACCTTGAATAATCTGTCAAAGGTTCTAAAGACATATTTTCAGTAACACTTAATTCTGACTTAATGCCATATACACTTGAAGAAGATGCGTATATAAATCTTTTAACGTTAAGTTGTTTTGATATCTTAACTAGAGGCTCAAAGGCATCTAAATTGATTGATTTTCCTAGTTTTGGATTCAATTCAAAACTTGGATCGTTTGAAATACATGCTAGATGGATCAAACAATCATGACCAGAAATTGATTTTTTTAATAATTCTGTGTTTCTAATATCACCCTCAATTAAATTAATATCATCTTTATATTTAAAAACATTTTTTCCGTATATAAATAAATCAAAAGCAGTTACGTCATAACCCTTTTCAATTAAATAATCTGACAATGCAGATCCAACATATCCTCCACCTCCAGTAATAAAAATTTTTTTCATTTTCATCTTAAATATTTAAACCAATCTTTTGTGACCTTTTTAATTTTATCTTTTGTCCATAAAGGTGCTTTTGACCAGTAACTTTTATGATCTAAAATTTCATTTATTCCACTTTCAAAAGAAATTTTTGGTTTCCATTTCAACTCTTTAATAACCTTATTGATATTAGCGTGTGTAATATTTGGTTCGCCAGGTCTTTTTGGTATTTTTATTTTTTTACCTTTCAAAAGTTTAAGCAAATAATTAATTGATTTTGGCTTTCCTGACCCAACATTATAAATTTGATTTTTCATTTTTGAAAAAATACATTTTTTAAATAAACTTGACACATCAACAACGTTTATAAAATCTCTTTTTTGTTTTCCAGATCCAATAACTGTATAAGGTTTATTCCCAATCTTTTGTCTTAAAAAAACCCCTATCGCTGCTCCATATGCGTTGTTTGTTCTAGATCGAGTTCCATAAACATTAAATAATCTTAAAGATAAATAATTAATTTTATAAACATTTGACCAATGAATAATAAGCTGCTCAGATATATATTTTGAAAAAGCATATGGATATTTAGGGCTTATTTTTTCTTTTTCGCTAGTTGGAAAATTTTTTGGTATCCCATAACATGAAGAGGAAGCTGAAAAAATAATTTTTTTTACACTAAATCTCCTCATATTTTCTAAAATATTCAATGTTCCATTAAAATTTACGTCTAAATATTCTGAAGGATATTTAATTGAAGGGACTATGTCTGATACTGCCGCTAAATGAATAATAACATCAATTTTTTTAAATAATTTAGGAAATAGCCTTCTGTCTCTTATATCTATTTTTTTAAAATGAAATTTTCGATTTTTCATTATATTTTTAAGATTTCTCAAAGATCCATCTTTTAAATGATCAACGCCAACTAACTTTTTAATCCTTTTGTCTTTTAAAATTGTCTCACAAGTATGACTACCAATAAACCCGGCTGCACCAGTCACTAAAACTCTCATATTTATTTAACCATATAATTTATTGATTTAAGTATATCTATTTTATTAATTTTTTTTTCGTGACCTAAAATTTTTACTTTCATTGCTCCAAATATATTTGATATGAATGCGTTTATTGTAATATCAGTTTTCAATTTAGAAAGTATTGAACTAATACCAAAAACTACATCGCCTGCGCCAATTGTATCAACTGGGTTTGTCTCGAAAGCACCTTGATGAAAAAATTTAAGTTTTGAATTTTCATTTTTTGCAATCAAAATCCCTTTTTTTGATAATGTTAATACAAAATACTTAAATTTTATTTTTTTGAAGATTTGTGAAATCATAGTTTTCTCATCAGTTTTTTGAGAAATAGATAGTTGTAATTCAGGTAAATCTAAGCAAATAAGATCAATTTTTTTATATTTAGTAATTAGATTAAAACCTCTATTTTCAGCATTTGTTTGTGTATTTATACACAAGTGCTTCGATTTTTTTTGCAAAATTTCACTAAGTTTTTGCGAAATAAGTCCATGACCAAAATCATTTACAATCACTAAATCATAATCTTTGATCTTTGAAGAAATTAATTTATTAAATCTAGCATTTGAGAAAAATTTTTTATCAGATGATGAATTATAAATTTCAAACAATTTATGATTCTTTTGAGATAAAAATCTTGTTTTTTTAATAATTCTATAATCATCTTTAAAATACTTTAAATTAACTTTATTTTTTTTAGAGTCTTTAATTAGCTCATTTAGCATTTTTTTATCCAATTTACCTGCTGTATAAAAATCTACTTTTTCGACAAAGTCTGAAATATTTTTTGATAATGCATACGCGCCTCCAAAGAAAATATTATTTTTTAAATAATCCATAACAACAATTTCCTCTTTTGAAGCCGAACCTAGATAATTTGTAAAACAATATTCGTCTAGTATTAATTCACCAATTACTGCAACTTTCAGCTTTCCTGTTTTTTTAAAAATATTTTTAATAGAATTAATATCTAAATTATTTATATTTCTTGTATAATTTTCTTTAAGGAAATGATTGTTTATTAAATTTGATGATGAAAAAACTATCTCATCAGTGAAAATTAATCGACCTTTATTTTTCTCTGTTAATCTTTTTTCTTTGATTATATTCCCAGTAATATCTTTTTTTGAATTTTTATAATCTTTTCCCTTTACATATATGTTGGGTTTTAAATGTTGTATTACTTTTTCTGCAGTTTCAGTTTTATTAATAAAAACATAATCTACAAAAACTATGGAGTTTATAATTTCTGCTCTACTAGATGAATTAAATACTGGTCTATTCGGTCCTTTTTTAACAAAAGCATCGTCGGTAATAGAAACAACTAAAGTATCTCCATATTTTTTACACATTTGGAGATGTCTCAAGTGACCTAAATGAAATAAATCGAATACTCCATGAGCTAGAACAATTTTTTTTTTCTTTCTTCTTAATAATTCAAGATCTTTATAATTATTTAATAATTTGCCCATTTGTAAATATCAGTATTAAGGTCGTAAATAGCGATGAAGATAACATGAAAAACTGTTAATTTTCATTTAAAATAATTTTTGATTAATTATTCTTTTATACATAAATATGAAGATTGACAACTTGTTATTTAAATATAAAAGGATTTAGGAAATGGCAACTAAAATTCTTATCATTGGTGGTGGTTTTGCTGGATGCAATGCTGCTCACATGCTGTCAATGAAAAAACCAAATTATAAAATTGATATAGTTGAAACTGGTAAAGTTTTAGGTGGAGGAGTAAGAACTTATTGGTACGGTGGACATCCTTTTACTTATGGACCAAGACACTTTCTTACCGAAGTTGAAAAAACTTATGAATTCATCTCTAAATATATTCCAATGAGAATGATGAGTGCGGATCATGAAAATCTTACTTATGTAGAGAGTGATAAACAATTTTACACTTATCCTCCACATGTTGATGATATTGAAAAGATGCCAGATAAAGAGCAAATTAAAAAAGAGTTAAGTCAAAAGAGAGATATAAATTCATTAAAAACTTTTAAAGATCATTATATTTATGCATGTGGGGAGACTATGTATAAAAAATTTTGTGAAAAGTATTCTCATAAAATGTGGGATATTAAAAATAATCATGATTTAGACGGTGAAGAATTTGGTCCAGGTGATAAACCAAGTAAGTGGGATAATGAATATAATAGAATTTGCAAAATAAAGCTAAGGACTGGAAATAAGGCTGCATGGGATGTGGGTAAAGTAATCTCCTCTTTTCCAACAGCTCCTGATGGATACAATGGTTATTTTGATTTAGCGGTAAAAAATGAGAACATAAACGTCAGACTTAATACTTTTATACAAAAGTTCGACATTCAAAACTACAAAGTGCAAATTAATGATCAATGGGAAAAATATGACATTATAATTAACACAGCATCTCCTGAAATTCTATGCAATAAAGAGCTTGGTGAATTAAGATGGAGAGGAAGAAACTTCGAGTTTATGGTTCTCCCAGTAGAATATGCATTTCCAAAAAATGTAATATTTATGTATTACGCAAACCATGAAAAATTCACTAGAGTTGTTGAATATAAAAAATTTTATCAGAATAAATCAAATCAAACGCTATTGGTAAAAGAGATACCTTCTTTTTCAAATAAACTATATCCTTACCCAGCTATGAAAGATCAGTTAATTGCTAAAAAATATTATGAGGCCTGTCCAGAAAAAGTTTTCCATAGTGGTAGAGCAGGTTTATACAGATATATTGATATGGATGATATTATTCTTAATCATATGAATTTATTGGAAAATTTATAGGTGCCAAGTTACACAAACGTATACTTAAATAAAAAGTTAGTTAAAATTAAAAAAGCTAAAGGTATTTATCTTTATACAAATAATAATAAAATTTTAGATACAACATCTGGATCTAATCATTTTTCAACCTTGGGATGGGGAAATTCAAAAGTAATATCGGCTATGAAAAACCAATTAAAAAAATTCACTCATATAGATATAAAATCTTGGCACGATGAAAATCTTGATAAATTATCTCAATTAGTTACCTCAAAAAAAAAACATAAGTTAGATAAGGTATTTTTTTCTGGAAATAGTGGCGCAGAAGCATGCGAAGCAGCAATGAGAATGAGTTATCAATATTTTTTTAATTTAGGACATCGAGAAAAGAAATTTTTCATAAGTAGAAAACAATCTTATCACGGTTGTACTTCTTTTGCTTTATCAGCTAGTGATAGACCAAATTACAATTATTTAAAACCTGTGTTATCAAAAAATGTTTTTAAGGTTAATCAGCACCACTATGATTATGAAAAAAAGACTGGAGAAACTGAGGAAAATTACGCTCTTAGAAGCGCTAATGAGCTTGAAAAAAAAATTCTAAGTATCGGACCTGAAAAAATATGTGGTTTTATTGGAGAAACAATTATGGGCGGTTTACAGGGAGATGTACCTCCTGCAAAAAACTATTGGAAAAACATAAGATCTATTTGTAATAAATATAACATTCATCTTATTATTGATGAGGTTTATTGCGGTATGGGAGTTACAGGAAAAGTTTATTGTATAGATTATGATAAAATTTCTCCAGATTTTATATTTGTAGGGAAAACACTTGCAGCAGGTTATGCACCATTAAGTATGGTATTAACATCTAACAAAATAATAAATAATTTGAGAAAAGGAGATCAAAGAGTTGCATTTTCAACTACACATCAAGGATATTCTCTAGGTGTAGCAGCCGCTCTATCAGTTCAAAAAATTATGCATAACAAATCTACTCTAAATCATATTGTAAATACTAGCAAATATATTGAAAACAACCTAAAATCAGAATTAAAAGACCATCCAATGTTTAAAAATATAAGGGGAAGAGGTCTTAGAATGTCTCTTGAATACAAATGTAAAAATAAAAATAAATTTGGATTAAAACTTTCTGAAAATATGCTCAAAAAACATAATATTTTGATTGATGCTAAATGGCACAGGATTTGTATTACACCAGCTGTTATAATTAGTAAAAGTCAGACAGACTACTTTATAGATAAATTGACAAAGGAATTTAAAATTTTATCAGAAAAGTTTCAGTAAAGTTTTTTCTGTAGAGGATATTTTTTTTCCATAAAACTTATTTTGTAAATTATTAGAATAATATTTTGAATTTGTTTTATTTTCTATAATATTAACTTTAGATTTACTTTTGGTTTTCATAAGAAGAAAATCAATTATAGTAATAAGTTTTAAGGGTTTTGTTGATGAAATATTTAGTGTCAAATTTTTGTGTGTATTTTTTTTCAAAGAGTAAAAAATAATATTTATAAATTCATCTACATGAATAATATTATTAAATAAAGAATTTGGATTAAAAATATTTAGTTTTTTATTTTTTTTCATTTCTATTAAAAATCTATAGATCAAACCTTTGGAAAAATTTTTTGATATGACTGATGGTAATCTAAAAATTATATAGTTGCTTTTTGTTTTTTTTATTATTTTTTCTGTAATTAATTTATTTTTAGCATAATTATTATTTGTTTTCGTTTTGGTATTCTCTGTAATAAAAACCTTTTTAGTATTTTCATATACTCTATTTGAAGATGCAAAAATAATCTTTCGAGGTTTATATGTTAAAATTATTTTTTTAAGCAAAAGATTTAATTCCTTGTTATAATTAAAATATTTTTTTCCATTATAAAAATCGTCTACGCCAGCTAGGTGAATTAAATAATCTAAAGATTTAATTTTTTTAAAAATATTTTCTTTATTAACAATTTTATTTTTTGGAATTTTTTTTATTATCTTTTTATTTACAAAAAAATATGTATCGAAATTTTTAATGTGTTTTTTTTTTATAGAACTTCCAATAAAGCCTGAGCCACCAGTGATTAAAAGTTTTTTATTCAAATTAGTATTTTATATTTTTTAATTCTTTATTTATAATTTCAATTGAGTTTTTAAAATTAGCAAATTTATTGGTCTTTTTTGTAAAAATTCCAAATTTTGTTTCTAAGTGAATTGCAATATTGCTCAAAGCAATATCACAATGATATGTATTTTTTTTTATTCTACAAATAATATTTTTGTTTTTTTGTAATAATACTTTTTTTATAATTTTACCTTTGTTATCAAAAATTAGCAAAAGTAGTTTTCCATGAAGCAAAGTAAAAGTTTGATCTGATTGTATGTTTTTTTTAATCGGATAATAGTAATTTTTTTTCTGTGCAATTATCATTTCTTGCTGGACTGAATTTTTTTTATGTAAGATAATTCTTGAACTTTTTTTTAAAGATGTAGAAATTTTCAAAAGATCACTTTTATTAATTAAAATATATTTATTTGAAAAAATCATTTTATTAATTATTATTAAATAATGAATATTTTATTTTTATTAGAAAAATCAAATAAAAACTACCCTTCATATTTAAAAACGTTGTCAAATTTTTCTTCAGATAAAATATTTATTAAATCTGATGAATTAAACTCAAATTATATGATTGATAATGAAATTAATATTATTTTGAAAGATAGATACAAACACGCGGATTCTTTAAAATCAAGTAATATTGATCTAAATAAGATACCATATTATCATTTCCACCCAGGTTACTTGCCACATAATATGAAAATGGACTCAAATTTATGGAGCATAATTAATGATACGCCAAAAGGATCTACAATCATTAGAATGTATGATTTGGAGTGGAATAGATACGATATTATTGCAAGAAAGGAAATTTATTTTAATGAAAATGATACTCTATCAAGTTCATTTGAAAAATGTTGTGATTCATTTAAAATAAGTTTCGAAAAATCGTGGCAAGCTATGAGAGATTTAAGTTATAAAAAAATAAATTATAATATAAGAGATGGAAAAATCTATGACGGGAGTGAAAAAAAAAAATTTCTAAAATATTTGTCTAAAGGTTACGATACAAAAGTAAATGAAGTTAAAAAACTTTGGGATGAGTATAATTCTAACTAAAGTTCCTTAAAACTTAAATATTGAGGACGATCGGCTGCAAATGAATACTTAACATTATCAACCACATCCTCGTCTAATAATCCAAAGTCGCAACTATATCTTATTTTATCAGTATAGTTTATAGCAGCACCATGGATAAGCATTGACGAAAATATTACAAAACTTCCATCTGGTACGAATAAAGACTTTTGATTTTTCAAATCTACTCCCTCAACGATTTTTTTTGGATTATAAAGTAATCCAATTTTATGCCCTATAGAAAATTTTTCAACACCCGATGTATCAGATGAGATAGATTTTGTTTTTATTTTTTTATCATCAATTTTATGTGAGTGAGGAATATACTTCATAGAATTTTTTTTTGTTAAATTTTTAATTGGAAACCAAAAATTGAACTGTTTTTTTATATATTCAAAGTCGCTGTAGAAAGTTTCTCTATGAAAATCTAGCTGTTCCTGCTTATGTGAAGATTTATGAGGTCTTGCGGTTCTAAAATAAACTACGGTTTGAATTTTTAGTTTTTTTGCAATCAATTTTGACAGAAATAAATTCTCATTTTCTACTATTTGTTTTTGTATTTTTTCATCATTAATTGCTTTCGTACAATTTAAGACGATTTTTCTATACTCATCATCTGTTAGTGAAGAATAATAGCTATCACTTTTATTAAAAAAATCGTTTGTTATTTCTTTACATTTTTTAATTGGTTTTTTGTTTTTAAACTCTGAAATTAAAAATCCATTTAATTCATATTTTTTTTTTAAGTCCATAATACTTTAATAAATTAAAACTCTAATAATTCAACAAGTAAACCTGTTTTTAATACCAAAAAAGCAATATTTTTTTTAAACATTTTTGAAAATGTTTTTTTGATCACTGTTTTTGAACTATATTTAGCTTCCCATTTCTTTAAATCTTTATCAATATTTTTTGAATAAAAACACAAATGATCAAATCCAAATGGTTTATTTTTTTTACTATTTTTCAACTTATTTATTAATATTTTGTTTGATTTTAACGGAGATATAATCTCAACAGTTAAGTCATTAACTTTGATTAAACAACAAAATACTTTCAAATTATCATCTTTAATTTTTTTTTTTATAATTCTTACATTTTGAGTTTTCCAGATACGCAGACCTTCTTCAATACTTTTATATAAAAAACCTATATGAGCTAATTTCATTATTTTAAATTTTTTTTGATTAAATTTTTATTTCTTTGACCCAGGCTTCTTGCTGGATTTCCATTATAAATTGTCCAACTTTTGGTTTTAAAATTTATTACTGTAAGAGCTCCAATAGAAGTTCCCTCACTTAAGTATGAGCCTGGCAAAATTACGCTATGAGAGCCTACAAAAGAATAATTTCCAATTTTAATTGGTGCCCTTATATCTTTAAAATTTTTTTTTTTAATCATTGGGTGAGAAAGTTTATTCATATCATTTACCCTATCTATTGCGGTAAATATATCTACAAAACTTGAAATCAAACTGTATTTTCCTATTTGTAATTTTTCGTGAGATCTAAGCACACAGTAAGGCCCTATATGAACATTTGACTCTATTATCATTTTTTTTTGACAAATTATAATTACACCATCATCAATTCTGATATTTTTTCCAAGTATTAAATTTTTTGGATTTATAATTTTTACTGATGGAGAAATTATATTCTTATTTTTCATTGAATTAGTTAGTATTTACAATTAAATATACTAATAATTTTTTATAAATGATAGAAAAAACGTTAGATATTGAAACGAAAAAATTTAATAAGATCACGCCCAAAAAAAAAATTACTAATATAAAAAAATTTAAATTATCAAATAAATATGACTCCCTTGATTTAATAAATTTAGCCATTTGCATAGAGGAAGAATTTAAAAAAAAAAAAAATTAAAATTAGCCTTAGCTCTAATTTGAATTCAATTTTTAAAAATTATTCCTCATTAATAAAAGAAGTAAAAAAAAATGTTTAAAAAATTTAATTTGATTTCTAACTTTAATTCAGAAAATATTTTTCAAATAATAAGAGAAGATGAAAAAAAATTAAAACATTTTTCCTTCTGTAATGTTTTAGATGTTCTAAATAAAAATAAAAAAGAGGAAAATATAAATATAATTTTATTTTTGCAAACAAATTCACATGAAAATAATTATCTGAATAAAATTATTAAATTTTCTCAAAATAAAAATGTAAAAAGTTTAAATATTTTAATTCCTATCTTTTATAATCTTAATGAGGTATTAACGCTCTCTTTAAATAATAGTTTTAATTCTTTGCAAAAAATTTTATTTGAACAACTAAAAAATTTAAAAAAAAAAAATTCTTCAAATTTGATTTTAATAGATTTTTTGTATCTTTGTAGTTTGTATAATGGGGAAGTATTTAATTTAAAGAGATGGTATTTAAGTAAAAATTCATTTTCATCAGATTTTGAAATTTATCTGTGTGAAAAACTTTCCTCAATTAAAAGTTTAGTTTGTCATAATCGAAAAAAAGCCATTTTTGTTGACCTAGATGATACTTTATGGGGAGGAACTATTGCGGAGGATGATGCAAAAGAAATTAAGTTAGGTAATATGAGTGCTGAGGGTGAGGCTTTTCAAAATTTTCAAGAACTCCTTAGAAATTACTCAAAGTCTGGGATTATTTTAGGAATTATATCTAGAAACTATGAGAAAAAAGCTCTTAATTTTATATCTAAACATCCTGAGATGGTTTTAAAAAAAAGGGATTTTGCTGGATGGAGAATAAACTTTAATAATAAATCGGATAACATTAAAAGTCTTTGCAAGGAACTTAACATAAAAAGAGATAGTATAGTTTTTTTAGATAATAGTAATTATGAAAGACAAGAAGTAGAGGATAAGCTTAACGACGTAAAAGTTTTAGATATTGGTGAAAATGTATTCGAGTATGCAAATAAATTAAAAAATTACTTAGACATAAGTTATACAAACCTTACTAAAGAAGATTTTAGAAGAGCCAAAAATTATAGCCAAATCAGAATTGTAAAGGAAAGTCAGAAAAATTTCAATTCTCATGAGGATTGGCTTCGAAGCTTAAAAATGAATGTTGAATTTGAAAAGTTTAATAATTTACAAATTGAACGATATCACCAAATGTTTAATAAAATTAATCAAATAAACCTATCAACTAGAAGACTTTCAAAACAACAAATAAAAAAAGAGATAAGAAATAAAACTAAATTCATTACCATGAGAGTTCATGACAAAGTTTCTAACCTAGGAATTATAGGATTAATATCTATACGTGAAAAAAATAATATTGCTGTAATTAAGGACTTTTTGTTTAGTTGTAGGGCTCTCGGAAGAGATTTAGAGAAATATTTTATAACTAAATTAACAAATCATTTGTTTGACAAAAAAGTTGATAAAGTTTTTTTTAATTTTAAAAAAACACCTAAGAATAAGTTATGTTTAGAGTTATTAAATAAAATGAATATAACTGCAAAAAATAACTTTATAGTAAAAAAGAAGTTAAGCTCTATTTACAATAAAAATATTTTTCACAGAGAGATTATTAAGTTTTAACAAAATTTTTTTCAGTGCATAAATCAAGCCAATTGAGCTATTAGTACTGGTCAGCTACATGCGTTACCGCACTTCCACATCCAGCCTATCAACGTGGTGG
>MDTE01044863.1_pt1 | contig 38191 bp, 44 predicted proteins | sample 811231 | NCBI WGS metagenome assembly MDTE01 (sample SAMN05326651, study PRJNA326480) | marine metagenome | isolation source: seawater | place: Indian Ocean: Red Sea | collected 2010 | reverse complement strand
GACCTGGTCATGCTGATTATACGTATTTCAAAAAATATGGAATAAGAGATTTTAGAGGAGGTGGAAGACAATCTGCTAGAGAAACTGCATGTAGAGTAGCTGCAGGAGCTGTTGCAAAAATAGTTTTAAAAAAACTTATTGGAAATAAATTTAATGTTGTTGGAGCAGTAACACAACTAGGTTTGATGTCTTGCGATAAATCTAATTGGAAAGATAGTGAGATTAGAAAAAACCCTTTTTTCTGTCCTGATAAAAAATCTGTAAAACTTTGGGAAAAATATCTTCTAGCCGTGAGAAAAGCAGGTTCTTCATGCGGTGCAATAATCGAATTAAGAGCATCTGGTATTCCGGTGGGGCTAGGCGCTCCTATTTATGCTAAATTAGACACTGATATTGCAGCTGCATTAATGAGCATCAATGCAGTGAAAGGAGTCAACATTGGTGCAGGTATGAATGCAGCTTTTTTAAGTGGTGAGGAAAACTCAGACGAAATGTTTAAAGGGTCAGCAAAGGTAAAATTTAAAACTAATCAAGCTGGAGGTATTTTAGGAGGGATTTCTTCAGGTCAAAATATAGTAGCTTCATTTGCAGTGAAACCTACATCGTCAATTTTGACTAGCCGAGATACCATAGATAAAAAAGGTAAAAATACAAAAATTTCTGTTAAAGGTAGACACGATCCTTGTGTAGGTATAAGAGCAGTTCCGATAGGTGAAGCTATGATCAACTGTGTGTTGTTAGATCATTTTCTTTTAAATAGAGCGCAGTGTGGTTAATTAGAAATCTTATTTTTATTTTTAGCTAAGATTATTTTTGAATTTAATGTTTCTTCTACTTTAGATTTTATTGACAAACTGTCTAAACCTGCTGCTTCATACATTTTTTCTGGTGTATCTTGGTCAATAAAAGTATCAGGTAAAATCATAGATCTAAATTTCAAACCTGTATCAAACACACCTCTGTCTGATAATAATTGCATTACGTGAGACCCAAATCCACCTATTGAGCCTTCCTCAATAGTTATTAAAACTTCATGATTTGTTGCTACTTCCATTATTAATTTCTCATCTAAAGGTTTAGTAAATCTAGCGTCTACTATTGTGCACTCTATACCTTTTATTGAAAGTTTTTCTGAGGCCTTTTTACACTCTTCTAATCTCGCACCAAAGTTTAATAAAGCTACTTTTTTTCCTTCTCTTATAATTCTTCCTTTACCAATTTCTAAAACCTCTTCTATTGAAGGTAGCGGAACACCTACACCATTTCCTCTCGGATATCTAAAAGCAGATGGCCTGTCATTAATTTCGACTGAGGTATTAATCATTTTTACAAGTTCTGCTTCGTCGCTAGCGGCCATAACGACAAAATTTGGTAAAGTAGATAAGTAAGTTATATCAAAAGACCCGGCATGAGTTGGGCCATCAGCTCCAACTAAGCCAGCTCTATCTATTGCGAATCTTACTGGTAAAGATTGTAATGCAACATCATGCACTACTTGGTCATACGCTCTTTGTAAAAATGTAGAATAAATAGCGGCATATGGTTTATAGCCTTCTGTTGCTAGTCCCGCAGCAAACGTTACAGCGTGTTGTTCAGCTATACCTACATCAAATGTTCTATCTGGAAATTTTTTTTCAAACAGATTTAATCCAGTCCCAGTTGGCATTGCTCCAGTAATTCCAATTATTTTGGTGTCTTGTTCAGCATGTTTAATTAACGTTTCCGCGAAAACTTTTGTGTAAGACGGATTATTAGATTTAGATTTAGATTGTTCGCCAGTTGACACGTTAAATTTTGAAACTCCATGGTATTTATCACCGGAATCCTCTGCTGGTTTATAGCCTTTACCCTTCTCTGTTCTCACGTGTATTAACACTGGTCCTTGGTGATTTGAATTTTTAACATTTTCAAAAATTTGAACTAAGTTTTCAACATCATGTCCATCTATAGGTCCAACATAATAAAAACCTAGTTCATTAAATAAAGTACCTCCTGTAACAATATTTCTTAACAAATCTTCAGCTTTACCAGCTTTTTGAGAAAATCTTTTTGAAAAAGCTGAAATCACCATCTTGATTGTTTCTCTGAGATTAAAATATAATTTTCCTGAAAGAAGTTTGGCTAAATAATTACTCATTGCCCCAACAGGCCTTGCAATAGACATGTCATTATCATTTAACACCACAATCAAGTTTGATTTAAGAACTCCAGCATTATTCATTGCTTCGTAAGCCATTCCCGCACTCATTGCTCCATCGCCTATTACTGCAATTACATTATTTTTATTATTAGATAATTTTTTTGCAACTGCCATACCTAATGTAGAAGATATTGAGGTTGAACTATGTGCAGCACCAAATGGATCATACTCGCTCTCACTTCTTTTTGTAAATCCAGACAATCCTCCACCTTTTCTCAATGTTTTAATTCTATCTCTTCTTCCTGTAATTATTTTATGCGGATAACATTGATGGCTAACATCCCAAACTAATTTATCTTTTGGGGTATCGAATACGTAGTGCAGAGCTACAGTTAATTCTACAACACCTAAACCTGCTCCTAGGTGTCCTCCTGTTTCGGATACTACATCAATTAATTCATCTCTTAATTCGTTAGAAATTTTTTTTAAGTCAGTTTTTTTAAATTTTCTTAAATCAGAAGGAAAGTTAACCTGTTTTATTAATTCAGACATTAAAAGTTTCTTTTTAAAATAAATTCTATAGTATTTGTTATGCCTGAAGCATTTTTTCCATGTTTTTTTAATTTTAGCAATATTTTTTTCTTTAATTTATCTGCATAGTTTAACGTATTTTTGTATCCAATGAGGCTAATTAATGTAGATTTTCCTTTTTTGTTATCTTTTTTGATAGGTTTGCCAACAAGTTTTTTTGAACCTTTGATGTCGAGAAAATCATCAGCTAGTTGAAACAGTAATCCTATTTCTTCTCCAATTTTCCCGAGAGAATTTTTGTTAGAGGTATTTTTATTTGCAACTATTGCTACAGCTTGAAAACAAAAATTAAATAATTTCCCAGTTTTTTTTCTTTGCATATCTATTATCTGATTAAAGTTCTTTTTTTTGTTTTCATATTTTAAATCTAATTCTTGTCCACCCGCAATACCAGAGTGTCCAGAAAAGTTTGCTAAAAGTCTAATCAGCTCATTTTTTTGATTTAGTGGTAAATTATTTTTTTTATCTGAAATTATCTCAAAAGCTAATGTTAATAACGAATTTCCAGCTAAAACCGCTGTAGCCTCACCAAATTTTTTATGTGTAGAAAGTTTACCTCTTCTCATTGAATCATTATCCATACAAGGAAGATCGTCATGTATTAAAGAGTAAGAATGAATACATTCAACAGCTGCACAAATATGCATAAGTTTTTTTGGATTTAAATTGAATAGTTTTCCTGCATCAAAAATTATTGTCGACCTAATTTTTTTTCCTCCAGAAATAACACCGTATTTCATTGGTGTAACTAATAATGAGTTTTTTTGTTTTTTTAAAAAACTTATTAAAAAGTTATCAACCTTTTTTGCATTATCTAAAAGTTTATCTTTTATCATTTTTTTTAATTTTTGATATTTGCCTTGTTTTATCTTTAAAAAGACTCTCAATATGCTTATTTAGATTAATTAATCTTTTATAATCTAATTCAGCGTCTTTTAAATCTAAATTCGAATTTTCTAGTTTGATTAGTATTTGATTTATCTCATCTCTAGCCTCTTTTAATGATTTACTTTTGATATCAGCTGGAATATTTTCCATTTTCATAAGTTAAATAATAGTTACATTATGAAAAACATCTATTCAAATATTTATACTTTCAACAAAAAAATACTTAAAAAAACTATTAAATATCTTGAAGAAGGAAATTTAGTCGGTTTACCAACCGAAACAGTTTACGGTTTAGCTGGCAACGCTTTTTCAGCAAAAGCTATTAATAAGATTTTTAAAATTAAAAAAAGACCAAAAAAAAATCCCTTGATTATTCACTATCATAACTTTGAAGACGCTTGTAAAGATGTAGAGTTCAACGAATTATTTTTTAAACTTTATAACAAATACTGTCCAGGTCCAATTACTTTTGTTTTAAGGAAAAAAAAAACACTCAAAAATCTCGAATTATGCTACTGCTAAACTTAATACTGTGGCTATAAGATTTCCGCAACACAAAGTGATAAGAAAGATACTAAGAAATACTGATTTTCCTATTGCAATGCCAAGTGCAAATCTCTCATCTAGACTGAGTCCAGTAAATGCAATAGATGTCTTCGATGAGTTTAAAAAAAAATTAAAAATAATAATTAACGCTGGTAGTTCTAAAATTGGTATTGAGTCTACTGTTGTGGATTTGACTGGGAAGCCAAAAATTTTAAGACCTGGAATAATAAGTTTTATGGATATTAAAAAATGTTTAAAATTAAATTTTTCACGTAAAGTATCAAAAGTGGTAGCCCCAGGAATGCTTAAAAAGCACTATTCCCCGGGTATACCAATTTTATTTGGAAATAAACCTGAAAAAGCAGACCATGCTTTTCTTGTTTTTGGTAAAAAATATAAAAATAAAAATAATTATTTCAATTTAAGTAAAAAAGGTGATTTGAAAGAGGCTGCATCTAATTTATATAAAATAATGAGAAAAATTAAAAAAAAAGGTTATAAAAAAATATTTGTATCTAAAATTCCTCACAAAGGACCTGGTATAGCAATTAATGATCGTTTGATGCGAGCTTCAAAATAATGTTTGTTGAAATTAAAAATCTTTCTAAATTTTATAGTAAATATTTAGCTGTAAATAAAATCAATTTTTCACTAGAAAAAAATAAAACTTTAGGATTATTAGGTCCTAATGGTTGCGGAAAAACTACTACAATCGGAATGATATTAGGTCTTATCACGCCCTCTCAAGGAGAAATCTTTTTAGAAAATAAAAATATTAATAAACTTAAACGGGACGAAATCTTAAAAAGGTTTAATTTTGCCTCGCCATACGTTGAGTTGCCAAAAAAATTGACTGTAAGACAAAACTTAGAAATTTATGGCAGGTTATATGGCATTGAAAATTTAAAGGAAAGAATTAACGATATTTCAATTGATTTAGATATAAAAGATTTTTTTGAAAGGAAAACTGGTGAACTTTCATCAGGACAAAAAAATAGAGTTTCTTTAGCAAAATCACTAATTAATAAACCTGAAATTTTACTTTTAGATGAACCGACTGCAAGTCTTGATCCTGACGTAGGTGACTTTATAAGAAGTTATATACAAGATTATAAATTAAAAAATAAAGTAACAGTTTTACTCGCCTCTCATAACATGAATGAGGTTGAGAGGCTTTGTGACAGTGTCATAATGATGAAAAATGGAAAAATTATAGATAGAGGAACTTGCAGTGAATTAATAGAAAAGCATGGAAGAAAGAATTTAGAGGAAACATTTTTGAAATTAGCGAGGAGTAAAGATGAATTTTAATAAAATATATGCTTTGGGTTTGAGACATCTTTATTTAATAATGAATTCTTTTCCTAGAGTGCTAGATTTAATTTATTGGCCAACAGTACAAATCTTCTTGTGGGGTTTTATTTCAAAGTTTTTTACTTTAAGTTCAGAATATTATAGCAATACTGTTGGGATTATCCTTACAGCTGCAATACTTTACGATTTTTTGTTTAGAGCTAGTATAAGCTTCAACATGATGTTTTTAGAAGAAATTTGGAGTAGAAATTTTACTAATTTGTTTATCGCACCAATTAAGATAAGTGAAATAATCACTTCTTTGACAATTACTGCAATATTAAGAACATTAATTGGACTTATACCTGCAGTACTAATCTCTATACCTTTGTTTGGAGTTTCAATTCTAAAGCTTGGCACACCTTTATTATTATTATTAATTTCATTATATCTATTTGGTATTAGCTTAGGCCTTTTTGTAACATCTGGATTACTAAGATTCGGGCCGTCTTTTGAAAACATAGCTTGGGCTAGTTTATTTTTTCTTGCGCCTTTAGGATGCATCTATTACCCGATTGAAATATTACCAGGCACATTACAAATTATCGCAAAAGGTTTACCTTTAGTTCATTTATTTGAAGAGATGAGAAACATTCTTATGAATGGAATTGTTAATTACGGCAATATTACAAAATCGATTATAATTTCATCAGTTTATTTTTCTTTTGGAGTTTTAATTTTCTACTTTTCTTATTATGGAGCAAAAAAAAGAGGAACATTAATTAATATGGGTGAATAAATGCACAAATTTATAAAAAATATAAAAGCCCTGGAAAATCGACCTTTTATAATTAAAAATTTTATCGAAGAAAATGAGATTGAATTATTTCAAAAACTTTTTGAGGAATTGCCTACAGAGATAAATAATGAAAGACAACAAATACTTAAAAAAAAATGGTTGAAAAATTTTAATCCTGATCTTCAAAAAAAATATCTTAAAAACTTAAAGTTGCACCTTGGAGAATTTGAGCTAGATAATCCAAGAAATAAAGATGGATTAGAAAGTTTAGGATTGTTTCAAGAAAGTAAAAAACCAGTATCACTACACGTGGACTCTGGTTTTAATTTTGATAAAATAATTTATAAACAAACACTCCTACCTTTATCAAATCAAGGAGAAACTATCATATTCAAAAATAGATTTTACGGTTGCTCTACTACATTTTCAATAAATGAAGATGAGTTAAACGCAAAAGGTTATAATAAAAGATCTTCAGAACATATTGATTTGTACAATGGAAAGAAATTTAATCAGGTAGATCATAATAAATATCTTAAGCATGAAGAAATTGATAATTTAAAGGGTTTAGAAATAGATTTGGTATATAAATGGAAATTAGGAGAATTATTAGTTTTTGACCGAACAAGTTTACATTGTTCATCAAGTAATTTAAAAAATAAAAAATTAGGACTTACAACTCTTACAATTAAAAATGAAATTAATTGATTGTTTTATGTATTTTGATGAAGATCTAATTTTAGATATTAGATTGCATACGCTTTTTAAAGAAGTGGATAAATTTGTCATAGCCGAGGCTACTAGAGATCATGCTGGAAATTCAAGAAAATTAAATTTTAATATTGAAAATTTTTCCAAATTTAAAAGCAAGATTAATTATATAGTAATCGAAGATTTGCCAATAAATGTAAAAACATTTAAAAAAGGATGGCACAATAATCACATAAGGGACCAGTTTCAAAGAAATGCTTTAGAGAGAGGCTATAAAAACTCATCTGACGAGGACATAATAATGATATCTGATATTGATGAGATTCCTAATCCAAAAAAAATTAACGAATTTAATTTAAAAGAAAAATATGCTTGTTTTCTTCAGAAAAATTTTCAATCTAAAATAAATTTGCTTAATATAAGTGAGGGTGATTGGGCCGGAACCAGAATATGCCAAAAAAAAAATCTTAAATCTCCACAATGGTTAAGAAATATTAAGGTAAAGAAAAAACCTTTTTGGAAAATTTTTCAAACAAAAATAAAAATTATTAAAAATGGTGGCTGGCATTTTAGCTTTTTAAAAGATCCGTCATCAATTAAAAAAAAAATTGTTTCTTATTCTCACCAAGAATATAATAAGGACGAATTTACCAATATTAGAAAAATTGAAGATAAAATTTCAAAAGGAAAAGATTTATTTGATAGAAATATTAAATACAAGGCAATTAAAATTGATGAAAGTTTTCCTGACTATATTACTAAAAATAGAGAAAAATTTAAAAATTGGATTATGTGATTTTGGTGCGCCGGATAGGAGTCGAACCCATAACCTCCGGAGCCGAAATCCGGCGCTCTATCCAGTTGAAGCTACCGGCGCAACATTTGTTAATTTAAATTAATTTATGAATAAAACAATAGAATTTTTAGCAGATAAAGTTCACAATGGAAAAAGAGCTGATGTATATTTGTCTGAAAATATAAATTACCTTACAAGATCTCAATTAAAAAAAATGATTGAAAAGGGTAATTTGATAATAAATGAAAAAATTGTTAAATCTCCAGCAGCAAAGATAAAATATAAAGATAAAATTAAGTTTTTTGTGATTTTTTCAGAAAAAACAAAGTTAAAACCAAAAAATATAAAATTAGATATTGTATATGAAGATCGTGATATTCTTTTGATAAATAAACCCAAAGGGATGGTTGTTCATCCTGGGGCTGGTAATTACGATAATACTTTGGCTAATGCTTTAGCTTTTAAATACAAAGATAACTTATCCAATATAAGCGGAAAGCTTAGACCAGGAATAGTTCATAGAATTGATAAAGAGACTAGTGGATTACTAGTTATCGCAAAAAATAATTTCTCTCACTCATTACTCAGCAAACAATTTAATGAGCACAGTATTAAAAGAAAGTACAAATGTCTTATCTGGGGAGTTATTCGACCTTTTAATGGTCAAATTAAAACTTTTATTTCGAGAAGTAAAAAAAATAGACAATTAATGACCGTAAGTGATTTTAATGGAAAAAGTGCTGTCACAAATTACAAAACTGTGAAGGTTTTTAGCTCAAAAAATATACCTAAAGTAAGTTTAGTTGAGTGTGAGCTTGAGACTGGTAGAACTCATCAAATTAGAGTTCATTTTAAATACAAAGGTTCATCAATACTTGGAGATACGCAATATGGAGAAAAAAAGTTAAAATTTAAAAAAATTAATCAAAAATTTTTAGAGAGTGTCATTAATTTAAAAGGCCAGGCTTTACATGCTGAAACACTAGAGTTTTTGCATCCTACTAAAAATAAATGGGTTAAGTTTAAAACTAATGTTCCTACTGATTTTAAAAAATTGTTAGTTTTGCTTAATAATCTTAGTAGTTGAAAAAATTTTAAAAATATATAAATCTCTTGTATGTCTAACGAAAGTAAAATAACAAGTTTTCCTTCACCATCTGTGGGTGGTCTTTCTGTATATCTAACACAAATAAAAAAATTCCCAATGTTGGATGCCGAGGAAGAGTACATGTTAGCAAAAAATTGGAAAGAAAATGGAAATTTACAATCTGCTCATAAGCTTGTTACTAGTCATTTAAGATTGGTGGCTAAAATTGCAATGGGATATCGAGGATATGGTTTGCCAGTTAATGAATTAATTTCTGAAGGAAACTTAGGATTAATGCAAGCAGTAAAAAAGTTTGATCCAGATAAAGGTTTTAGGCTTGCTACTTACGCAATGTGGTGGATAAAAGCGGCTATTCAAGAATATGTGCTTAGGTCATGGAGCCTGGTAAAAATGGGTACAACTACTGCTCAAAAAAAACTTTTTTTCAATCTTAAAAAGATTAAGAGTCAAATTGCACCGACGCAAGAGGGAGATCTAAAAGACGAGCATGTTAAAGAAATTTCAAAAAGATTAGATGTTGACTCAAATGAGGTGATAAATATGAATCGAAGAATGATGGGTCAAGAAAAATCTCTTAATGCGCCAATTAAATCAGGAGAAGAGGATGAGTGGCAAGATTGGATTGTAGACGACAGTTTAGATCAAGAACTATTAATTTCACAACAACAAGAGTATAATGATAAAAAAGAACTTTTGAATAGCGCGATGAAAATTTTAAATGAAAGAGAGAAAGAAATTATTACAGCTAGAAGACTTTCAGAAGATCCTATTACTCTTGAGGAATTAAGTAAAAAATATAAAATTAGTCGTGAGAGAATAAGACAAATAGAAACTAAAGCTTTTGAAAAATTACAAAAATCAATGATAAATGCTAGTAAATCAAAAAATTTATTACCGCTTAATTAATTCTTAAATGGATCCTCGATTAGGATTGTATCTTCTCTTTCAGGACTCGTAGAAATGCTTGATATTTTAGCTCCAATAAATTTTTCAAGACCTTTAATGTATTTTTTTGCATTTAAAGGAAGATCTTTCATTTTTCTTATACCCCTGGTATTTGTTTTCCATCCTTTAAATGATTTGTAGATAGGTTTAATATTAAATTGATCTTCAGAAGCTGCCGGTAAATAGTCAATTTTTTTTCCTCTCAACTCATATTTAACACACAATTTAATTTCATCTAATTCATCAAGTACATCTAGTTTTGTTAATGCAATACCTTTAATTCCAGAAATTTTGATAGTTTGTCTGACCAAAACTCCATCAAACCAACCGCATCTTCTTTTTCTAGCGGTAACTGTACCAAATTCTTTTCCTCTCTTACCAAGTCTTTCACCAATATTATTTTTCAATTCAGTTGGGAATGGGCCGCTGCCTACTCTAGTTGTATAGGCTTTTGTAATACCTAAAATATATCCTATTTTATCAGGTCCAGAACCAGACCCTGTAGCCGCCATTGCCGGAACAGTGTTAGATGAAGTTACAAAAGGATAGGTACCATGATCAACATCTAATAAAATACCTTGAGCTCCCTCAAATAATATTTTTTTTCTTTTTTTTTTAAGATTATTTAATTTGAGCCACACCGGTTTTGCAAATTTTAATATTTCAGGAGCTATTCTAAGTAATTTTTTTTTAAGATCGTCTTTTTTGTATAATTTTTTTTTTAGACCTTTTCTTATTGCATTATGATGTAACAAAACGTTTTCTAATCTACTATCTAAATTTGTTTTTGATCTTAAATCCATTACTCTAATTGATCTTCTCCCAACCTTATCTTCGTAACAAGGTCCAATACCTCTTCTAGTTGTTCCAATTTTACCTTTACCAGCCGTATCTTCTCTAATTTCATCCATCTCTTGATGAAAAGGAAGTATCAGTGATGCAGTTTCAGAAATCATAAAATTTTTTGGCGTAACTTTAATACCTTTTTTTTTAATTTCGTTAATTTCGCTTAATAATGCCCATGGATCTATTACAACCCCATTACCTAAAATTGAAATTTTCCCAGGCCTGACAATTCCTGATGGTAGCAATCTAAGTTTGAAAACTTTTTTATCAATTACAAGTGTGTGTCCCGCGTTGTGTCCTCCTTGAAAACGGACAACCACATCTGCTTGATTAGAAAGCCAATCAACAATTTTACCTTTACCTTCATCTCCCCACTGAGAACCAACTACAACTACATTTTTCATTATAAAAACATTTTATTTAAACTTATTGATACTAAATGATTTACAGGACCATGACCTTTTCCATAATTAAGATTAAATCTAATAGCCTGGTTTACATACTTAATACCTAGCTCACAAGATGTCTTTAGAGGTTTTCCACATGATAAAAATGTTGCTATTGCGCTAGATAATGTGCAACCAGTGCCATGAGTGTTTTTAGTATTTATTCTTTTATTTTTAAAACTCATAATTTCTTTTTTATTTATTAAGAAGTCTTCAATAAATTTTAATTTTCCATGACCGCCTTTAATTAAGACATTTTTTGCTCCCATATTTAATAAAATATTTGAAGCTTCAATTATATCAGCTTTATTTTTAATATTTATATTTGTAAGATATTCTGCCTCAGGAATATTTGGTGTTATTAAATAACTTTTACAAATTAATTTTTTTTTTAAAGAATTTACTGCAGAATTATTAATTAATCTAGCACCACCCTTTGCTACCATAACGGGATCTAATATTATTTTTGCGTCATTCATCTTCTTTAAAGCTTGTACAATCTTTTCAATCACGCTTGAAGAGTAGAGCATCCCTATTTTAATTACTTTTGGTTTAATATCTTTGGTCGTAAATAAAATTTGTTTTTGAATTTCAGAGGGCTTTATTGGCACAATTGATTGCACTCCAGTTGTGTTTTGGGCGGTCACAGCAGTTATTGCGGTCATAGCATATCCACCCAAAGCAGTAATAGTTTTTATGTCGGCCTGTATTCCAGCCCCACCAGATGAATCTGAGCCTGCAATAATTAAAATTTTTGAACGCGGTTTCAATTTATCTAATTGTTTTTTTAATTAAATTTATACAATTTAAAATTAAAGATTTTTCGTTAGACTCAGCCATTATTCTTATTTTAGGTTCCGTACCAGATTTTCTTACAAGAATCCTTCCTTTATTTCCCATTATTACACTTGCTTGCTTTATCGCTTTTTTTACTGATAACGAGTTTATAATTTCTTTATCTTTCACAGCAATATTCTCTAAAATTTGTGGTAAAGGTTTAAAAACGTTTAAAAGTTTACTAGCTTTTTTTCTCTTACGTAAAGAATATAAAACCTCCAATGCAACAAGCAGACCATCGCCAGTAGTAGCAAATTTGCCCAAAATGATATGTCCAGATTGTTCTCCGCCTAAATTGAAATTATGTTTTTTCATTTTTTCTTTGACATACCTATCACCAACTTTTGACCTTAAGAATCTAATTTTTTCTTTTTTTAAAAATTTTTCTAATCCAAAATTAGACATTAAGGTACCGATTACGCCTCCTTTTAAAATTTTTTTTAATTTCCATCTTCGTGCAAGCATCGCTATAATTTGATCTCCGTCAATTATTTTTCCTTTTTCATCGCACATAATAACTCGATCAGCATCTCCATCAAATGAGATACCTAGATGAGCTTTAAATTTTTTAACAGCATTTTTTACTCTTGATGGATACGTAGAGCCACATTTATCATTTATATTTAATCCATTTGGGCTTATTCCAATAGAAAAGACTTTCGCACCAAGTTCTTTAAGTAACCTTGGTGCAGCTTTGTAGCTCGCTCCATTTGCGCAATCTAGAACTATTTTCATACCCTTGAGATTAAACTTTTTTGGAAAATTATTTTTTAAAATCTGAATGTATTTTTCATTTCCATCCTCTAATCTTTTTACCCTACCTAGAAATTTCGGATCTGTTAATTGTTTCGAATTTTTCGTATCAATCAATTTCTCAATTTTGCTCTCAATTTTATCTGATAGTTTCATTCCATCAGGCCCAAATAATTTTAAACCGTTATCGAAATAAGGATTATGAGAAGCTGTTATCATTATACCCATGTTCGCTCTCATGGATTTTGTAAGCATTGCAAGACCATTAGTTGGTAAAGGACCTAGTGTGAAAACATGCATACCACCAGACACCAGCCCTGACACCAATGCTGGTTCTAAAGTATAACCTGAAAGTCTAGTATCTTTAGCAATGATCGCAATTTGTTTTTGTTTTTTTGATTTTTGAAATATGTACCAGATGCTAAACCAAATTTAAAAAATTTTTCGCCTGTTATGTTGCCCTGATTAACAGTTCCTCTAATTCCATCTGTTCCAAAATATTTATTTTTCATTGATTAAATATTATTTTATCAAAAACTAAAATTCCTTGTTTTACCTCATTAACATTATGGACTCTGAAAACTTGTACTCCTTGAGAAAGTAAATAAAGTACAGAAGCAAGTGTTCCCCCAATTCTCTCTTTACTGTCATTAGTACCTGATATTTGATTAATAAACCTTTTCCTTGAGGTCCCAATCAAAATAGGATAGCCAAGAGTATGAAACAATGAAATTTTTGAAATTAAAGTCAAATTATGTTTCAAAGTTTTACCAAATCCTATACCTGGATCCAAAATAATCTTTTTATCTTTAAATTTTTTGTTAATGGAGTCTTCAAAGAAATCGTAGATATCAAGTAAAACGTTCTCATATTTTGGGTTCTTTTGCATAGTGTTGGGATTTCCTTTCATATGATGAAGAACTTTGGGAATCTTATAATTGCTAATTTTTTGCAACGCAAGTGGATCAAACTTAAAACCTGAAACATCATTTATTAAGTCTACACCATGTTTAATTCCTTTAAGCATTAGATAATGTTTTCTGGTATCAAGAGATAATGATATTCTCTTAAATTTTTTTTTAAAATTTTGTATAACATATTTTACTCTTTTCCATTCAGCTTGGGACTCTATAGTTTTTGATCCTGGTCTTGTAGACTCCCCACCAACGTCAATAATCTGAGCTCCTTCTCGGATCATTTTTGAGATATGATTAAAGGATTTTTTATTCGAATTATATTTTCCACCATCAGAAAAACTATCTGGAGTTAAATTTAATATTCCCATTAATGTAGGTTTAGAAAAATTTACATTTTTTAGGAAATTTTTTCTTTTTGAGGATATTTTGACTAAATCTTTTTTAATTAACTTGTATTCAAAGTTACTTAATTTTTTGAGGTTTTTTAAAAAGATTTTTTTACTTTTAACTCTTCTATTTTTCCTTGCAAAAAATTCGATACAATCGAATGCTAGGTTATTTTTTCCACAAAGTGGTAACGCTATCTTTTTTTTAATAAGTAATTTAGCATGATTGCCATAATAAAAATTACACGCTCTAGTGTAATATTTGACCATGAAAAATTAAATTGCTGGTTTCGGTTTCAATCCTAATGAACCCAGAGCTGAGGATGATTTTCCGTCCTCTTCCTCTTCTTTAAACGATCTTGTTGGTTTAATATCTTTAAGTATTAGATCTCTTATTTCATCTCCTGATAAAGTTTCGTAAACTAAAAGAGCTTTTGCTATTTTATGTAAATCATCAATTTTTTCATTTAGAACTTTTTTTGCTCTTTCGTAACCTTTATCAACAATTCTTTTTACCTCTTCGTCGATTTTTTTTGCTGTTTCTTCAGACATATTTTGTTGTTTAGTCACAGATCTTCCTAGAAAAACCTCTTCTTCATTTTCTCCATAAGCAATTGTGCCTAGTTCGTTACTCATTCCATATTTTGTTACCATATTTTTAGCCATTTTAGTAACCATTTCAATATCTGATGATGCGCCTGAAGTTACTTTATCATGACCGAATATTATTTCTTCAGCTATTCTTCCGCCCATTGCTACTGCAATATCAGCATGCATTTTTTCTCTAGAAACTGATAGTTGATCTCTTTCAGGAAGTCTCATTACCATACCTAAGGCTCTTCCTCTTGGAATAATTGTTGCTTTATGAATTGGGTCAGACGCTCTCTCATTTAACGCGACTATTGCGTGACCACCCTCATGATAAGCAGTGAGTTTTTTCTCATCTTCTGACATAACCATAGATCTTCTTTCAGCTCCCATCATCACCTTGTCTTTTGCCTCTTCAACATCTGACATTGTAACAACTCTTTTATTTTTTCTAGCAGCAAGTAAGGCTGACTCATTTATTAAGTTTGCCAAATCTGCTCCGGAGAAACCTGGCGTTCCTCTTGCGATTGTTCTTAATTTGACGTCAGGACCAGTATTAATCTTTTTAATATGAACTTTTAAAATTGCCTCTCTTCCTATTATATCGGGATTTCCAACAACTACTTGTCTGTCAAATCTTCCAGGCCTTAATAAAGCAGGATCTAATACGTCAGGTCTGTTTGTTGCTGCTATTAAAATTATACCTTCATTTGTATCGAAGCCATCCATTTCAACAAGAAGCTGATTCAGTGTTTGCTCTCTTTCATCATTTCCTCCTCCGAGTCCTGCACCTCTGCTTCTTCCAACAGCATCAATTTCATCTATAAATATAATACAAGGTGAGTGTTTTTTTCCTTGTTCAAACATATCCCTCACTCTGGAAGCACCAACTCCAACAAACATTTCCACAAAGTCAGATCCTGATATTGAAAAGAAAGGAACATTAGCTTCTCCTGCAATAGCCTTAGCTAATAGTGTTTTTCCTGTGCCAGGAGGTCCAATCAATAAAGCCCCTTTTGGAATCTTTCCTCCAAGCCTACTAAATTTTTTTGGGTCTTTTAAAAACTCTACAATTTCTTCAACTTCTTCTTTTGCTTCTTCCACTCCAGCAACATCGTTAAATGTAACCTTACCTTGAGCTTCGTTTAACAATTTCGCTTTAGATCTCCCAAATCCCATGGCTCCACCTTTTCCACCTTGCATTTGTCTCATGAAAAATATCCAAACACCAATCAACAATAACATTGGGAACCACGACAATAAAATTCCTAGTAATGAAGGCATCTTGTCCTCTTGAGGGCTAGCAACAATACTAACTCCTTTATTGGAGAGTTTGTCTACTAAATCAGGATAGTTCGGTGAGTAAGTGCTAAAAGTCTTTCCGTTAGCCATCACACCAGAAATATTATTACCTTGGATCTTTACTTCTACAACTCTTCCTGCATCTACTTCGTTTAAAAAGTTAGAAAAAGGCAGTGCATTTTGTTGGGAATTAACCTTATTAGGATCTTGGAACATATTAAATAATCCTACTGACAATAGAATTATAACTGCCCACATTATTAAATTTCTTAAATTCATAGGTTTTAAATAATCATTTATTATTATTTAACAAGTATACTTTAATTTATATTAAGTCGTAAATACGACAAATTAATCCCAAAAAACATGAAATATTACTTTTTCTCAACTTTTAAGGTTAAAATATCCATATTTTTTAAAAATATACATCCTGCAAGAGTCGATTTTTTGAAATTCTTGCTTTCTATGCTTTTTATCAAATTTTGCGTTTTTTTTGATCTAGGATTATAATAATTATTTTTTAATCTCTTTATTGAGTCATTTATTAACCTATATTTGATATCACTTTTAAGTGTTTTAAATGTAGTTAGATTAATAGTAATTTGATTATTTTTTTTTAAAATCAACTCATTTGATATTTTTGTATAATAATGATCCAAAGTTTCTTTACTTGAAGATAAATTATTAATGGATTTAATTATCTGTTCATAAGTTATCCCAATTTTATTTAGAGGTCTTTTGAGGCTTCTAACTCTTGTCCTTAAAAATTTAACATTTTTGTTTGAAGGGTCCTGAATAAAACCTCCGAAAGCCATCTTTGAAATCTTAGTGAGGTTTTTTTTTTTGGACATTTAATAAAGGTCTAAGTAATAAAATTTCCCTATTAAGTTTTGTTAATTTTTGCATTGCAGATAAACCCGTCAAACCACTACCTCTAGATAGTCTAATAAAAAAAGTCTCTACTTGATCATCGAGATGGTGAGCAGTCATTAAGACTTTTGTTTTCTTCTTTTTGCAAAATTTAATAAGCAAATCGTACCGTATTTTCCTCGCTTCACTTTGAATATTCTTTTTAATTTGAGACTTATTATTTAAAATATTGAGATGAATATGGTTTTTTTTTAATAACCGCTTTATTTTATTAGCTTCTAAAAAAGAGTTTTTTCTAATGTTATGATTTACTAATACATAAAAGAAACGTAAATTTTTTTCAGAATTTACAGCTTTTGTTAAAGCGGTCAAAGCTAAGCTATCTGGCCCGCCCGAAACAGCTACAACAAATTTTTTCTTTTTTAGATTAATCAAAGAATTTTTGAAATCTGAGTACAGCTTTGATAAATCCTCAGAGATTTTAAAATCGTTTTTAAGACTTACACTTGAATTTTTTTTGCTCATACTGAGCTTTTTGTAACACAGACTTGTTAGCTTTTGGGTATTCTTTTTTCACTCCTAAGATCATTTTACAACCCTGATCTTTCTCTCCTAATTGAACCATAGTAATTCCAAGTTTTAAGAGATTGTCGGGAGCTTTTTTGCTTTTAGGGTAATTTTGATATCCATCCAAATAAGCTGTGGCAGCATCAGAATATAATTGTCTTATTCTAAAAGTTTCTCCATACCAATATTGAGCACTTCCAGCAAGATCGTGATCTTTGTTTTTATCTATAAATTCCTTCAGTGCTGCCTCTGCGGTTTCATAATCACCTATCTTCATAAAGCTTACTGCAAATTCATATTGATCATTTGGATTTTTATCAGGTAAAATTGATTCCTTTTTTTCAGGTGTTTCAGTTATAACTGCTTTAGCAGACTCTACTGAATTTATAGATTGTTGATCTGGTAAATTTGACATTTTATATCCTGGATTTGCACCGAAGTCTTTTGGTTCACTTGATCCTGGCAAACTTTCAATTTTATCTTTATTTATATTTTGTGGGTCGTTTTCTAAATCTGAAAATCTTAATTGTGTATCAGATTGTATTTTGGTAACTCTAGTCGATAATTTATCCAGCTTAAAATTAATTTCTTCAAATCTATTTGTAAGATCTCTAAATTGACTTTCTATCTCATTTAGTTTCAAAAGATGCTTTGTTAAAATATCCTCATTTAGACTATCAGAACTGTTAGATTTAATTTTCAACTGTGAAGAAATATCGGACTTTTGGTATACAGCCTTTTCAAGGGTCTTTAGATCTTTTGTGATAACTTGAATTTGATCAGAAATAGCTTTCAAATAAGTTTCTTCTTCCTCAGCAATTAGGACAGAAAAAAAGAATGCCGGAAAAAATATTCCTAAAAAAATAATTTTTTTATCAATAAACATAAATGATAAATATTTTGATAAAATGGCAAAAAAAAGACCCTTTAAACAAAATTAAAGGGTCTTTTGTAAATAATTAAAACTGATTAGTTTACTTTAACTGTTACAGATCTTCTGTTTTGAGACCAAGCAATTGGTGAGGATTTTGGATTTACTGGTTTTTCTTTACCATAACTGATCACTGAAATCCTTTTTCCTGAAATTCCGTAAGTCATTAAGTAATCTCTTGCAGCATTGGCTCTTCTTTCACCTAATGCCAAGTTATACTCTCTTGTTCCTCTCTCATCTGCGTGACCTTCTATAACTACGCTTAGATTTTTATTTTTTCTAAGGAATGTTGCTTGTTTTCTTAATGTCGCTCTGGACGCCGAAGTAAGTGAAGATTTGTTAGTTGCGAAAAAAACTCTGTCTGGGACTCCAGCAGCTAAATATTCAACTGTATCTGACCCTGTATAAACATCTCCTTCGATTACTCCTGATTTTTTAGCTGTAGAACAGGCGCTAAGAATTAGAGTTGTGAAGATTACTAAGAATATGTTTTTTAAATTCGTTTTTAATTTCATGTTTTCCCCTAGGTTCATGGTGGTTATTTCAAATTATTAAGAGTTATTCAAGTATATTTTACATAAAATTTGACCTTACTTTGATAATAAAGAGGACCAAGATGGGTCTGAAGCGTCAGTTTTAGTAGAAAGTCTCCTCTCGTTATACCCTGTAATATCTATGGACCATAATTTAGCAGAAAACCCTTCCCCTTTATCACCTGCTTTAGTCTCTCTATAAAAAACAAGAACTCTACCGTTGGGTGACCATGATGGTGCTTCTTGGTAATAATTTTCAGTTAGTAAACGCTCTCCAGATCCATCTATCCTCATCACGCCAATATAAAATCTTCCTTTATGCATTTTTGTAAAAGCAATTAAATCCCCTCGTGGCGACCACACCGGCGTTCCGTAAATACCTTTACCAAAAGTAATTCTTTTAACATTGCTTCCGTCACTTCTCATCACATAAATTTGTTGTAATCCACTTCGATCAGAATTAAATGCAATAAACTTTCCATCAGGAGAAAAAGAAGGGGAAGTATCTATCGAAGAATGGTCGGTAATTCTTTCGACTATTCTTGTCTCTAAATCCATCGTGTAAATATCTGAATTTCCCTCTTTCGCAAAACTCATTATAATTTTTTTTCCATCTGGTGAAAATCTTGGTGCAAAAGTCATGCCAGGAAAATTTCCAACAACTTCTTGCGTGCCTGTCTCTATATCAAGTAAATATACTCTTGGCATATTTCTAAAATAAGACATATAAGTTACCATTTGATTTGTTGGATTAAATCTTGGTGTAAGTACTAATTCATTTCCTAAAGTTAGATATTTCGTGTTAAAGCCGTCCTGATCCATTATAGCAAGTTTTTTCACCCTTTGATTTTTTGGTCCACTTTCGGCAACATAAATAATTCTTGTATCAAAATAACCTTCTTCGCCCGTCAGTCTCTCATAAATTTTATCTGATATAATGTGAGCTACTCTTCTCCAGTTTGAAGGGGTGGTGGTGAAGGCTAATGCTGCCATTTCTTTTGCAGCAGTTAAATCCCATAACCTAAATTCAACTTTAAGTTTTTCATCTTTTACAAGTAGTTTTCCTGTTACCAAAGCTTGTGCTTTAATAAGTCGCCAGTCCTCAAATCTAGGTTTTAAATGTGCTATATCCGGTTTTTGAACAAAAGCCTCTTTTTTAAGAGGATTAAATAATCCAGTATTTTTAAAATTTTTCTCAATTATTTTAGATATATTTAAACCTAGCTCTCTTACTTTGATATCATTTTGCTCCTCAGATTTTACATCTACGTGCAATGGTGAAACTGCGATTGGTAAAGGATCTAAGTTACCTCTAGTAATATCAATCTCTATAAGTGCATGAGTTTTTGCTGTTATCAAAGATACGAAAAAAATAATTAAAAGATTTTTTTTCATTTTATCCTTTTAGCATCTCAGTTGGATTAAAGTTTAATTGTAAATTTTTCCATTTTTCATAACCAGTTGGAGGGACTTTAAGCGGTTGACACAATCGTACTGCTCGTAATGCACTTTCAGCTAAAACTTTATAAAATTTTTGTCCAGGTTTATTCATACGCTCATGATCAATCACTTCAGATTTCATTATTGTACCATCTTTTTTGAGTTGTAATTTAATTCTTACTAATAAATCTTGATCATATGGTAATCCTAAAGGCACACTCCAACAACCAAATATTTGTGCCCTCAACGCGTCTTCTTCTGATAAAGTAAGTCCAGTTGCAAATGAATTTTTCTTACTACTTTGAGTAATTTCTTTGCGCTCTTTCTCTTTTGTGGCTTCGACTTCTTTTGCTTTGTCAATTAAAGCTGCGATTTGATTTGTATCTATTATTTCTTTTTTTTCAAATTCTGAGGATTGGCGAATTTGAGGTTTAATTTCTTCAGGGTTCTGTTTTTTTTTAATTATTTCTTTCTTTTCTTTTTTGTCATTTGGCAAAGGGATTTTATCAGGTTTTTCTTTTGCTTTTGCTGCTGGAGGCGCTTGTTCTGAAACTACTCTCTCTTCTTCTTTTTTCTTTGTTTCTTTTATAATTTTTCTTGCTTTAGGAGCATAAGGTATATTTGTCTTATCAGAGATTTGAATTAATTCTACTGATATAATTGGTGGTAAATCTATTGGCTCTCTAAGCATAAATGGTAAACTTAAAATTGTTATAAAAATTAATAAAGTGTGAAACGTTAATGAATAAAATAAACTTCTTATCATAAAGCATTCTAATTTTTATATGGCTCTGAAATTAGGGCTACTTTGGAAAAACCTGCTCCAGACAGAGTTCCCATTACTTCTAAAACTCTTCCATAATTTATATTTTTATCTCCTCTTACATAAATTCTAGTATCAGTTCTATTTTTTGCTATTGCTAAAAGTTTTGGAACCATTTTTTGGTAGGTAACTTGATGCTCTTGAATGTATATTTCTCCTTTTGAGTTAATACTAATTGTTAGCGGTTCTTGATCGTCGGGTAAAGAGTCTGCTGAGGACTCCGGAAGGTCAACTTGAACACCTACTGTTAATAAAGGTGCAGTAACCATAAAAATAATTAAAAGAACGAGCATTACATCCACAAACGGTGTTACATTTATTTCACTCATAGGTTCATTTTTTGAGCGATTAAAATTAAATGCCATTTTAGATAATTGATAAAAATCTTTTTGAAAAATTCTCAATCTTAGAAAAATATCTTCTAGAGTCACTATTAAATTTATTATAAGCAACTACTGCTGGAATTGCTGCCAATAAACCTAATGCCGTAGCGAACAATGCTTCTGCTATACCAGGAGCAACGATAGCTAAGCTAGTATTTCTTGAAATTGCAATTGATTGAAAAGAATTCATAATTCCCCACACTGTTCCAAATAAACCAATGAATGGGGCTGTTGAACCAATAGTGGCAAGATAAGTAAAGTTTTTTTCAACTTTTTTAATTTCATTATCTGTTGCTATTTCTAATATTCTTTGAACTCTCGCAGATTGTATCGCAGATGATTGTCTTTTTGTTTTAATAAGTTCAGTCATAGCTGCTTTAAAAATTAATGTAGCTGGGTCTTTAGAATTTACAGGTAAACTATTACTAAAATTTTCTGCAGACTTAGACTTCCAAAATTTTTTTTTCAAAGTCATCTGTTGACTTATTGATATTTTTAAAAAGTTTAAATTTATCAAAAATCAAAGCCCACGAAAAAATCGAACTTGCAATTAACAAAATAATTACAAATTTAACTACGAAATCAGCTCTTAAAAATAAGCTCCAAAGAGTAAAATCTGAAGAACCTCCTAAACCTACGACTTGAGTTGCTATATCTTGCTCCATCCAGTTTGATTACTTTTAGAATGTGTCATGAATTTGGCGTTTTTTACAAAAAATTGATATTAATTAATATCTTTTAATCTTGTCTCAAAGTAAAATCTTGCTATTAGAACAGCGTCAGATTTATTGACATCCTTTTTTTTTGATAATTGATTTGACAAAATTGGATACATTTCAATTGCTTTCGTTCTGCTAGAGTCTTTTGATGAATTAATTAATTCAAAATATTTTTTCCATTTAGATGGTCTTACAAATGAGATTGGAAGATTTAAAGCAGCACAAATTCCTTTGATTGCACCAAAAGTTTGCCCAAAATTGAACATGCTTGTAACTCCTTGTCCGGGCATAGCATTAACTTGCTCAACCACGACTACTATCTCTTCAGATAATTTTGTATTTTCTTTGATAATATTGACTATTTGAGCACTATTAATTTGTCTTTTATTTTTTTTTCCTTCAGCCATAACAGGCATATCGTGTAAGCTTAAAACTTTATTATCTTGTAAAATTGCTATAGCACCATTCAGACCTGGATCTATACCTATAATCTTTGTCATTTAATCTTTTAAATTAGCATTAGTAAAAATATTTTGAACATCGTCTAATTCTTCTAAGGCTGTTAAAACTTCAATAGTTTTTTTACTTTGATCTTGGCTTAAATCTAAATAATTCAATGGTTTCCATTCTATAGCTGAATATAAGAAAGTTTTTATTCTTTTTTCAAGTTGATTTTTTACTTTATAGAAATCCTCCTTTTTAGTTATAATCTCATGAATACCGTTCAAATGATTACAATCATTAGCTCCAGCATTTATAGCTAATTCTATAGCCTCTTCCTCACAAATTTGACTTTTCTCTATATGTATTATTCCACAATTGATGAACATGTGTTTTGTTGATCCGGACTCGCCTAGTCTGCCACCATTTTTTTGAAGCACAGTTCGAATACTTGAAGCTGATCTATTTTTATTATCTGTTAAAGTCTCAATTATTAAAGCTACATTAAATGGTCCAAAACCCTCGTATCTCAAATTTTCATAATTTTTATCATTACCCATTTCTGATTTACTAATTGCTCTAGCAATATTTTCTTTTGGCATATTTGCTTGTTTAGCCGCTTGGATTGCAGTCCTTAATCTAGGATTCATATCTGGATCTCTGTCCCCAAGTTTTGCTGCCACGGTTATTTCTCTTGATAATTTAGAAAATATTTTTGATCTCTCTTTATCTGCTCTTCCCTTTTTATGTTTTATCCCTGCCCAATGTGAATGACCTGCCATAACTAATTTTTTAAATTTCCGCCAATTATTAATCTAGAAACTTTTTTAGCTAACCCAGTTTCTTTGTCTGCCTCTACAACAATTCCTGATAAGGTGCCCTCTCCCTCAGATGGAAAATGTTTGACAGCATCTTTTTTTTTAAAAAATCTTTTGAGTGAATTTTCTTTGTTAAATCCAATAACTGAATTATAATCTCCGCACATTCCAAGATCGGTTTGGTAAGCAGTTCCTTTATCTAAAATTCGTGTATCTGACGTTGGAACATGAGTGTGAGTACCAACTAAACAAGTAATGTAACCATCAAAAAAATGCCCCATAGCCATTTTTTCACTTGCTGTTTCACCGTGAAAATCAACTATTGAGAAATCAACGTTCTTTTTTAAAGTTATTTTCTTAAGAACTTCATCTGCAGTTTTAAAAACATCTAAAGTTTTTTTCATAAAAACATTTCCCATTAAATTAATTACTCCAATTTTAAACCTTTTATCTTTTGTTAAAAAAACTCCATATCCTTTACCGGGAGAACCATCAGCAAAATTTGCTGGTCTAAGAAGTCTATGTTCTTGATCAATAAAATTAACAGTTTCTGATTTATCCCAAATATGATTTCCAGATGTTATAACGTCGATTCCTAATGAAAAGAATTCATCTAAAATTTTTTTAGGTATCCCGTGACCGTCGTCTGCAGCATTCTCACCATTTATAATAGTAAAATCAATATTGTTTTGGTCAATTATTTGAGTAAAATATTTATTTAGTGCTTGACGGCCTGATAAACCTACTACATCTCCTAAAATTAAAATTTTCATATTACTCCCTTTTCAGTGATTACATAATCCAGACTAAAATCTTTTTTGTTTACTGGAAGTTTATGATATTTTTGAAAAGAAAAAGCAACGCCAACTGTTATAATTTTGTTTTTTGATAATGAAAATTTATGAAGATACCTGTCATAAAAACCCATCCCATTCCCAAGTCTATTTTTATTCTTATCAAAGGCTACTAATGGAGCTAAAATTACATCAGGCACAATTTTATTTGATTTTAAAGGTTCTGGTATTCCATACTTGTTAACATTTAAAATATCTTTTTTTTTCCATTTAAAAAAACTCATTGAGTAATTTTCCTCAATTTTTGGTAAAAGAAAAATACATTTCTTAAAGAGTTTGTTTTCAAAAATCTTTAATACATCTACTTCATGTGAAGTTGGGAAGTAAAGGGAAATATAAAATTTATTACTTTTTTTTTTATTAAAAATTATTTTTTTAAGAGGAGAAAAAAAATTACTATTTATCATGTAATAATTTTTTTTTCTTTTAAGTTTAAATTTTCTTCTAATAAGTTCCTTTTTATCCATTTACTGAATTTTAGATATAGACTCAGTATTTGAAATTATCTTTTCTAACGACTCTGTAGTTTTATCTAACATTGACTCATAAAGATCTTTATTTTTATCTATAGTATCTTTAAAAGTTGACAATTCATCTTTTAATTTTTCTATTTCGATATCTTTATTTTTTTTATATTCTATAGCCAGCGATTTAATCTCTTTAAACTTATTAGATATTTCATCTAGTTTGATTTTCTGATCTGTGACCTTTTGTTTCAAATCAAAATATTCGTCAATTAATTGTATCGTGGTAATTAGTAAAAGTTTATTTTCTCCAATTTTGCCAAGTTTTTCCTGTAGTTCAGAGTACTTTTTGTCTAAAAATTTAGTTAGCTTTTTTAAGGACTCTTCTTGACCGTCGTCACAAGAAAGAAGATAGTCTTTGTTGTTAAATTTTATGTTTACGTTTGCCATTTTTCTATATCAGAAACTAATTTATTAGTCTCTTGATTTAGTTCCTCTATTTCTTGGTTGAAATTGTCCTCTAATTCTGATTTGTTTTTTATTTCTATCTCCAAATTTTTAATTTTCTCCTTAAGATATTTATGCTCTCTCATTAATTCTTGATTTTTTTTTTCTATTTTTGCTTTCTGAGACAATATTACTTTTTTTTCTGTTCTAATTTTTTCTAATTCAAATGAAGGTTGTGAATAAGTTATAGTTAAAGAATTAAGCTTATTAATTAATTGATTTAAATTTTTTTCTTTCTTCTCAATTATGCTCATAATTAATTATATCATATTATTGCTATAGTTACTTTAAGTCTATATAGGTAATTAAAAGTGAGCGTAAATTTTAATCAATTATCTAATGCAGTAAGATTTTTATCAATTGATGCTGTGCAAAAAGCTAATTCTGGTCATCCTGGAATGCCTATGGGTATGGCAGACGTAGCCACAACTTTATTTAAATACCACCTGAGGTTTAATCCAAAAAATCCGGAATGGATTAACAGAGATAGATTTATTTTGTCCGCCGGCCACGGATCAATGCTTTTATATTCTTTGCTATACCTTACGGGTTATAAATCTGTTTCGTTAGAAGATATAAAAAATTTTAGACAACTAAACTCAATTTGTGCAGGTCATCCTGAATATAAAAAAGGAACTGGAATTGAAACAACGACAGGGCCTTTAGGTCAAGGTTTAGGCAATGCTGTAGGGATGGCAATAGCTGAAGAAATTTATAGAAAAAAATTTGGTGCAAAAGTTATCAATAATAAAACTTATGTAATTGCAAGCGATGGAGATCTAATGGAGGGTATCAGTCATGAAACAATGAGTTTAGCAGGTCATTTAAAGTTAAAAAATTTAATTGTTTTTTTTGATAATAATAAAATATCAATAGATGGTTCTACCTCATTAAGTGTCTCTGATAATTACAAAAAAAGATTTGAGTCTTATGGTTGGAATTTTTTAGAAATTAATGGACATAATGAAAAGCAAATATTAAAAGCTATAAATAAAGCGACAAGATCAAAAAAACCTACTATCATATCCTGTAAAACTATTATTGGCTTTGGATCTCCTAATAAATCTGGAAAAGCTTCTTCTCATGGTTCTCCGCTTGGAGATGAAGAAATAGCATTAGTAAGAAAAAAACTTAAATGGAACAATAAACCGTTTGAAATCCCTCAAGCGGTATTAGACGAATGGAGAAAAATTGGAAAAAAAGGAGAATTACTTGAAAAACAATGGCAAGAAAATCTAAGAAAAAAAAATTCAAAAAATAAAAATATTTTAGAACAAAGTTTAAAAAATTCTGATTTAAAAAATTTAGGAAGCTTGATTGAAAATGAAAAAAAAAAATATTTTGAGTTAAAGCCAAGTCTGGCAACCAGACAGTGTTCAATGGCATCCATTGAAAGTATTTCAGCAATACTTCCTCAACTAATTGGCGGCTCAGCTGACTTAAGTGGTTCTAATAACACGAAAACAAATAATTCAAAAATTATTAATTCAAAAAATTTTGATGGAAATTATATACATTATGGAGTTAGAGAACATGGTATGTCTGCGATTATGAATGGAATTGCTCTTTATGGGGGATTAATACCTTATGGCGGAACGTTTTTAATTTTTTCTGATTATAGCAAACCTTCAATAAGATTATCTGCATTGATGGGTCTTAAAGTAATATATATTTTTTCACATGACTCAATTGGTTTAGGAGAAGATGGCCCTACTCACCAACCAATAGAACAACTTGCTGGGCTTAGAGCAATTCCAAACTTGAATGTTTTTAGGCCCGCAGATATTAACGAGACTTTAGAGTGTTGGGAAATCGCATTAAAAAGCCAAAGCACTCCAAGTGCTATCGCTCTTTCAAGACAAAAAGTTCCTTATATCAACCCTAAAGACACTAAAGAAAATAAATGTAAAAAAGGAGCTTATGTTGTTAACATCACATCTCATGAAAATAAAGTTACAATAATTGCTTCAGGTACAGAGGTTGAACTAGCTTTAAAAGTCCAAGATAAACTAAAAGAAAATAATATTCATTCAAAAGTAGTTTCTATGCCTTGTATGGAACTTTTTGATCAACAACCAGAAGATTATCGAAAAGATGTTATTGAAGAGAGTTCATTAGTTGTTACTTTGGAAGCAGGAAGTATATGTTCTTGGCAAAAATATGTAAGAAATAAAGGGATGAATATTGGTATTGATCAGTTTGGAGAAAGTGCACCTTATAAAGATGTTTATAATCATTTTAGCCTTACAGAGGATAAAATAACTAATTTTATTCAAAAAAAATTAAGAGAATAATTTTAATTAATGGATAAAATAAATTTTTTTCCTGATAATTTGGATGTTCAAAGTAAAAAAATAATACTTAGATTAGATTTAAATGTTCCAATTAAAGATAAAATAATATTAGACGATACAAGGATATCGTTATGCTTGCCTTTTGTTAATAACTTAATTGAAAAAAAAGCTAAAATTATAATTGTAAGTCATCTGGGTCGTCCAAAAGGAATTAATGACCCTAATTTGTCTTTAACGCCAATTTATAAATATCTGAAAAAAAAACTCAGAACAAATGTTTATTTCTTTATGGGAAATTTTGATGGCGAAACGAAAGAAAAATTTTCTCACCTTAAAGATGGAGAAGTTATACTAATTGAAAACATAAGATACTTTAAAGAGGAGGCGAGTAACGATGAAAATTTTGCGAAAAAGCTAGCCTCTCTTGGGGATATCTTTATTAACGATGCTTTTTCATGTTCTCACAGAAAGCAATCATCAATTCATAAAATTACTCAATTTATAGACAAAAGTTTTGCAGGTCCTCTGCTTAAGAAAGAAATTGACTCAATTGATCTTGTTATCAAAAATAAAAAAGAACCGGTTACATGTATTATTGGGGGATCTAAGATTTCAACAAAGATAAATGTAATCTCAAGTCTTATTGAGAAAATAAATCATCTAATTATTGTTGGTGCAATGGCTAATAATTTTTTTGTTTATAAAAAATTTAAAGTAGGAAAATCTTTAGTTGAAAATAATACAGAAAAAATTATTAAACAAATTTACGATAAAGCAAAAAAATATGGATGTGAAATTATAATTCCAGAAGATTGTGTTGTTGGGTCTAGCTTTGAGGGGGAGGGAAGAAATAAAAACTTAGGGCAAGTAGATGAAAATGAAATTATTTTAGATATTGGTTTGAATACCATTAAAAAAATTCATAAGATAATTGATCGATCTAATACTTTATTATGGAATGGGCCAGCAGGTTACTTTGAGAATAAAAATTTTCTTAAAGGGACTATTTCTATAGCTGAAAATATTTCAGAAAAGACTAAAGCAAATACCTTAGTCTCAGTTCTTGGCGGGGGAGATACGCTTGCAGCTATTAATAATAGTAAAAAGGATCTTTCTTTTTCTCACTTATCAACAGCAGGTGGTGCATTTTTGGAGTACCTAGAAGGAAAAGACTTGCCTGGTCTTAGTGTTTTAAAATAAATAATCCATTATGACTTTGAATGAAATAGCAAAAAAAATGTGTGCCAAAGGTAAGGGAATTTTAGCGGCGGATGAAAGCACTGGTACTATAGCTAAAAGATTTAAGAGTATAAATGTAGAAAATTTAGAAAAAAATAGATTAAATTTTCGTCAGACATTATTTAACGCAAGCGCTATGAAAGATTATATTGGGGGCGTAATTTTATTTGATGAAACAATTAGACAAAAGACTACTTTAGGACCAACGATACCTGAATTAATTTTAAAAAATGGCGCTATCCCAGGAATTAAAGTTGATAAAGGTGCTAAACTTTTAGCTGGATCAAATGATGAAAACGTTACAGAAGGTTTGGACGGTTTAAGAGAGAGGTTAACCGAATATTATAATTTAGGTGCAAGATTTACTAAGTGGAGGGCAGTCTATAAAATATCTGAAAAATTTCCCTCATCACAATCAATAAAATCTAATGCGCATGCTCTAGCGAGATACGCAGCATTAGTCCAGGAAGCCAAAATGGTACCAATAATTGAACCAGAAGTCTTAATGGATGGATCACACAATATTGATAAATGTTACTCGGTAACAACGGATGTTTTAAATGAATGCTACAACGAGTTACATATCCATAATGTTGATTTGAAAGGAACTGTTTTAAAGCCTAACATGATTATTCCAGGTTCTGACTGTGAAGATAAATCTACTTCTGAGGAAATAGCAAGAAAAACCTTGGATTGTTTAAAGAAAAATGTGCCTGATAAAGTGCCTGGAATAGCTTTTCTTTCAGGTGGTCAATCAGAAATAGAGTCTAGTAAAAATTTAAATGCAATTAATAAAATTAATGATAGTAATTTTTTAATCACTTTTTCATATGGTAGAGGTTTACAAGCTAGTGCCTTAAAAGAATTTGGTAAAAATCAAAACAACGTTGAGAATATTCAAAAAGCTTTCAATCATAGAGCAAAAATGAATGGTTTATCCTCAAAAGGAGAGTGGTCCGAAAACTTGGAAAAAGAGTCCGCGGCTTAAACCAATTGAAAAGAATAGTATATTTAATTTCGCCACCAAAAATTGATAAAATTTTTTATAAAGACTTAGATAAGGTTCTATCTTTTGATAATGTAAAGTTTTTCCAACTAAGATTAAAAAAGATCAAAACTAATAATCTATGTAAAATTGCTAATAAAATTAAAAGAATAACATCAAAACATAAAGTAAAATTTCTTTTAAATGACAATTTTGTATTAGCTAACAAAATCAAAGCTGATGGTTGTCACATGGGACAACAAGATGGGTCCCACAAAGTTGCAAGAAAAATACTAAACCGTAAAATCTTAGGAGTTACTTGTCACAACTCTCAAAGTCTTGCAAAAGAAGCTATTAAAATTAAAGCTGATTATGTTGCTTTTGGATCATTTTTTAAATCTAAGCTTAAACCTAATGCAATAAAGGCAAATCTTAATCTTTTAAAATGGTCAAAAAAGAATATTAAAAAGCCAGTCGTAGTAATTGGAGGAATTAACAATTTAAACTATAAAAAATTATTAAATGCTGGCGCAAAATATATTGCAATATCGAGTTTTATTTGGGATAACCCACAATTGAAACCTGAAAGAGCTATAAGAGAGTTCAAATGAAAATAAATGCTAACGAAATTAAACCTGGAATGATTATAGAATATAAAAATGACTACTGGAATGTTCTCAAAACTCAACACGTAAAACCAGGAAAAGGTGGAGCTTTTAATCAAGTCGAGCTTAAAAGCGTAATAAAGGGTACTAAACTAAACGAGAGATTTAGATCTAATGAGACTGTTGAAAAAGCCGATGTTGACGAAAAAAAATATAATTACTTATATATTGATGGAGAGAACTGTCACTTCATGGATAGTGAAACTTTTGAGCAGGTAGAAATTCCAAAATCAATAACAGGAGAGAAATATAAACTTTTAAAAGAGAATTTAGAAGTTACGATTTGTTTTATGGAGGGAAAACCAATTTCTTTTGAATTACCTAATAATATTGAATGTATAATAGAAACAACTGAAGCCGCTATTAAGAACCAAACTGCTTCTTCCTCTTACAAGCCAGCAATATTAGATTGTGGTATAAAAATAAATGTACCACCTTTTATTGAGAGTGGTGAAAAGATACTAATTGATACAAGGACTTTAGAATATGTAAAGCGTGTCAACTAATGAGATTAAATTCCCCTCAAATAAATCTTATAACAAAAGCCTGCATGAAAGCTTCAAAAGCTTTAATAAGAGATTTTGGTGAAATTGAAAATCTACAAGTTTCAGCGAAAGCGCCTGGAGACTTTGTTTCCTCAGCAGATAAAAGGACAGAAAAAATACTGATAGAGGAATTACAGAAAGCTCATCCTGAATATGGTATAATTTCAGAAGAAAAGGGTTTAATAAATAAGTCTAATGACAAAAATAGATGGATTATAGACCCTATTGACGGCACAATGAATTTTTTAAATGGTGTCCCTCAGTTTGCAATATCTATTGGTTATGAAGAAAATCGAGAAATTAAATGCGGAGTTATTTTTAATCCAATTACTAATGAAATGTTTTTTGCAGAAAAAGGTAATGGGGCTTATTTAAATAATTCAAGAATAAGGGTTTCAAATAAAAAAAAATTGGAAGACTCCTTGCTTGTAACTGGAGGGCCTAAAAAGGAAAGTAAAATAAAAAATAAAATTTTTTCAGAGTATGTTAGTGTTTCTAAAGAAGTTTCAAATGTAAGAAAATTTGGAAGTGCATCATTAGATATGGCCTATGTAGCATCAGGTAGATTTGACGGTTATTGGCAAAGGGAATTAAATTATTGGGATATCGCAGCTGGAATAATAATAGTTAAAGAAGCAGGAGGTTTTGTGAATTTTTTCGATGAAGATAAAAATATTCCTTTAAAAAAGAATATAATTGCCTCTAATTCAAATATTCATGAAGAATTAAAAGAATTTATCACAAAAAAAGATATTGTTTAAAAACAATTAATCATATAAAACTCCGTTCATGAAAAAAAAAATACACCCAGACTATCACAAAATAAAAGTTGTAATGACAGATGGATCAGAGTTTGAGACAAAATCGACTTGGGGTAAGGAAAATGATGTTTTAAAATTAGATATAGATCCAAAATCTCATTTTGCATGGACGGGTGGTGCTCAAAAAGTTTTAGATAAAGGAAGGGTTAGCAAATATAATAAAAAATTTAGTAACCTAAGATCGAAAAAATAAATATGACAGATGCTCCTTTTATGCCAAAAGCTACAGCTGTTTGGTTAGTTGAAAATACAACTCTTACATTTAAACAAATTGCCGAATTTTGTAACCTTCATGAACTAGAAGTTAAAGGTATTGCTGATGGAGATGTGGCGAAAGGAATTAAAGCTTATAATCCTATTTTAGCTGGTCAATTATCTAGAGAAGAAATTGAGAAATGCTCCAAAGATCCATTAAAAAAATTAAATTTGGTAAAAAATATGGATGAGGTTGATGTAAAAGAGAGGAAAAGGCCAAAATATACGCCGCTGTCTAAGCGACAAGATAGACCAGATGCAATTTTGTGGCTTTGTAAGAATGCGCCAGATTTAACTGACGGTCAAATATCAAAACTTGTAGGAAGTACAAAAGGAACAGTGTCCTTAATTAGAAAAAGAAGTTACTGGAATTTTTCAAATCTTAAACCAAGAGACCCTGTAATTTTAGCTCTTTGCACACAAGAAGCTTTTCAAAAAAGTATTGAAAAAGCTAAAAGAAGAATTGAGAGAGAGAAAAAAGCTAAAATTAGAGAGGAAAAGAGAGCACAAAGAGCTTCTCTATAGACAAATAAAGTTGCAGATGATAACAACCATGAAAATTAACTGGAGGTTTTTATTAAAATAGACGTAAAAGATAATAATGTTGAACAAGCGATTAGAGTTCTAAAAAGGAAACTTCAAAAAGAGGGTTTTTTTAAAATTATGAAAATGAAAAGTACTTACGAAAAACCTTCTGAAAGAAAAAAAAGGGTTCAAACAGAAAATATTAAAAGAATTAAAAAACTCCAAAAATTAAAAAATAGATATTAAAATTAATAAAATGAGAGGAAATAAAATGCCATCGGGTAAAGTAAAATGGTTTAACGCTAAAAAAGGTTATGGTTTCATAACTGATGACCAAAGTAAGAAAGATATTTTTCTTCATGTTTCAGCGCTTGAAGAGTCAAAATTGAGAGTACTAAAAGAAGATCAAAAGATTTTTTACGATATAAAAGAAGAAAAAAACAAACTTCAGGCAATTAATATTAAGAAAAAATAATTTAACGCGGGGTGGAGCAGTCTGGTAGCTCGTCAGGCTCATAACCTGAAGGTCGCTGGTTCAAATCCAGCCCCCGCAACCAAAATGACAAACTTAATCAGAAACATTACTATTATTGCTCACGTCGATCATGGTAAGACGACTTTAATAGATAGTTTAATGAAGCAAAGTGGGACATTTAGGGAAAACGAAAACGTAGTAGAAAGGGTTATGGACTCTGGAGAATTAGAAAAAGAAAGAGGAATTACAATTCTTGCAAAACCTACATCGATTAATTGGAAAAAGTCTAGAATAAATATTATTGACACACCTGGACATAGAGATTTTGCAGCCGAAGTCGAAAGAGTTCTGCATATGGCTGATGGAGCTTTATTATTGATAGATTCTGCAGAGGGAGTTATGCCTCAAACAAAATTTGTTTTAGCTAAAGCTCTTAAACAAGGTTTAAAGCCAATTGTAGTTATTAATAAACTTGATAAACCTGACCAAAGAGCAAATGAGGTATTAAATGAAACATTTGATTTATTTGTAAGTCTTGAGGCTAATGAAGAACAATTAGATTTTCCCGTTTTATATGCAAGTGGAAGATCTGGTTGGGCATCTGAAGAAATCAATGGACCAAGAGAAAATCTTCAACCATTGTTAAATTTGATTATCGATCATGTTAAACCCCCAAATTTTGATAAAACAAAACCTTTTGCAATGCTTTCAACACTTTTATACGCAGACAGTTTTTTAGGAAGAAGTTTGGTGGGAAGAATTGCTCAAGGTACTGCTAAGGCAAATCAGCAAATTAAAGCTATAAATCTTGATGGAAAAAAAATTGATGAAGGAAGACTTACAAAAATCTTCAGATACGAGGGAACTAAGAAAGTTCCAATCGAAACAGGTGAGCCTGGTGATATAGTAATTATTGCTGGATTGGAAAAAGCAAATGTTGCTGATACAATTTGTGATTTAGAAGTTAATGATCCTATAAATGCAACACCAATTGACCCACCTACTATGTCTATAACGATAACTGTAAATAGCTCTCCTTTAGCAGGGACAGAGGGTAAAAAATTAACAAGTACTCAAATCAGAGATAGACTAATTTTAGAGGCTGAAAATAATGTTGGAATTAATTTTGAGGAAAATCAAAATAAAGATGCATTTGTTATTAGTGGAAGAGGTGAATTAATGCTAGAAATACTTTTAACTCAAATGAGAAGAGAAGGCTTTGAAATGACAGTAAGCCCTCCGAAAGTTTTAATCAAAAAAGATGATAAAGGAAACAAGCTTGAGCCTATCGAGGAAATAACAATTGATTTAGATGAAGAGTTTTCCTCAAAGATTATTGACTCCATGAATAGAAGAAAAGGCAAACTAATTGAGCTTAAAGATACAGGAAAAAATAAAAAAAGATTGATTTTCAATGCCCCAACCAGAGGTTTAATGGGCTACACAAGTAGATTTTTAACTTTAACAAAAGGCACCGGAGTTATTAATAGAATTTTCCACGCTTATGGGAAATACACTGGTGATATGGAAGGTAGAAGAAACGGTGCTTTGATCTCAATGGAAAATGGTAAAGCTGTAGCTTTTGCAATTTTTAATTTACAAGCTCGCGGTGAAATGTTTGTTAAACACAATGACCCGGTATACGAAGGTATGATAGTTGGGCTTTCATCAAAAAGTGGAGATCTTGAAATAAATGTTTTAAAGGGTAAAAAATTAACAAATATGCGTACTCAGGGTACTGATGAAAATGTTGTTTTAACTCCTGTAAGAAAAATGTCAATTGCTGAACAGTTAAGTATGCTTAACACAGATGAAGCTTTAGAGATAACACCTAAATCTTGTAGACTAAGAAAACTTGTATTAGATCCACACGAAAGAAAAAGGCAGTCCAGAGCAAAGGCGTCTTAGATATTAAGTAAAGATCTCGTATATATAAGAAAAGTTAATTGAGTATATATTTATTAATCTAAATTTTTAACAATATCTTCAGTCATCTTTTTTGCATCTGCAAATAACATCAATGTATTATCCTTATAAAAAAGTTCATTATCTATTCCAGCATATCCAGGTGACAAGCTTCTTTTTACAAACAATACTGATTTACATTTTTCAACATCAAGCACTGGCATACCAAATATTGGGCTTTTTGGATCTGTCTTTGCTATAGGATTTGTTACATCGTTAGCTCCAATTACAAATGCTACATCTGAATTTGCAAAATCATTATTAATATCCTCTAGTTCAAAAACCTCATCATAAGGAACGTTTGCCTCTGCTAACAGTACATTCATATGGCCAGGCATCCTTCCAGCAACTGGATGAATTGCATACCTAACTTTAATATCACTCTTTTTTAATTTATCTACCATCTCTCTAAGAGCATGTTGAGCTTGAGCAACAGCCATACCGTAACCCGGGACTATTATCACCGATGAGGCATTTTTCATTAAGAAAGCTGCATCCTCTGCATTTCCACTTTTAACTGGTTTTTGATCTTTCTTATCTTTTGAATCATCAGACGAATTATCCGCTCCAAAACCTCCTAGTATCACACTAACAAAGGATCTGTTCATAGCCTTGCACATTATATATGAAAGGATTGCTCCAGAGGATCCAACAAGCGCGCCCGTAATAATTAGAGCAGTATTTTCTAGTGTAAAACCTATTCCAGCAGCAGCCCAGCCAGAGTAAGAGTTTAGCATCGAAATCACAACAGGCATGTCTGCCCCGCCTATAGGTATTATTAATAAAACACCAACTAAAAAAGAGATAATAATTACAGTCCAGAAAATGGTAGATGACTGAGTTTTACATAGATAAAAAATTAAAACAAAAATACCAAGGCCAAGTGTCAAATTTATAAAGTGCTGACCACTAAATGTAATTGGAGCACCTGACATTATTCCTCTTAATTTTAAAAAAGCTATTATAGATCCTGAAAAAGTAATTGCTCCTACTGCTGCCCCTATGGACATTTCAATTAAACTTGCTAATTTGATATTGCCAACTTTTCCTAAATTGAACGCTTCAGGATTTAAAAAAGCCGCAACTGCTACAAAAACAGCTGCTAAGCCTACTAAACTATGAAAACCTGCCACTAACTCTGGCATTGCTGTCATTGGAATTTTAAATGCTATGAAAGCACCAATAGTTCCACCAATAATTAAAAAAATTATTACGTAAACTAATGAGGTGGAAAAATTACCAATCGATAAGAATGTTACAACAATTGCGATTATCATTCCTATTATCCCGAAGTAATTACCTTGTCTTGAGGTGTCTGGTGATGACAACCCCCTTAACGCCAGAATAAATAGAATTCCTGATACTAAATAAAAAATTGCTAATAAATTTGCGGATATCATTTCTTTTTATTTTTCTTTTTTTTATACATTTGAAGCATTCTTTGAGTTACTAGAAATCCACCAAAAATATTTATTGCTGCTAACACTATAGCTATAAACCCAAAAATACTTGAAGTGCTAAAAATGCTTTCAGAAGAACCTGCTAAAGCTGCAATAATTGCACCAACAATAATAACTGATGAAATTGCGTTGGTCACAGACATAAGTGGTGTATGTAGGGATGGGGTTACACTCCAAACAACATAGTAACCAATAAAAATTGATAAAATAAATATACTCAATCTAAATATAAACGGGTCTATTTCCATAATTAAACTTTTGGTACTAATGATTTACTTATTATTTCGTCCTCTAAATTAATGTCAAAATCTTTCTTTTCTTTACTATATAAGTTGCGTATGAAACTAAATAAATTTTTACCATATAAATTCGAAGCAGTAAGAGGCAAGCTATTCATTAAACTTTTTACGCCTATTATCTTTATCCCATCAACCGAATTAATTTTACCTGCCTCTGAAAACGCAGAATTTCCTCCTTGTTCTGCTGCTAAATCATAAATAATTGATCCAGGTTTCATGATTTTAACTAAATCCTCAGTTAAAATTCTTGGCGCAGGTTTTCCAGGGATTAAAGCCGTACATATTACAATGTCATTTTTTCTAAGTGCCTCTTTCATCATCTCAGCTTGTTTTTTTTTATAGTTATCAGATGCCTCTTTTGCGTATCCGCCAGCAGTTTCCATATCTTCATTCTGTTCAACTGTTAAAAATTTTCCGCCTAAGCTTTCGACTTGTTCTTTAGATGCAGATCTTACATCTGTTGCTGAAACAATAGCGCCTAATCTTTTAGCTGTTGCGATAGCTTGTAGACCTGCTACTCCTGCTCCGATAACTAATACTTTTGCTGCTGGAACAGTGCCTGCAGCAGTCATCATCATTGGTACAGCTTTTTCAAATTCTGCTACACAATCAACTACCGCTCTATATCCAGCTAAATTAGATTGTGAAGACAAAACATCCATAGACTGAGCTCTAGTAATTCTAGGTAATAATTCTAAGGAAAAAAGCTTAATCTTTTTATTAATAATTTTTTCGATTTGGTTTTTATTTTTCGATGGATTAAACATACCAATCAAAATTATATTTTTTTTCAAAATTTCAATTTCATCTTCTGAAGGACAATTAACTTTTGTAATCAAGTCACTAATTTCAAATACCTCTTTTGGTGTATCTTTAAGCTCAACTCCAATAGCTTTATAATCATCATCAGTTATTCCAAGATGAAGTGCATAACCTTTTTCTATACAGACTTTTAATCCTAACCCAATAATGTTTTTTGCAGACTCTGGGGTAATTGAAACTCTTTTCTCCAGCGTTGTATTTTCTTTAATTGAACCAACTATCATTTATCAATTTTTAGATCTTAAAGTAGTGTAACTGCAAGAATTACTAAAATTGCAATAACTGCGATTGTTCCCCACAATACAAATTTGGTGAAACCGACATAAGTTTTTTTAAAATCGTTGTTACTCATCTTTACCCTTGGCGAGCTTTAAACTTAGGATTTTTTTTGTTTATTACGTATAACTTTCCTCTACGTTTTACCAGCTTTGAATTAAGGTCACGTTTTTTCAATGATTTTAGTGAACTTGCAATTTTCATAATTTTTTAAGCCTGGCAACGTCCTACTCTCCCGTGCCTTAAGACAAAGTACCATCGGCGCTGAAGGACTTAACTTCCGAGTTCGGAATGGGATCGGGTGTAGCCCCTTCGCAAAAATT
>MDTE01003336.1_pt1 | contig 38191 bp, 22 predicted proteins | sample 811231 | NCBI WGS metagenome assembly MDTE01 (sample SAMN05326651, study PRJNA326480) | marine metagenome | isolation source: seawater | place: Indian Ocean: Red Sea | collected 2010 | reverse complement strand
GGTGGGCCCGCCAGCCTTGAGCCGCGCGTCAACAGCCAGGACAGGTCAGTGGTGGCTGATTGCAGACCAGGCACTTCCGTCTCGGCGAATAATGCCTGGTCTTCCGGTGGGGCCGCGATGGTGTCGGAGGTCAGGCACGCCAGAAGATTCCCAACTCGGTCTACGTGGCGTATTACGGGCATCTCGAGTTGAGCATATGCAGCGCGGTGACTTGCCGCACAGAGTGGCCTCCCGGTATGCTGCCGCACAGCCCTGGCGGGGCGTGCCGTGGCCGGGATCTGGTATGTTAGGGGCGGCTGATGCTGGGCGGCAGAAAACCGCTGTGACGGAGGAGAGCTTTCAGGGTGCGGGGAACAGGGAAATGAGACTGGCGGTCCGAGGTTCATTGAAGTGGCCCTTGTTGTCAGCGACGTTACTCTGTGTGATGGTTCCGACAGTCCTTGGGGCGGCGCAGCACCCGAACGTCGTTGTCATTTTGGCGGATGACCAGGGATGGGGCGACCTGAGTCTGCACGGCAACCGTAATCTAGCGACACCGCGTCTCGACCAATTGGCACTGCAAGGTGCTCGGTTCGATCGCTTTTTTGTTTGCCCTGTCTGTTCGCCTACCCGGGCTGAGTTCATGACGGGGCGCTACCATCCACGCAGCGGTGTGTACAGCACCTCGGCTGGTGGTGAACGTATGGACCTTGCTGAGCGGACCATCGCGGACACCTTTCGCGCTGCGGGATACGCGACCGCGGCTTTTGGCAAGTGGCACAGCGGAATGCAGTATCCCTATCACCCTAATGGACGCGGATTTGACGAATACTACGGATTTTGTTCCGGCCACTGGGGTAATTATTTTGACCCTCTGCTGGAACGGAATGGTCAGCTGGTGCGGGGGGAGGGATTCATCATCGATGATTTTACCAACCACGCCATCCGCTTCATGGAAGACAACCGCAACCGCCCGTTCTTTGTCTATCTGCCTTACAACACGCCACACTCTCCCATGCAGGTTCCCGACCGCTGGTGGGACAAGTTCCGCGAGAAAACGCTGGCATCACGGCATCGCGAACCCCAGCGGGAGAACGTTGCCCACGTCCGCGCCGCACTCGCCATGTGTGAGAATATTGACTGGAATGTGGGGCGGCTGCTGGACCGGCTCGATACGCTGCAGCTGGCAGACGATACGATCGTGGTCTATTTTTCCGATAACGGACCGAACGGGTTCCGTTACAACGGCGGCATGCGCGGTCGCAAGGGCTCAACCGATGAAGGGGGAGTGCGTTCACCTTTGTTCATTCGCTGGCCAGGACATATCTCGGCCGAGCGTGAGGTCCCGCAAATTGCGTCGGTGACGGATCTGTTACCGACGCTGGCTGACTTGGCGGGTATTCCCCTTGCGAGCGAGAAACCACTGGATGGTATCAGCTTGAAACCGCTGTTGACCGCGGATGATCCCGACTGGCAGGAACGCCAGTTGTTTTCCCATTGGCGCGGTCGAGTCAGTGTGCGCACCCAGCGTTACCGACTGGATCATCGCGGACGTCTTTACGACATGCTGCGTGATCCGGGGCAGCGTCGCGATGTTTCCACCTCGCAGCCGGATGTGGCAGCACGATTGCGTCTTGCGGTTGCGGAATGGAAGCAGGAACTGCTACCCGGATTGGAAGACCGAGATCGACCGTTTCCACTGGGTGATCCGGTTTATCGGTACACCCAGTTGCCGGCACGCGATGCGGTGACCGAGGGCGGGATACGCCGTTCCAATCGGTTTCCGAATTGTTCGTACTTTACCAACTGGACTACGACCGACGATCGTATTCGCTGGGATGTCGAGGTTCGGCAGGCAGGCACTTACCACGTCGACGTCTATTACAGCTGTCCTGAAGGAGACGTCGGTTCCTCGATTGAGTTGCGGCATGGTGAAAGCCTGCTGACTGGCCGTGTCGCAGCCGCCCACGATCCGCAGCTCAGAGGTGCGGAACATGACCGAGTGAAACGGACGGAGTCTTACGTGAAGGAGTTTCGGGCGTTGCGGTTGGGTACCATCATTCTGCAGCAAGGACGCGCTCCGCTGAAGTTGCGCGCAACCGCGATACCCGGTTCACAGGTGATGGACTTTCGTTTGCTGATGTTCACGCGCGTCGAGGACCAATAACGCCTGTTTCAGGTGAAAGGGAAGGGGCATGTTATTAAACCGAAGTGACTGCCGGTCGAACATTTGGTTCGCCATCTTGCTGTTTCTGCCGGCCATTGCCACTGCGGCGCAGCCGCGGGCGTTCCGGTGGGAAAGCGGGCAACTACGAGGCCCAGAGAAGCCGCCGGCTGCCACCTCAGCCATCTTGCAGTTGATCAATGCAGAGCAATTCGCTGAGGCGTTGCAGTCAATTTCCCAGTTTTCGGACGCCAGCCCACGCTTGCGTGGCACGCTCGGTTTGGCCGTCGCCGGCCACCTGGCGAATGACAATCCCGGTCCGGCGCTGCAGGTCTCGAAGAAATGGCTGGAACAGGCAATCGCAAGTGATGACCAGGATAGGCAGGCTCGAAAGTTACTCAATGAGTTGGATGTTTTTCAGACGCTCGATGCGGTGGTCTTGCCCTGGGCGCCGAATCTGGCCGGTCACAGCTGGGTTCCCGCTCCCCAGTTGTTGCCAGCACGCGACATGGTGCGCGATGGAAATTTGCAGCAGGGTCGCGATCGGATCGCGGCGCTCAAAGGGGCGGCTCCGCGAACCTATTTGCTTACCTATTGGCAGCTGGCGGCATTTTTCGAGAATCAGCCCGACTATGCTGAGGCCTTTGCCGTTCTAGTCGCTGACCTGGAGCAAGCGCTGGCCGACGTGCGGGGACGTGGTGACGAAGAAGACCAGCGCGCGGCGGCAGTACTGGGTCGATTATTGCGGGACGCCAAAACGCATGACTGGGCTTCGCTGACAGTTCCCCCGGAAAGTCTGTTGTATCCACGATCCATGCTGGAACCGATGCGCGCGTACTACTGGTGGTGGAAGCAAATGGGGGCGTCCCAGCGTCCCATGTCCAAGCAAGGGTTTGACGAGATTATCAGCGGTCAGCAGCAGCGTTTCCCCGAAAGCGCGATCGTCAAGATTTACACTGGTGGTCGTGTTCCCTGGGGTGCTGGGATGCGTCCCCCGTCGCATCCCGGTGCACCGGAGTGGGCGCTCAATCAAAGTGAGTTGCGGGCCCGTGTCGACCATGTGGTGCGGTGGTGGTTTGAAGTGCGGCAGGAAGCGGACGGTCAGTTAGGTGGTGGCTGGGAAGACGACGTGGAATCGCTGCGACGGTTTAGCCAGTCGGCGTTGTTAACTGGCGATCGGTCGGTGGTCGATGGGATGCACCGGCTGGCCGATGGGGTGTGGGATCAGGGGATGGTGGTTAACGGGTTCGATCGGGAACTGAAGGATATTGAACATTCCAGTGAAATGTCCGCTGATACCTCGGTTCTAGTGGCGCTGGATTACGGCAATCCCGAACCTGTGGAACGCTGTATGCAGACAGTCAAGACCATCGATGAAGTCCACTTTGGAACCAATCGGTCAGGGCGTCGGCAGTTTCGGTCAATGGTGCTCAGTGCGACCGAGGTCAGTGCCGGGGACAATCAGGCGTTTGATGTGTTGTATAGTGGCCGCGCGATGCGCCCGGTGGCGATGCTCGCCTGGTATTCCAGACATCCACGCGCTGTGAAATTGCTGGTCGATTGGTCTCGGACCTGGAGTGAAGCGGCGCTTCGCGAGGCTGATGGAAAACCAGCGGGGATCTTCCCGGCGGCGATTCACTTCGGTGACGAACGACTCAACGGGAACAAGACCTGGTGGGATCCGGGTTTGGGAGAGCTCTACAGCTGGAAGCCGCAGGATCTCGACATGGTGTGGGCGAAAATTCTGTTGGCCTACCAGTTGACTGGCGACGTAACCCTGTTGCGTGGCGTACATGCCCAGTTAGACATCCTGCGCAGTTACCAGGGGAAGCAAATCGAGAATCCTGCCCCTGGCTCGCTCGATTGGGCGGGGATGCAGTTAAAAAACCACTTGTGGCTGGCCCGCTGGTATCGCAGTTATACGGGCCGTTCCGACTACGATGATTTGATTGCCGCCGGCGGGGGGTATGGGCGTTTTCAGCTTACCGGCGACGTGCAGCAGTTGGGCAGGGTTCATGCCGGCCCTTTGGCTGCGATGCGGTTTAATTTGCCCATGTTAACCACTGAGGTGCGCGGTACTGATCGGATCAATCTGTTGCCGTTTTCCTTGGTGGGACCCATGAGTGGTGGTCCGGTTGCGATCACACAGGCGCCCTCGTTTGCGGTCACGTGGCGCAAAGTCTCACCCGATTTTTCCGCTCTGGTGGGGGCTCGTGACCAGCGGTCCCTGGTTGCCTGGGTCTACACCGGTAGAGATAAGGAACAGCCTTTCGTTCAATTCTGGCAGTTACAGCCGGGGCGTTATCGACTGGAGCGCAAGGAGGATCGCGATGGTGACGGTACTGTGGACGATGTGGTTCGCCAGACAGTGCTCTTTGACCACCGCGAGCGGATGGGAGGGGTCGCCTTTACGCTTCCCGGCCGGACGCTTTGCCAGATACGGATTACGCAGCACGAGGCCTTTGTAGCGGCGCCGCAATTGCGTCCTGATCTGGCCATCGGTGGCGACGATTTGCATCTTTTGCAGATTCCCGGCGAAGGGCGTCCAGGCAAGGCAGCAGTGACGGTCCACAACATTGGTGCCGCAGCGGTACACGACGCAAGGATCACAGTCCTGGAGCGTTCGCTGGAGACGGGTGCGGCGCACACCGTTCTGGAGCGAAACATCGGTGGCCTGCCTGCCCCGCAGGATTTGACCAGCCAACAGCGGACGATTGAATTCCAATGGGCTTCGCAGTTTTCCGGTGCTGTAGAGTTGCAGGTGCGCGTCGATGCTGGCGTGGAGGAGCTGGAAATCAGCACACAAAATAACGATCGTACGATTCCCGTTTCCGCAGCGGCACTGCCGGCTACGGAAGAGTCGCCCTGAGGGTGTGGACAGGACAGTGTCCCGGTGAAAGTCCAGCTACGTCTCGGTGAAAGTCCAGCTACAAAGTCCTGAAAGTTGAGCGGAACCGTTGGTGCTGAAGGTCGGCGGCGCTATACTACCGGCAGGCGAAATGCTCATTTGGGATGTGATGTCCTGGCCGCCTCCTCATTCTCTGAGATCACCTCGTAGAGGTGAGTCACAATACGAATTCTCGATACCATCAGGGAGCCACCGCCATGCGCCCACGTTGCTGGGATTTTGGAACACAGACCATTTCTCGTCGCGCCTGGCTGGCAGGTGCGGCCACGTTGGTGCTGCCGCCGTGGCAGGCGGGGCAGGTGGACGGTGTGGTGCGTCGTCGTGTACGGTTTGCCGAGAATCCATTTCAACTCGGCGTGGCTTCTGGTGATCCGACGCCGGATGGGGTGGTGTTGTGGACTCGGCTTGCCCCGCAGCCGTTGATTGGTGGTGGCATGCCGCCTGCGCGGGTGGAAGTGGGCTGGCAAGTCGCTCGTGACGAGGGTTTTCAGCAGATCGTGCAGGAGGGAACCACCGTTGCGGCACCGCAACTTGCCCATTCGGTTCATGTCGAAGTGGCGGGACTCGATCCGGATCGGTGGTATTGGTATCGTTTTCGTGCCGGTAGCGAAGAGAGTCCAGTCGGTCGCACCCGGACTTTACCGGCTGTCGAGGCAACGCCCCAGGCGTTGCGATTTGCGTTTGCCTCGTGCCAGCATTTCGAGACCGGGTACTATACCGCCTATCAGCATATGGCGGCCGAAAACCTGGATTTGATTATTCACCTGGGTGACTATATCTACGAGGGGGCTGGCCGCGCGAACTTGATTCGCGAGCACACTGGTCTGGAGATCACATCACTGGAGGACTACCGTAACCGACATGCGCAGTATAAATCGGACGGCGATCTGCAAACGGCACACGCGTCTTGTCCATGGCTGGTGACCTGGGATGACCACGAGTTCGACAACAACTACGCGTCAGAGGTGTCGGAACAGACTGGCATCGACGAAGTCGCTTTCTTGGCGCGGCGGGCCAATGCCTATCAGGCTTACTACGAACATATGCCACTGCGTCGTTCGACGGTGCCTCGCGGTCCTGCGATGCAAATCTATCGTGCGGTGCCGTTTGGTAGGTTGGCCACATTTTTTGTGCTGGACACGCGCCAATACCGGTCGGATCAACCTAATGGTGATGGCAAGAAACCGCTGGAGGGCAGGGTTCTCGATCCCCAGGCAACCATGCTTGGCGCCCGGCAAGAGAGTTGGTTGACTGCAGGGTTGCTGCGGTCGGAAACGCAGTGGAATGTGCTGGCGCAGCAAGTCATGATGGCTCGAGTCGATCGGCTTCCCGGTGAGGGGGGGCACTATAGTATGGACCAGTGGTCCGGCTACGATGTGCCACGCAAACGCCTGTTGCAGTTTTTGGAAGACCGTCAGATTCCCAATCCGGTCGTTCTTACGGGGGACATCCACACCAATTACGTCAATGATTTGAAGGTTGATTTTGACCGTCCGGAATTGGCGACTATCGCCACCGAATTTGTGGGGACGTCGATCAGCTCCGCTGGTGATGGGATGGTCAAGGCGGCCTACACGGATACCATGCTTGCCGAAAATGCATTTGTCCGTTTTCACAACGCGGAACGTGGGTATGTCAGTTGTACAGTGACCCCCGATACCTGGCGTGCCGACTATCAAGTCGTACCGTTTGTCACGCGGCGTGGCGCACCATTGATTACCCGGAAGTCATTTGTTGTTGCCGAGGGCAGGCCAGGCGCAGAGGCAGTTTGATTGGCGGTGACCAGCGAGCGATCGCTGGCCCATTCGCCTGGGATGGTATTAGTACAGCGCCGGGGTAGTGAAGCCGCCGTCCGCACCCAGGAAAGGATTGTTGTCCCGTTCGGGTGGTGTTGGCGCCGATGGAACGCCAAGTTGCTGGAGAATTTTCTTGGCTTCGGGGTGTTTCATTCGACGCAGTGCATCTTGTGCAGCGCGTCGGACCGTTGGCTCTTTATGCTTGTGCAGCACACCGAGCGCGTGCGCCGCGGCCTGTGTGTTCTGCCGTTGCAGGTAAGAGATGCCCCGCGATTTGGACCGTGGATCCATACGCTGAATCGCCTTAACGATCAGTTGCGTGGCCTGCCGCTCTTTGAGTTGCGATAAGCGGAAACAGATGTTGCCCAGATGCACTGGTTGAATCGTATCGAGGATGTCACCGATGACTGGGAGCGCGACGTCTGGGGGATAGTGCAGGATTCCCAGAAAGGCCGGGAAACGCAGGTCTTCCGGCCCTTGCCGCAATGTTGTTTCGAGAACTTCCCGTGCGGCTTCATCCTGTTTGACGGCCAATCCAACGGCGGCTTCAAGCCGAACGGATTGGACTGTGTCTTGTAACGCCGCGGCCAATAGATCGGCTGCCGGTTGATCTTTGTAGCGGAGACCGGAGAGCAGGCGGACTCCGCTTTCCCGGACTTCGGCGAGTGGATCGTCCAGAAAGTCTTCTACGTGGGGACGCAGTTGCCCGCGATAGCCGAAGAGAATACGCTCATAAATTTGCCGCAAACCGCGGTCGCGCAGCGGCCTGTGTAACTGCTTCAAGGTTCCGTTCAACACGTCAGGGTGCTGGGAAGCACCGATGGATTGGGACAGGTAGAACCGACCGACAGGTGACGCCTGTGGGAGTTTTGCCAACAGGAGAGGCGCGGCACCGAGTCCTAATCCCGCGGCTTCGCGGCTGGCCTGACGCATGGCCTGGGAATTGGTACCCTGGAAGACCTTCAGCAGGGTATTGACCTGGCTAGTTACGTATTGCTGCAGCCTTTGTTGGGTCTGCGGTGTATCCATCGCAGCCAGCGCTTTCAGGGCGATTTGACGTACCTGTGGTGCCGGATCCTCAAGAACGCTGAAATAGAGTTCGAGCGTTTCCACGCCATTGAGTTCTGCGAGGGCGCGTGTGGCCTGTTCACGCAGGCTTGCATTCTTATCATCCAGCAACGTTTTGAAACGGTGCAGGCTGGTTGCAGGCGCGATGCGATGGAGTGCCAGAGCGACCCCCACTCGATCAGGGTGCGCGGGGTTGCCGGCAAATTCCAGTAGCCGTGTTTTGGCCAGGTCAGAACCCAGATCGGCTAGTGCCAATAACGCTGCGCGGGTTAATGCAGGGTTGCCTTGCTGGGAGATGCGCAGCAGCGCCGGTTCCGCATTGGCAGGCCGCAATGTGCCGATCGCTGCCAAGGCTGCTTGTCGCACCATCTGAGCGTCGTCACGCAGCGCTGCCAGCGCGAGTGGCCCCGATTCGGTATCGTGGAACTGGGTGAGTAATTGCCAGCTGGCCGTACGTACCTCAGCGACTGGATCAAGACGTGCGGCGCGGACCGCTGGAAGCAATGCCGGAGAACGGTTTCCCAGGAGGCCAGAGGCGACCGCGGTGCGCGACTGAACCTGTGAATCAGCATCTGTGAAAAACCGTGTCACGACCTGGCGGGCCTGGTCGGGGTGGTGTTTGGCCAACCGGAAGATTGCCAGTCCGCGCAACCCCGGGTCGGAGTGGTTGAGGTGCTCCCGTAGTGTCGTTAGCGAACTGGCCAGCAGCCGGTCGACCGCTTCGTCCATCGCGGGGCCACGCAGGCCCTTGTAACGAATAACACCCTGGTCATCGAGGATATAGATCACCGGCCACGCAGTGACATTCCACGCACTGGCAATCGGGCCGCTGGTATTACCACCATCCCAGAACGAACGCCAGGTAATGCGCTCGCGCTGGCGCGCCGCGATGACTTTGTCTTTGGGGTCACTGTTTACGCCGATGAGTGCGAATGGCTGATTCGCTAGCCGTTTGACGAGCGACCGCTCGTGCGGGTACATAGCCCGACACGGAGGTCACCAGTCACCCCAGAAGTCGAGTACCACGATTTTGCCGCGGTAGTCGCTTAGTTTGAACGCGTTTCCGTCCACGTCAACGCCGGTGATATCTGGCGCGACTTGCCCGATGCCGAGAGATTCTGGTGGATGGGCATGCGCCGTAACCAGGCACGTGAGCAGATGCCAGCCCCATACCACGAGGGGAATGCGATGGGTCCAAGAGCGTGCTGCGATCATCGGCAACTTCTCCGCAAAGGACGCAACGGTTTCAAGTCCTGTCCAGATTGCATAGTCTGGTAGACGTCGTTCCCTGATCCACAGGGTAACTGTCGCAATCGGTTTCGGCTACCCTCTACAGCGAGACAAGACGCCATCCTCTTGGGGTGACTGCATCTAAACTCTGGCCAATGCGGAGAAAAGCTGATGGGAAGACACGCGATCCTGATCTGTGGTCTGGTGCTCAGCACGACGCGACTATTCCCCTGGTCTTGCATGGCAGCGAACGCAGTACCACCGTCTTTGCCAACGCGGGTGGATGTAACGGACTGTGGTGCGGTTGCCGATGGTGTGACAGATTCCCTGCCAGCGATCCAGCAGGCGTTGAATCAAGTCCAGGCGGCAGGGGGGGGAGTTGTCTTTTTTCCTGCCAGCGAGAAACCCTACCTCGTGCGCGGAACGATACAGGTTCGCGGCAGCGGTACGGTTTTGTCGGGTACTGGGGCGACAATCAAGTTGGCGGATGGCGCTGCCAACGGTACCCGTCAGCAGCGGACGACTGCGAGCCAGGTGCACGTCATTCACATCGCCGGCACACCGCAGGAACCTGTGCGGAATGTACAACTGCTGGGCCTTGCGATCGATGCGAACATCTACCAGCAGGCTGATTATTACAACCCCCGCGCGGTAGTCGCGGAATACGCCAGCCGGCTACTGGTCCGTGACGTAAGAATTGTCCGGGCGTTCGTGGGGTTGGATTTTGGTGCCGGATCGAGTCACTGCGAAGCTCGCGATTGCGTGATTGAAGACTGGACCGAAGATGCTTTCGATGCTAGTGGCGATGCGGATAAAGGATCGGGTGCGATAACAACACACATCACGTTCTTGCGTTGTCACGCGCGACATGCGCCCAACTCGACAGGCAACGCCTGGGAAATCGAAGATGGCGTGCGACATATCCGTGTTGAGGACTGTTCGGTGAGCGATGTTCCGCAAGGTAATGCGTTTGGGATTCGCAATCACTGGGCGGCCGGGCCGGTTGACGTGTCTCGGGATATTCAGCTTCGACGAGTGCAGATCACGGCAGTTGGGGGTAAATATGGGATTTATAGTCACAGCGCCCCACGCGATCAGTTTCCTCAAAATCGGCTGGTCGATGTGCGCCTTTACGATGTCTTCTGTGACGCGCCTGTTCTTTTCTACGGACCCCTCGAGCGGGTTGAAATTGAAGGTGGACGATTCGGTGCTCTCCATTTCGGCTGGGATTACGGAGCCAAGAATCGACCGGAACCGGGTGGGCCACGCCCTTTAGAGGAGACCCGTGTTCGTATCGGCAACACACAGGTCAGCCACCTTGATCTGAATGCGACCGGGGGAGATTTTACGTTGCAGAATGTGCTTGTCTTGGCGCAGGGTGAAAAGGGCTTGCCACAGGCGCTGCGCATTCGCGGCGGTGCGGGTCGAGTACGCATTGTCAATTGTACCGTGACGGGAGCACGGACTGCGGGAGTTGACCTGCGACAGGGAGCGGCTCCCCAGATGGTGAATTCAATCATCTGGGGAAATGCAGACGCGTTTCGTGTTGTGGATTCAGGGGGGATGCTCAGCCATTGCTGTATTCAAGGCGGAGTTCCGGAAGCGCTGGAGGACCAGGGTGGCAATTTTGCCGACGATCCACTTTTCATCAGGGGGCCATACGGCCCCTGTTACCTGACCCGTGGCAGGGTGGGGCAATCCGTGGCCAGTCCTTGCATCGACGCGGGTTCCGAATTGGCGGCATTCGCAGGACTAGATGAACGGACGACACGGCGCGACAATCTACCCGACAGGGGAGCGGTTGATGTCGGTTTTCATCAGCGCATACCGCTGCCACGGCGCCCGTAAGACCCGCCGGTTTCCAGGGACGGCAGGGCAGTCGACTGGCAGGCTTGACTTGCTGCTTGCGGTGCCGGTTGATTGGGTGATCTGGCAAGCTGTTCAGGGAGTGTCGTACCAGTACGAGTACAGGCCACTGCGACACAGTGTGAAACGCAAGTGGACCAGCTGGCCTTTCAAATCGATGATGTTGCCACGTTTCCAGGCGACTTCCGCACGTCGCTCGTCACGTGTGATTGGTACGGAAACAGCGAGGACGTCTCCATTGGAGTTCAACGCTTCGATCTGCAGGTGTCCGTGTTTGCGCACTGCGACGTTGACGCGCAAACGGCCGCCCGGAAGCACACATGGGCGGGTTGTCAGTTTCCCCGGTGTTTCGCCCGCATCGAGAGAAAGAAACCCATCGCGGCGCAATATGGCCAGACAAATGGCCCCAGCGTCAGGGACATAATCTTCGTAACTCGGGTCATTCCCGGATCCTACGAATGCGTATTGTTTGATGCCGGTGTAATAAAAGAAGAGCTCGTCATTGTGAACCACCGGTGCGGAGGGGCCGATGATCGTTTGGATGTCGTAGGCACCGGCACCCAACGGCGAAGCGGACAGGAAAGGCTCCCGCTGCCCGACCCGCTGCCAGTTCTTCAAGTCGCGGCTGCACGCCATCTGGATGTTGTAGAAACCTGTGTAGTCACCATATTTGCGTACCAGCCCAAGGATGTAGGGAGAGAGGTTCAGTTTGTCGAATCCGGGCCAATCGGTGGGGACTTTGCCAGTGTGGTGGTACATCGAAGGCAACCCGATGTACAGACCTTCGTAGTGGAACAATCCCATGTTGTAGATTTGTACACTGTAGTGTTCCGGTGTGTTGTATTCCGTTTGTTTGAGTGTGGGGTTTGCCAGCCGTTCGACGATCCTTCGTCGGCCGATTGTCTGGTCGAGGTCGTCGGCGTGAAAGACGACACCGTAGTCCTTCCAGTTGGTGAAGTCACGACTCGTGGCGACGGCCACGGACCGGCCGTAGGGACCACTGCGTTTCACTGTGTGAATGAAGAGTCCGTGCTGTGGATCGTAACTGAAATTACCTTCGTCAGAACTTTGGATGGCAGGCGTTTCGAGCTGGGTCCAGGTGATTCCGTCTGGTGAGATCGCAAATCCGCGATTCAGCAGGGCCGCCTTAAATCGCCGCGCCGGGTCCGGATCGTGGGGGTCGTAGACGGCCATGCGGACGGGCAGATTGAGCTTTGGACCTGGTTGCCAGTTGAGACCGTCCGGACTCTGCCAGAATTGCTGCTCAGACCCCAGTATCCAGAATTTGTACCGTTTTTGCTGCGGGTCCCAGACCGGTGCTGTCCGCGTCTGCAGTGTATCTTTGGGGTTGGGGCTGCGAATCACCGCGCCAACTTTCCGTGGCTGGTGGAGTTTGCGCTGCAGGCCTTCGATTGTTGCGATCCCATGGTCATCCAGGAACAGTTGCCGTTGCCCGGGAGGCACTGTCAAGATCTGGTCGTCGGCAGTGAGTGAATGGCAAGTTAGAAGTACGATGAGGCAGCTCAGCGGGCACCGCCAGGAGAATCTCTGCGGATAGCGTGGGTGCGTCATAGCAAAGTACTCCAGGAAAATAGTCGTGAGTCGTAGGTTGCGACGGGGACGTAGTGGCCGTGTCCAGTTGGCGCAGTCGCTGCCGTCAGGCGGTCCTGGTAGGATGGCCAGGCCTGTATGGTACCGGCTGTTCAACCTACCTGAACCGGACCGCGGTGCAACCAGGATGTAGAGAGCCTCATTTATTTGGGAGAGACCGATGCGGATTGCTGGCGTTTGCGCGTTTGTTGTTGGTGTTCTGTTGTCTCTGGCAGCGAGGGGCACGGCCCAACAGGCGTTGGAGCCTTCGGTCAGGCCGCTGGAAAATCGAACGATTGTAGCTGACGGCCGACACAACGCCTTTGCGTCACTGGCCCACTGGCGTGGCAGGTATTGGTTAGCTTTTCGGAAAGGAACCGGACACGTGGCCCGTGATGGCGACCTGGTTGTTTTGCATTCTCAAGACACCAAGAGGTGGGCCCAGACAGGGTCCTGGGATGTGGCCGGGGATGATCGCGATGCCCAGTTACTGGTGACCAAAGAGCGTCTATTTCTGTACATCAACAGCCTCGATCAAGGAGGGTTTCATGTTTCCGTGACATTTACCGATGATGGCCACCATTGGAGTGAACCACAGCCGGTATACCGACCAGGGTTTATTCTCTGGAAGCCAGTCGTACACGCGGGGCGTTTGTATGCCGGCGCACATCGTCCGGGCGCAGCGGCGCATCGGCTTACGCATCTCGTGAAGTCGCGGGACGGAATTACGTGGGAGCAGATCTCCACAATTCGGGCGGGACAAGGCGAGAGCGAAACTTCGCTCTCTTTTGCTGCGCAGGGACGCGTGACGGCGTTTCTTCGTTCGCAAGTGACCGTGGGCGGGTTTATTCTTGAATCATTACCTCCTTATCAGCAATGGAGTCAGCGCCCTGCGGGAGTGCATTTGTCTGGCCAGTCCGTATACACATTTGACGGTGTGACCTATTTGATTTCACGCCTGCTTCGCTATACGCCAGCGGCAGAGGCTGTCGCTACACGGGCAGAGGTTGCTGGCCGTCCCATTGATCAAGCGACGATGGTTTACACCTATGACAAGGGCCGCTTGAACCCGTATTGCATGCTGGGGCCATTGGAGGGGAATCACGACAGTTCTTACGCTACGGCAGTGCGAGACGGCGACGCCATGCTGGTTGTTTATCACCGTTCAGGCCACGAATACGGTGGGGAATTTCGCGCCAAGGATTCGGCGGATCTCTGGCTGGCACGCGTTCCGCTGCGTCCAGCCAAACACGCACCGTAATCGCCTGTCGGTGTGACGGCCGCCTGGTGTCAGGCAGGCGCGCCGTGTTGGGACTCAAACAACGCTCGCGGTCCGGGTTCCATGATCGGTAATGGAACGTGCAACGGTACATCGATTACAGTGGGGTGTTCCGACTGGATTGCTTGCCCCAGTACTGTGGTCAGCTCGTTCCAGGATGTGACTCGGCTGCCTGTCGCGCCAAAGGACTGCGCCAGTGCGACAAAGTCCGGGTTCACCAGATCGACCTCGTGGGCGTGGCCATAGCGTTCCGTTTGCTGCGGCTTGAGAACTCCGTATGAATCGTTATTGAAGATGACCACGACCAGCGGAATGTTGAATTGCACCGCGGCTGCCAGCTCTTGACAGTTAAACAAGAATCCGCCGTCGCCAGTGAGGACCACGACCGGGCGATCCGGGCGAGCTAGTTTGGCCCCGATGCCGGCGGGGAGCCCAAACCCCAGAGTGCAAAAGCCCCAGGGGTAGACGTAGTTGCGTGGTTCATAACAGTCAAGCAACCGGCGACACCAGTAAGCACCGATACAGAGGTCGTTGACGATGACTGCTTCACGTGGCAGTCCGGCTTGCAGTGATTCCACCAGTTGCATGCCGTCCGGTGCCAGCGACCGGCAGTCGGCGATGATATTCTCCCTGAGCTCGCTGACTTCGGCGGATCGTGTCAGGTCAGGATCACTGGCGTCGGATGCGAGTTCGTGGTGCAAGGCTCGCAGCGCTTCCCGGGCATCACTCAAGACCGGTATAGTCGGTGCCAGGTTCCGGCCTATTTCTGCTGCATCGACTTCAATGTGGATCAGCACTTCAGGGATGGTTAGTTTCCAGTCACACGCTTCTTCCTGGGTGAATCGCGTGCCTACGGCCAACAGCGCGTCACAGCGTTTCAGATAGTTTTGTGCCAGTGGATGCACGAGTGCCGAGCCGGCCGAAAGGGGATGGTCTTCTGGAAAGACCCCTTTTCCCAGGACCGTGGAAAAGACCGGCGCCCCCAGTTGTTCCGCCAGTTGGCGAAGTTCGGTCACCGCGCTACTGCTGATGACACCGTTGCCAGCCCAAATGACGGGGCGCTGTGCTGCACGCAAGGCGGCCGCGGCGCGTGTAATCGCAGCGGAATCGGGCTGCAGACGCTCTGGAATAAATGCCTGCGGAAAGGAGGTGTCGGCAGATCCGTCCAAGACATCACAGGGAATTTCAATAGCCGAAGGACGTGGCCTGCCGGTAAGCATTTGTGCAAAGGCCTCGTGCATGACGTCTGGAATCTCCTCGACTGTGCTGGCGCGGGCACACCAACGGGTCACCGGGCTGACACAGCCAAGCTGGTCGCGGCATTCGTGGATATACCCTTTCTCTTTCCCAATCGCCTCAGAGGGAATCTGGCTGGCGACACAGAGTACGGGCGAGGAGTCACAATAGGCTGTTCCCAGCGGTGTCGAGACGTTGAGAAATGCTGGGCCGGAAGTGCTCAGGCAGACGCCAACTTTGCCACTGGCACGTGCGTATCCATCCGCCATGAATGCGGCACCTTGTTCGTGGCGACAGAGGATGTGTCGAATGCGCCCATCGCTCCGGAGTGCTTCGTACACGCTCAAATTGTGCGCTCCGGGAATGCCGAAGACGGTATCCACACCGTGAGACACCAGGCTTTGGACGACCGCTTCACCACCGGTCAAACGCGTTTTTTGAGCCATGTTGCTTGATTTTCTCTGAAGTGACGTTTGGGACACAGACTAGCCGTTCTTTCTAGCAAGGGTGATTCGCCGCGGCCAGTCTGGGTTTGCAGGGGATGGCCGCCCTGGGGGTTTTCTTGCCGGGGGGCTACAATAACACATCAAAGAATGCGGATATTTGTGGTCGCTGCTTGCCACAGGCCCGTGCACCGATACTTGCCAGTGAATCAGGGTATGCCTGACAACTCGAATTGTGATCCGACTGCTTCTCCGCTGACACGGCGCAGGTGGTTGCGCGCCGGCGGGGCGGGTACGCTCGGTACCGCGTTGGCGACCGGTCTGGTGGGGCCGGTAGCAGCTCGTATTCCTGCCCAAAACGGTCCCTCTTTTGGACGGGCCAGGTCCTGTATTCTGGTGTTCCTGTCTGGCGGCCATCCTCAGCACGAGACCTTTGATCCCAAGCCGGAAGCGGCAGCGGAGATGCGTGGCCCGTTCCAGCCGATTGATACCAATGTGCCAGGTATTCAGTTCTCTGAGTTACTCCCCCGCACCGCTCGTATTGCCGACCGTTTGTGCACCGTCCGATCCTTCGCGACCGATGATAACACCCACGGCAGCAGTGCCTATTACTACTACACCGGGACGAACAAGATTCGCGGTGGCTTGCCTTTGGGGAAAACCGATCGAGCTGCCGACCGCCTCGTTGATTGGCCGTCGATTGCATCGATTGTGGGCAAGTTGCGTCCCAGTGTGGACTCTCCATTTTCTACCGTGATTATCCCCGAACTAATCCTTAACAACCCGGGTTACTTATTCGCCGGGCAGGATGGTGGATTCATGGGACGCGGATGGGATCCGCAGGTGTTTCAATGTGATCCCTCTCGGCCTCGTTATCAGATTGACACGCTTGGTCTGGGAGAGGAACTTTCGGCAGGTCGTTTGGCGCGGCGGCGCGAGCTGCTCTCCCATCTCAGCGGGCATTTCGGCGGCGGCGGGAAAAGTCCGCTGGTGGCAACATTTGCGCGACACATTCAGCAGGCGTTCGAGGTCTTGATGTCCGGTCCGGCGCGGACCGCGTTTGACTTGAGTCAGGAAGAGGACCGTCTGCGCGATCTGTACGGGCGGAACCACTTCGGCCAGAGTTTGTTGCTGGCACGCCGCCTGGTCGAGACCGGTGTTCGTTTTGTCCAAGTGAATTGGCCGCGGGAACCGGGGGACTTGTCGGTCGGAAACCCTGTCTGGGATACCCATTTCGACAACGCAGGTCGCTGCCGTGATACCCTTTGTCCTCCATTTGACCTGGGGTTTTCCACGCTGATCAGCGATCTTGAGACGCGCGGTCTGCTCGACGAAACACTCGTGGTGGTACTGGGAGACTTCGGACGCACTCCGAAGATCAATCAGAATGGTGGTCGTGATCATTGGGGGCCCGTCATGAGCGGCTTGCTGGCAGGTGCTGGTATTGCCACGGGGCAAGTGGTCGGTGCCAGCGATCGCAACGGCGCCTACCCTACGGATCGGCGTATTCAGCCCGAAGAACTTGCTGCGACATTGTTCCATTTGCTCGGGATCGATCCCCACACTCACATCGAGGTCGCGGGTAGACCTTTCCAGATCAGCACCGGGGAAATCGTTGCAGAGGTGCTGGGATCAGGTCCAGTGACTGGCGCGCGGACAGAGGCTGGTGGTCGCATTGCTGGCTTACCCGATTTTGATCGCGGCCCGCTTACCAATGGCGATTTTGACCATGGCCAGATTCTCGCAGGACGTTTGGGTTTAGCGGATCACTGGGTGGCGCGGCCAGCCTGGGATGTGGAGCGGCCGGACACGTTTTCGGTGGCCAGCATGGTTCTTTTGGATACGCCGGAAACCCAGAAGAAAAAGGTGGCCCAGATTGGATTTGGGCAGGGAACGCAGGTTGCCGCTGGTTTGATCAAGCCGGGGCAGACGGCGCTACTGGCTCAGGAGATCTACAACCAGAGACCTGGTCGCTACACGTTCCAGGTACGGCTTGCCGGTATTGTCGACCCTGAGTTTGCAGCCCAGTGGCACCGTCATTTTCGTACCCGCATTGTGATCTTTCGGTTTACTGATCTAACGCGTGATGTGGGCCAAATCGCGGAGTTGGCGACAACCGAAGTCGATCTGCGTTTTAATGCCCCAGCTGCCGATTGGCAGGTCAGCCGAATGTTGAAGGACCAGCAAGGGGGAGCTGGTGAATTACACAAAGGAATTGGAGTGGCCGTGATCGTCGAGAAAACGGGCGCGGCCATTGACCTGAAGAAGGCGGGATGCAAATTTGCCGCGGTACGAGTGTTGCGCGCGCGCGTTCGTTTTCTTCCCCGAGATTTTGCGTTTTCTAACTACGACCGCAACCGTGATGGTCGCCTCGATCGTGATGAGGCACCTTCCTTTCTGGCTGCTGATTTTGCGGAACTTGACCGTAATGGTGATGGGTTCCTGGAACCGGCCGATCTTGACGACTAGCCAGACGAACCGTGTTTGCGGTGCCACTGGAGCGAATGAAAAATGACGAAGGTAAAGATCCTCGACTCGACACCAGATGAGGTACTTGAACTTACGAAGGTCCAGTCTGATGACCGTTGTATTTTGACACTCTATTTTCCTGGCGATCGGGACGCCCTGGAAAAAGCCAAGTGCAAATTAAGCGAGTTGCCGGATGCACTCCTGGGGCAAGAAGGGCTGACGGAGGACGAACAGCAGCATCTCGATCAATCCAGTCAGCTCTGGAAGACGGCTGTAGAGGAAACACCGTTGACCTCCGCGGTCGGGTGGGTGGCAGTGATCTCATGGGTGACGGAAGAGGTCTGGTTGATGAAACTTCCCGCTGCCGTCGAGCCTGCGGCGTATCTGGACAATTCTCCATTCTTGTTCCCTGCCGGCCGCTTGCTGGACGACTTGGAGAGCTATGCAGTGGTCTATGCCGACCATACCCGGGCTACGATCTACCTGGCTGCCCTGGGAAGCATTCAAGAAGAGGGCCGTCTGCGGGGCGACATCAAGAATCACGTCCGCAAAGGGGGCTGGTCGCAGCAACGCTATGAACGTCGCCGCGACAAAGAGATTCACCACTACTGCGTCGACATCATCACCAAGCTGCGCGAGCTCATGGAAAACGAATCGATCCGACGGATTGCGTTAGCGGGTGATCGCCAGTTGCTGCGTGAGTTAGAGAATCGCATGCATGCAGAGATGCAGAAGCAAGTAGTTTGTCGTATGCCAATGGAAGGGAAAAAGGATCCCCGCGACGTATTTCACGAAACCCTGGCGGCGGCTGCCGAAGAAGAGCAGCGCGAGGAGGTATGGTTGCACAACGCGATTGTCAACGAACACGCGCGGGGCGGAAAGGCGGTTGTTGGCCCGCAGGACACGCTGGCTGCCTTGCACGAGAGGCGTGTCCGCTGGCTGTTAGTTGGCGACCTGGAAGGTGTTGGTTTTTATCGCTGTGGAGGTTGCGGAGACGCAGGACTAGGCGCTGCCGGGACCTGTCCCAAGTGCGGCGAGGAAACCTATTCGCAATCGGCGGCGAATGAATTCCTCGATCTCGCCTTCGCCGGACGCAGCCGTGTAGAGTTCGCTACGGGAGATCTGGGCGACGTCCAGGGCGTTGCGGCTCTGTTGCGTTGGTAGGCAGATTCGAAAGCGCACGCCGCAGGTCGGTGGTGTCTTTACCGGCAACCACGGTTTTCAGCAAATGAGGATACGATGCATTCAACACGACGGCAGTTCCTGGCGACGACGGGAGGCATCGTATCCGCCGGTTTGGGCGGGGTGACACGCCTCACTCAGGCGGCTGACGAATTGTCCGCACCGCTCTACGAAGGCTACCTGCTCCCTCCCGGAAGTGGTGTCAAGGAAGTCACTACCGTGAACGCTCCGAATGGCGAGTACTGGACGTGGTATGGCATTAACAATCGTCTGGTCCGCCAACGTTCACGCGACGGGGGCCGCACGTGGAGTGAGCCGGTTACCCAGAAAACAGCGTCTGGCGAGACGATTCCGTTGGCACGTGATAACGCGCATCTCACGATGCTGACACTCAAGTCCGGTGCGCTGGCGATCGTCTATGGCGCGCCAGCTGCGCGTCCGGGGCGTGACGGGACGGTGCTGTTTCGCCGCTCGGGCGATGGTGGTGTGACCTGGTCTGCAGCGACCGCTATCGATTCCTTGTTTGCTGTTTGTCGTACCCAGGCGGCACGTGTTTTGTCAACGGGACGGATTGTGGTCCCGGTGATGAAGTGGATTAGTCCCTCTACGGGAGGGGATTCGGAAGGTGCGAACAAAAATTTGACCTACAGTTGGGTTTATTACAGCGATGACGAAGGGAAGAGTTGGCACCGGAGTTTGAGTGAGCTGTTCATCTCGCTTGACGAGGGCAAACGCGGCATTACCCATTTTGAAGAGACTGTGCTGGAAGAGTTGCCAGGGGGGAAACTGCTGATGTTCGGTCGCACTGAACTGGGGCAGATCTATAAGACCTATTCAGAGGATGGAGGGATTTCCTGGAAACATCCGGTGCCAACAGGCCTCGCCAGTTCATATGCGCCCAGCACGCTGATCCGCATTCCCCAGACTGGGGATCTGCTGCTGGTCTGGAACCAGGTTTCCGCTGAGGAGATTCTTAATGGTCTGCATCGCCATCGACTTTCGACGGCGATTTCGAAAGACCAGGGTGAGACCTGGGGGCACTTTCGTAATCTCGAATCGCTGGATAATCGAGCGCAGGTTGCGGCTCCCACAGGAGTTCCCAGAGTCATTCGGATGACCAACTACGGGTACCGGCAACCGGACCCAACTGAGTATCCCCATGCGCCAGGTTGCCTGCGCATCTGCTATGCAACCGTAGCATTTTCCCAGAACGAAGCGGCGATCACCTACGACTATGGAAGCGGTGTCGGCCCTTTGCTGAACCGTCATTCCACCCGGATCAAGGTCCTGTCACTCGATTGGTTTTATGGGCGGTCGTAGTGTGCCGTTTCTAGTGAATTCCAGTTTCCCCGATAGCCCTTGGCCTGCTGGTTATGGGGTCGTTTTGCCAAGGGCCTGAAGCAGCCAATCGATAACGCGTTGCTTGTAGTGCGTTTGGTGTGGTGCGGTCCAGCCACCGATGCCGTGTCCACCTCCGACAATGGGAACGAGCTGACAATCGGCGCCGACACGTTGCATCGCTTGTTGCATGCTATGTGACTGCTCGATCGGCACACCATAATCGCGGGTACCATGTAGTAACAAGTATCGAGGCATGCCACGGTAGACGTGATGGACCACGCTGGCGTCATCCAGGATGCGTTGCTGAGCGGGGGTCTCCAGTTCGCGAAAACCGAGGAACGCGGCCATCCCACCTGAGATGCATCCTCCCTTGGGTCGAGGGATGGTACGGCCGTCCACTGCGCAGGGGTCCTCGCTGACCCTCAGTGCAAAGTCATGTTCACCGAAAAAGGAGACGACAGCGGCCACTCGGCTCTGGGCAGTTGGCCGGGCACCGGCGTACGAGACGATCATGCCGCCCGCCGAGTCACCCATCAAAGCGAGTCGGTCCGGATCGATCCGCAACGTTTTTGACTGGTCCTTTAGCCAGACAATGGCAGTCTGAACGTCTTTCGGTGCTGCGGGAAAACGGTGTTTGGGGGCGACGCGGTAGTTCACACTCACGACGCTGAACCCGGCCGGAAGTAACAGTTCGAAGATCGGTTTGAAACCGGTTTCGATTTGTTGTTTGTCACCACCGGTGAAGCCGCCGCCATGGACGTAGATGACGGCTGGATTCGACATTCCTGGCTGCAGCCACATGTCCAAGTGAAGTGATTCGCCAGCAACCTTGGTGAACTCGACGTCGCGGCGGATTTCTACTTCGGCAGCGAGGAGACCTGGCATGGCGCACAGCAGGGAGAAGATGAAAGAGCAGGTGGGCAGGCGATGCATGGAGCGATCCGTTGAAGAAATGGCACTGACAAGAGAGGGGATGTGGCACACCACGGGAGGAAAGGAAGTTAGAGCAGAAGTTCTTGTATTACACGGGCCGGTTCCACGCCGCTGAGCCGTTCGTCGAGGCCGTGATGATTGAAGACGAGTCGTCGGTGGTCGAGGCCCAGGCAGTGCAACAAGGTGGCGTGGAAGTCGTGCACACTGACGCGATTGTCGACGGCGTGATAACCGAAGTCGTCGGTTTCGCCATACGTGGTACCACCCTTGATACCGCCCCCGGCCAGCCAGACGGAGAACCCGTTTGCGCCGTGGTCTCGTCCCGGTTTTCCCGCCTTTTGCGCAAGTGGCAAGCGGCCGAACTCACCGCCCCACACGAGTAGTGTGGAATCGAGTAGAGAGCGTTGTTTGAGATCTTTGATTAACGCTGCGACTGGCTGGTCTGTTTGCATACAGGAGCGTCTTAGATTGCCCTCGACGTCGCCGTGGTGATCCCATGGATTATCCCCGTTGCCGGTGTTCATGTAGATCTGGACGATCCGGACACCACGTTCCACGAGCCGCCGGGCCAACAGGCACCGGCGTCCATATGATTCCGTTACCGCCTGGTCGAGGCCGTAATCTCGCTGCGTATCCGCGGTCTCGTCCGCGAGATCCATCGCGTCGGTCGCCGTCAGTTGCATGCGGGCGGCCAGTTCATAACTGGCGATCCGCGCTGCGAGTTCCGGTCGGCCGGGACGGCGGGTCTGGTGCTCGCGTGCCATACGTTTCAACAAGTCACGCGAGAAATTCAGAATCGTCGCCGGCAATGGCTGCTGGGCTTTCAGGTTGACCAGAGGCGATCCGATGCTGCGCAGACGTGTTCCCTGATAAATGGGCGGCAGAAAGCCGGATTGCCAGTTTTGCTTGCCGAGCAAAATAGGATTGTGTACGGGATCGTCGAGAGCGACGTAAGCGGGCAAGTTCTGGTTTTCTGAGCCGAGGCCATACGTGACCCAGGCGCCTAGCGAAGGGGAGGCTTTGATGGGACGCCCGCTGTGCATCATCATGATCCCCGTTTCATGGTTAAAGGAACTGGTCCACATCGACCGGATGACCGCGATGTCATCGGCACACGTGGCCAGGTGCGGTAGCAGTTCGGAGAACGGGAGGCCCGACTTGCCATGCTGCGCGAATTGGAAGGGGGAGGGGAGCAAGCCACCCGCCGCGCCGACGGATTCGACGTTGTCGATGAAACCCTGGGGCAATTCGCCTTCGTGTTTGTTCAGGGCTGGTTTCGGATCGAACAAATCGACCTGGCTGGGGCCGCCCGTCATGAAGAACTGGATGACGGATTTTGCCCGCCCGTTGAAGTGCGGGGTCTGGGCACCCAGGTCGGAGGTTCGCGGCGGATTTGCGGCGGTGTCTGTTTGACTCAACAGATCGGCGTCAAGCAGGGTGGCGAGACCCGCACCCAGCAAGCCATCACGCATCCGTCCGAAAAAGTCGCGGCGCCGCTGTGCCGTGTGATCAGCTGGACCGGATTGGCTGGACTGGTGTTGTGGGGACATGGTGCTTGTTCCTTTTGCCTGACTTGGCTGCCGCCATTTCTGCCCGGTCATCTGCGATGCAGTCATCCGCAAGGCGGCTCAATCCACGTAAATCAATTCTGGCGTATTGAACAGAATGTGACAGTAGTTTTCCAATGCGCGCTGCCTGGCCAGTTGGGCGTGCTTGTTTGCGTCCTGGTCGCGTTTGAGCTGTTTTTCCCAGTGGCTTGTTAGTTCCGTAAGTGCCGTTTTATCTCGGTTGCGTTCCGCTGGCGTGGGATCGCGGCCAAAGGCCAGTCGGTAAGCGGTCTCGATGTGGTTATCGCGATCATTGCCTGTCGTGCGGAGTCGTTCTGCGAACCGTGCCGCCGCCGTGCGAACGAATTCACTGTTGAACAGTTGTAGTGCCTGGGTGGGAACGGTCGAATCAGTACGGGCCAGGCAATTGGGCACCATCGCTGGCGTGTCAAACAGGGTGAGCATGGTGTTCGGAGTCTTGCGGCGACGGATCAGGTACAGACTGCGCCGGTGGCCGTGGGGACCAGGCAGGTGGCGGACTTCGCCGTTAGGCTGCACCGAACGTTCCACCGGTGGTCCCAGCGTCGTGGGGTCGAGTTGTCCGGAGATGGAGAGAATCGAGTCACGCATCGCTTCGGCGGTGAGTCGGCGGAAGGGGAACCGGGAGAGCAGGCGATTGTCCGGATCGGCATCTGACAGTTCGCTGACCTGGGAGGCCTGCCTCCAGGCTGTCGACATCATGATCTGTTTGTGGAGTTGCCGAATACTCCAGCCGTTCCGCACGAATTCTGTCGCCAACCAGTCGAGCAGTTGTGGGTGCGAAGGCGCAGCACCAATACGTCCAAAATTCCCCGGAGTATCGACGAGCCCACGGCCAAAGTGCTGCTGCCAGACACGATTGACGATCACTCTCGCAGTCAGGGGGTGGTTGGGTTGAGTGAGCCACCTGGCGAGTGCTAATCTCCGTCCACTTGTTTGGCCAAAGGTGGGCTTTGCGACCCGAAATGGTTTTAATCCCAGATGGATGGCGACAGGCGTCCCCGCATCGACTTTCCTGCCGGGCTGTTGGATTTCGCCGCGTTTGAAGACGTAGACTGGTGTTGGAAGACCGCCCGTATCGGCCAGGCCATGAATGCGTAAATCCCGGATTTTCTGGTCTTCGAGCGCCTTGATTCGGGCACGCAGCGGAGCGATTGATGCATCCGCATCGAACTTGTCGATCTGGTTACGGAGTTCGCGGAGTTGCCGTTGGTCGTCGGTTGACCGTTCTCCCTCGGGTTGCTGCAGTGCGAGTAATAGTCGCGCTGCGACTTGTGGCGTGGTGGGGACCAGTCGCGCGGCTCCATGGCGGTAGAGTTCGCTGGCCCAGAGGGCACCGTCCCACATGCGGATTTCATCGATCAGGATTCCGACCGGAAAGCCAGGTCGACCGCCGATGGTCCAGGCAACGCTATCGGGAAACGGGGCGCTGGTTATCGACGATTGAGTGGCGTCGAGTTGGCCATCGAAATACCAGTCAAAACGGTAACTGTCTGCGGTAAGCTTGCGTCGCACGATGGCGACGTGAACCCAGGTTGCCTTGGGTAACGCTCGAGGGCTCTCGATGATCTTGTGCGGGCCTGTCCCATCGACCTCGCGAAAGTCACCGCTCAGGCTGGCCGTTTTCACGGCGGTTTTGAGATCCACGTTGAAGCGATTCTGGTCCCCGATTTGCCCGGCGCCGGCCGCCGGATCGGGTTTGCCGTCTCCATCAATATCGGGACTCGCGGTCCAGAAGACACTGCCGTACTGGTCGGTAGGTGACACTGTTTTGAGAAAAAATTCTAGCGTCGCATCGCCAGATGCGGCGCCGCGGTGGAACAGAAACGGCCGCTGCGAAATCACTGCCAACCCACCTTCGGCGAGATCCAGACTCGTCCGGTTGGGGACACCCGTAATTCGAGGCGCATCCTTCGATAGGCGTGCCGTCTGTGTTCCTTCGGAGAGGCCAGTCACCGCGTTGAGAATCTCTTGGCCGGAATGCTCAAAACGGTAGTGTGCGACCAATCGTGGGAGGTTGGCCAGCCGCTGAGCGAGCGCCTTGTCTTTGAGTTGCTCCTGAAGCTCTGCGATGTTGTTTCGTAACGCGACGATCGGCGTTTCAAACTGTGCGTTGTAGCGTTCGACAATGGGAGTCGGACGGTCTGAAGGCTGGAACAGGTCGCGGCTGTACCTTGCGGGTACAGGGTATCTGGGTGGGTAGAGTACGACGTTGGGGATTCGCCAGTCGTACGGATCGAGTGCGGGGCGAAAAATAGCTGCAAACCGGTAGTAGTCTTCCTGTGGAATGGGATCGAATTTGTGGCTATGGCAGCGTGCACACTCAAGGGTCAGTCCCATTATGGAGGAGGTGACAATTTCCAGCTGTTCGTTGATCACGCCGAACCGATTGATGATCTTGTTAAACGAACCTTCGTCAGTCGCATCTGAGGCGGTACGCAGAAATCCAGTGGCTACCAGGGAGTCAATCTGTTTCGCGGTCAAAGGCTCGTCGGTTTTCCAAGCGAACAGCTCGTCGCCGGCCAGCTGTTCGGTAAGGAACTGGTCGTAGGGTTTGTCTTCATTAAAAGCGCGGACGACGTAATCGCGATAACGCCACATGAACGGTCGCAGCTCATCTCGGTTGATCTGTCCATGTGTGTCTGCATAGCCAGCTCCGTCCAGCCACCAGAGCGCCTGGTGTTCTCCGTACTGCGGTGATGTCAGCAGCCGATCCAGCAGCGTCTCATAAGAATGCTGTGCGGGTTGGGAGAGCAGGGCCCTTGTATCTTTCAACGCTGGGGGAAGCCCAGTCAATGTGAGTGCGGCGCGGCGCAGCAAGACCAGGGGATCAGCCGGTGGGGAGAAATGGGTTCCATGCGCCTCTAAATGCGCCAGCAGAAACGCGTCGATCGGAGTGCGAACCTGTTGCGCGTGTTTTACTTTGGGTACGCGAGGGTGTTGTGGTGGCTGGAATGCCCAGTGGCTGAGTCGTTCCTTGCTCAACACGGGATCTTTCCGTCGCGGGATCGGGTGAGGCGGCAAGGCGCCTGCGGCAATCCATTGGCGCAGTGCCTCCCGGTCTTGCAAGCGAACTCGGGAGACATACTGCTGGTCTCCGAAAAGGTTTTTGGGCGGAGGCATTTCATCTGCCAGGATACGCTGGTAGACGAGGCTGGATGCGGGATCACCGGGGACAATCCCCGGTCCACTCTTGCCGCCCTTGAGTAGGCTCGCGCGGGTCCGCAGATCGAGCCCGGCTTCTTGCTTCCACTTGCCGTGGCAATCGAGGCAGTTGGTAAAGAACACGTTGACGAAGACTTCTTGCTCGGAGATTGACAGGGCGGCAATCTGCTGGCGCGCGGTTTCGGCATCTTCCCCGGACCGCCGGCCGCCGGCATCGATCCAGCGACGAATCGTAGTCAGTTGCTGGGGCGTTAGTGGCGGGCCCTCGGGCGGCATTTTTCCGCGTTCGAGCTGACGCATCAGCATGCTGGCGGATGCGTTTCCAGCTCGGATCGCCGCGCCCGATTGTCCACCTCGGACGAGATCGTCCCGCGTTAGCAAGTGCAGGCCACCTGACCGCGATTCCGGCCCGTGGCAATCAGCACAGTGCGCGTTGAAGATGGGGAGCACAGCGGTCTCGAAGGTGTCTGCCACGGGAGCAGTCTGTTGGCCAGGAGCCGGTACCGCCACCAGCAACAAGGCCAGCGTTGGCAAATACCTGGTCAGCTCGCAGGAACGCACGGTGGCAGTGCGCATACCACAGTACAGGGAGTTCTTGAGGCCGAAAAATTGGATCCACCGCATGCACTTACTCCGCCGAGCCAGGGTTCGATAGATGGCAGCAGGTGGGGGGAAGACACCGTCACCGGCTGGTCAGGTTGTGTGATGTTACGGGGGCGTCACGAATGAATGAACAACGCCTTTGCACTAGTGCATAGTATGCGCGATGCGGACGGTTCTGTCTCAGATCTGGGCGCTGCGACAGACATCGTCTGTTTTCAGCGGCTGTGGCAGACAGCGTCTTGCGGACGGTGACTGGCGTCTCGTTGGGGGATGTTTTAGGTTGCCCACTCTGACACGGATTGCATGGCCTGTCCCGGTCCACGGGCCGCCCGAGATGAGGAGAAAGCGTAATCGTGACATTTGAACTTCCGGCAGTTGACGACAAGTCTATTTACGACGCGTATGCGACACGCTTCGTTTTTCCCGCGCTGATGATTTCGGTGGAGATTGGCCTCTACGAACATCTTGGTCGAGGGCCCTGCAGTGTTCCTGATCTGGCGCAGGATCTGGGGCTGGATGTGCGGGCCACCGAAGCGGTGGTGGCGGTGGTTGCAGCACTCGGATTTCTGGAAGGAGATGCCGCGGGACGTTTCCGAATGACTCCGCAAGCCGAGGTATATCTTTCCGCGGACAGTCCGTTTTTTCGTGCCGATTTGCCTCATTTCGAGAGCGCCGTAGCCGACGCGTTGCGGCTGGTGATGCGGGTGTCAGGTGCGCCGGTTGAGCCGCTGGCGGTGCAGATTGCGGAGTTGCCCTCCGAACGCGTGCGGACATTTATGGAAGTGATGCACGCGATGACGCTGCCAGCTGCGGCTGGTCTCGCGGAACAGCCAGTGTTTCAGAGGATTCACAATTTGCTCGATGTGGCAGGTGGAACGGGGTCTTTGTCGATGGCATTGGTCAGTCGACACCCGGCGCTCAAGTGCACCGTCCTGGATCTCGCGCCTGTCTGTGCAATTGCCACGGAGCAGATCGACCGGCGTGGGTTAGGCGATCGAGTTCATGTGGTGAGTGCGAATATGTTTGAGGATCCGTGGCCGGTCGGGTATGACGCGTTACTGTTTGGCAACATTTTTCATGACTGGGACCTCGAGTCGTGCCGGGTCCTGGCTCGCCGTGCCTTTGAAACATTACCACCTGGTGGGACGATTTGCCTGCATGAAATGCTGTTGTCGGAAGCCAAAGACGGTCCACTTACCGTGGCGTGCTTTTCGATCGCGATGTTGCTGCATGAAAAGGGAAAACAATTTACGGCGAGAGAATTGCAGCAACTGTTAGCAGAAGCCGGTTTTGTTGAATTTCAGGTTACCCCCTCTTACGGGTATTATTCGTTGGTTTCTGCGAGGAAGAGTCCGCTCGCTTGATCGCTGCCGTTCTTCATGGCAATTGCAACGCGATGGGTCGCACGGTAGAACAGCGCGTGATACGGTGTGCGGAAGGGTAATACCTGCATTTCATTACAAGGAGCCAGGCGGCGTCATGCATTGTAGAACTGCCGATACGAATGGCCAGCTTGCGAAGGTGCACGCACGGGCGTGTGCCGGTACAAAAAGTGCTTCCCGCTGTGTTCCACGCGATGAGACTGCGGTGGGGAAAACCGACAGTCGCACAGCGTGCCTGACCGCGACCTTGTTGCTGGTGTGTGTGATGCTGACGACCCGTGCAACGGCCGACTGGCCACAGTTTCGCGGGCCCGATGGACAAGGACATTCCAGTCTGGAGGGAATTCCTTTGCGCTGGTCCGAGGACGAGGCAGTCGCCTGGAAGACGCCGATTCCTGGCGAGGGGTGGTCGTCCCCGGTGATTTGGGGAAGTCAAATATGGATGACGAGTTCCTCGGAAAAGGGCAAGTCGTTGCATGCGGTTTGTGTCGATCGCGGTAGTGGCAAGCTCTTGCACAACATTCAGGTACTGCAACCCACGGATGGCGGCTCCCGTCATCCTCTGAATGGTTATGCCTCACCCACACCAGTGCTTGATGGGGAACGCGTGTTCGTGCACTTTGGATCGAGGGGAACCGTGTGCCTGGATACGGCCGGCCGCATCCTCTGGAAAAACACATCACTACCTTTTTCCGCTCCGCAAGGTGCCGCCAGTTCTCCAATCCTGCATGAGAATCTGCTGATTCTGCTTTGCGATGGCACTGACACGCAATCGGTCGTAGCGCTTGATAAACGCACAGGTGAGATCGTGTGGAAACAGGCACGCCAGCATCTCGAACGCGCGCGGGCCAAGAACCCGATTTTTCAGATGGCCTATTCGACTCCGTTGGTACAGGAAATTGACGGACAGCCACAATTGGTTGCTACCTGCGCCGATCACGTGGCCAGTTACGACGTGTCGACAGGCAAAGAACTGTGGTGGATGCCCTATGAAGGTTGTTCGATGGTGGGCCGACCGTCCTACGGCAATGGGATGTTTTATGTGCTGGGGGCAATCAAGCTCGATCACCATGCGGTCTATGCGGTCCGTCCTGGCCAGGGACAGCTCCAGGGAACGCAAATTGCTTGGCAGAATTCCGTGGGTATTCCGCACGTTCCTTCGCCCTTGCTTCTAGGGAAGGAACTGCTCGTCGTGAAAGACAACGGGACGGCGACGTGCCTTGATGCATTGACGGGAAAAGTCATCTGGAAAAAGCGACTTGGCGGGAACTACCGGGCGTCGCCTATCCAGGTTCGGGATCGAATTTATGTTTGCAGCGAAGAGGGCAAGACGCTGGTGCTGGCTAGCGGACGAGAGCATCAGGTGCTGGCAACCAGTCAGCTTGACGGCAAGTTTTATGCTTCGCCTGCTGTAGCGGGACGCGCCCTGTTTCTGAGAAGTGCTACCCACCTGTACCGCATTGAGAATTAGACATTGAGGACTAAATATTGCGGACTGAGTTATCACAGGGTTCGACGCGTGCGTACATGTCAGACACGATCGGCGTCCGGGTAACCGGCCAACGGAAGGTATCAGGATGTTCGTTTGGCTGAAGGCGATTGTTTCAGCAATAACCCTGTTTGCCACACCAGCACTAGCCGGAGCGGTTGACGAAGTTCTGGCCGGTACCCGACCACTGACTGCAGTTGGCCCGCTCGATGAGCAGATGGTGGCAGGGATTGACCGGTTTTGCTTGCGAGAACTGGTTGCGGCTCGAGAGCGACGTAACGAGGTGTGGCACCGCGACTACACGAATCCCAACCGCTACGCTGCGAGCGTGGCACCTTTTCGGCAGCGGTTTCTTGAAGCAATCGGCGGGGTCGATCCACGGCTCACAGTCACACATCCGAACCGTTACGGCTTCGAGTTCCTGGAGACAATGGATCGGTCTTCGGTGGTTGCGCGTGACGTCCAGGTGACGGTTCGCCACGTGCGCTGGCAGGTGCTGGATGGTGTGACAGCTGAAGGGCTGCTGTTGCAACCTGAACAAGTTCAGGCGGCGGTCGTCGCGTTGCCTGACGCCGACTGGACTCCAGAGATGTTCAGTGGGGTTGCACCAGGATTGGCTCCGCGACTGCAGCTCGCGCAGCGACTGGCTAGAGCGGGTTGCCTGGTGGCGATACCAATGCTGATCAGTCGCAGTGACGCGCTGTCCGGAAGTCCCCATGTTGCCTACACCAACCAACCGCATCGAGAGTTCTTGTATCGGCAGGCATTTGAAATGGGACGCCATCCCATCGGTTATGAAGTCCAGAAAATACTGGCCGCCGTTGACCTGTTTTCGCAATGGGCACAGCGCCGTGGTGTGCCGTTGCCGATTGGCGTGGCTGGTGTCGGGGAAGGCGCCTTGCTCGCGTTGTATGCGGGGGCGCTCGACCCGCGTATTGAGGCGACGCTCGTCTGCGGTTATTTCCAGCCGCGCGAAGGGGTGTGGCAAGAGCCGATTTACCGGAACGTATGGGGGTTGCTACGTGAATTTGGTGACGCCGAGATTGCCGGAATGGTTGCGCCACGTCGCCTGGTGATTGAGGCTTGTGCGGTTCCGCAAATTGCCGGCCCTCCAGCGTCGCGGCCAGGACGGCGGGCCAGCGCGGCGCCAGGTGAGGTTGGGCCGATCGCGGTAGCACGTGTGCGGAGCGAGTTCGACCGTGCGCAGATGATCTATCAAAGATGTACTGCAGAGTCGGAATTGCGTCTGGTAATCAGCGGCGCCGGCACGGGGCCGGCGGGAAGCGCTGAAGCAATGGGGGCGTTTGGTGGGGCATTGGGAATTGAAATCGCGACTGCTGCGCCACCGGTAGTCTGGCAGCGAGTCAAAACAGTTGAAGATCCGGAACAGTTTGCCCTCCGGCGCGAGGCGCGTCAGTTTGCTGAGTTGCAGCGTCATGTACAGACATTGCTTCGTCTGAGCCCCAAAGTGCGTGAACGCCGTTGGCGCGTAGATCCGAGTACCGCTGCAGCGTGGCCTGCGAAACAGGAAACGCTTAGGGCGTGGGTCTACGACAAGCTCATTGGACGGTTGCCGCACCCCAGATTGTCTCCGAACCCACGTACCCGATTAGTGTTGGATGAGGAACAGTTTCTGGGTTACGAGGTCGTGTTGGACGTCTTTCCGGATGTGATTGCAGCCGGCGTCTTGCTGCTACCAAAGGGGATCAAGGCAGGTGAGAAACGTCCTCTTGTCGTTTGTCAGCATGGTCTGGAAGGGAAGCCGATGGATACGATTTCGCGTGCTGCAGACGTGTACCGTGCATATAAGGCATTTAGCGCGGAACTCTGCAAACGAGGATTCATTGTTTATGCGCCCCAGAACCCGTACCGGGGAGAAGACCGTTTTCGCACGCTTCAACGCAAATCGAACCCATTGCGACGTTCGTTGTTCAGCTACATCATTCCGCAGCATGAACAGACACTCGATTGGTTGGCGACGTTGCCATATGTCGACGCACAGCGGATGGCATTCTATGGAATCTCCTATGGCGGGAAGACGGCGGTCAGAGTACCGCCGATGATTCCACGCTACTGTCTTTCAATCTGCTCGGCGGATTTTACCCGTTGGGTGAAAACCATCGCCACAAACGAAGATCGCTATGGCTATGGGTTTACCCGCGAGTACGAGATCGTCGAGTGGAACATGGGGCACATTGCTAGTTATGCCGAACTGGCAATGTTGATGACGCCACGCCCATTTATGGTTGAGCAAGGGCATCTTGATGGCGGCGCGCCGGTCGAGTGGGTCGCGAGTGAATTCGGGAAAGTGCGGCGCCACTACGACATCCTCCGCCTGGGCGATCGGGCTGAGATTGAGTTCTTTAACGGGGGCCATACCATCAACGGTCAGGGCACCTTTCGGTTCCTGCATCGCCACCTGGATTGGCCCGCGCCGGCACGCTGACGGACAGGTGCGTTGGTTTTTCCAGATTGATAATTTCCAGATTGATGTGCGGGAGTTGAAGTAATGTTGCAGTCCGTTCAAGCGTTAAGTTACGCGATCGTCTTGTGTGATGATATCGATGGTATGAAAGCGTTTTACCGTCGTACATTTTCTTTCCCGGTCGATTCTGAATCTCCCACCAGCCTGGCGTTCCGGGCGGGTGGGGTGTTGCTTGCTCTGCGGAAACGAGAACGCGATTACGATGGGCGAGGAGGTGGTGCGGAGTCGCCCGGCGTCCAGTTGGCTTTTCTGGTTGAGCCGGATGAAGTGGAAGCCTGCTATCGTCAGCTGGTCGAAGCAGGGGTTCCGATTCTCGATCCACCCGCGGATCAACCGCGTGGTCACCGAACGGTCTATTTTTCCGACCCCGAAGGGAATGTCCTGGAAGTTTATGCTGAGATTGGATAATGGCAACACAGCGAGTTGTGCGCGCGGCAGTGGTGGGTGGCGGCGCATTTGGTGAAAGCCATTTGCGAACCTTGGCGAGTATGCCCGATGTCGAGCTCGCGGGTGTGTACACGCTGGAGCAGGTACGCAGCGCAGAACTCTGTGGGCGCTATGGGGGCGTTGGCTATGCCACGCTCGATGCGGTGGCCAGCGACCCGGACCTTGACCTGGTCTGTGTGGTGACTCCTGAGGATGCTCATTTTGAGTCGTTTCGGGTTCTGGCCGAGCACGGAAAGGCGATCTATGTGGAAAAGCCGTTGGCGACTTCCTTGGAAGAGGCCCGTGCCATGGTCGAGTTGTCGCGTTCGATCACGGCGATGAGCGGCCATTGCTTGCGCTTTGAGTCACGTGTTGCTCATGTCATGGCCCAACGGGATCGCTTGGGCCCAGTGCGACACATGAGCTTCCGGAACAAACGCGCCCGAAGTGAAAAAGAAGTATACGGGCGCGTGCATCCGGCTTACGGGATCTTCTGCCACGATATTGAGCTGGCCAATGCGTTCGCCAGGCAGCCGTTTGATCGCGTCTGTGCGTTGGAAACCCGGTTTTCCGAGGGCCAGGTTGACGGAATGAACATTCTCATCGAGTACCCGGGAGGTGTCACCTGTTCGATCGAAGGTGGCTGGTATTTGCCGACGCAGGAAGCTTTGGCGGAAAATGACCGATGTTCGCTGGATTTTGCAGGCGGCACCTTCGAAATCCATTTGCCCAATATGGGATTTACATTTCTCGATTCCAATGGGTACCGGTTCCTGAACCAACAGTACGAGCACAACGTGTACGGAATGGAGTTTGGTGCCTTACGCGCGGCGCTTGAGTACCTCGTGCGCTGTGTGCGCACTGGGACTCGGCCCACGGTGAGCACGATTGAAGACGGGTTTGAGGCGGTCCGCCTGGTTGAAGCGGCTTTGGTGTCGGCGCAGACCGGTCGTTGGATCAACGCGGAAGACATGACGCGGCGGGGAGAATCATGACACAACGAAAACGAATTGCCGCCATCGTCACCGAGTATTTTTCCGGTTCGCATGCAGATGTGATCGTGACCAAGTTCCTTAAGGGTTTTCCGACCGACGGAGGTTTTCTGGAGCCTCGCGTATCGTTGGAGTCTTTGTACATTGATCAGATTTCCGAATCTGATATCGGTGTCGAGTTGGCGGCCGAGTACGGTGTTCAGGTCTACCCCAGCATTGTCCAGACGCTGACCCTGGGTGGCGATGAGCTGGCAATTGATGGGGTTTTACTGATCGGTGAGCACGGAGACTATGCCTGGAATGAAAAGCAGCAACAGCTGTTTCCACGCAAATATTTTCTCGAGCAGATCTGCGGCGTGATGGCAACGAGTGGCCGCCCGGTCCCGGTTTTCAGCGACAAGCATCTCTCATACAACTGGCACGATGCGCAATGGATGACGGACCGCATGTCCGAATTAGGGGCACCCTTTATGGCAGGCTCATCACTGCCTGTAGTGTGGCGGAACCCGTGGCTCGAACACGAACTGGAGACACCCCTCGACGAAGCCGTAGCGGTTGGCTTCTCAGGTTTGGAGATCTATGGTTTTCACACACTTGAGGTACTGCAGTGCATGGTCGAGCGTCGTGCCGGTGGTGAGACAGGTGTGGCGGCAGTTACGTGCCTGGAAGGGGAGGCTGTGTGGCAGGCGGCGGAGCGGGGCGACTGGTCACGGGAGTTGGCGCAAGCGGCCTGTGACACGATCCAGAACAAGCCCGCGGGGCCGATCGAAGCGCATTGCGAACATCCTGCGCTGATGCTGATTGAATATCGAGATGGATTGCGTGGTGCCGCGCTGATGCTGGATGGTTATGTCACCGATCTCGCGTACGCTGGCCGGGCAGGTGACCGAGTGATGGCGACGGAGTTCTACGCGCAGGGGCATGGCGACGAAGACGGACCCTATGCCCATTTCGCCTATCTGTCGTTGAATGTCGAAGAGATGTTTGTTCATGGAACCGCGACGGTACCCGTGGAGAGAACACTCTTGACGACCGGTGTGTTGGAAGCGATGCTCACATCGCGACACCAAGGGCATTTGCGTCTGGAGACTCCGTGGCTGGAGGTTGTCTACCAGTGCAGCAAACCTGCTCCCTGGCGTCCCACTGGCCCCCGGCCGGCCGGCGCCTGTCTCGATCCTTGGCCTCCCGGTAGTTGACCGACGTTTGTCAGACGAGTGGACGACTATGACACCGCGCGCAGATGCCCATATTCATCTCTTTTCTGGTGGTTATCAGGATTCGTCGTTGGCATCCCGGCCCGGCGTGGCGATCGATGAGACAGTCTGCTACCACTCACTGGCACTTGAATGGGATGTGACTGCTGCCTTGGTGGTTGGTTTTGGAGGAGAAGACTGGTGCGTCGAGAATAATACGTATCTCGCCGAGCAAGTGGGGCGTTACGATTGGATTCGCCCATTGGCCTACCTCACGCTTGACACTCTGCTCCCGGTTGACGAACTTGAGCGGTTGCAGCAACAAGGATTTGTGGGAGTGAGCTTGTTTCTATTTGACGATAAATCGGCAGGGCTGGCTGCGGTGCCCGACACGTTCTGGGACTGGATTGTACAACGGAACTGGCTGGTAAGTGTCAATTCTCAGGCTGCCGGTTGGCGTAATTGGGCGCCGATATTGGAACGTTTTCCTGATTTGCGTCTGTTGGTTTCCCATCTCGGACTGCCGCCGGCGATGAAGGAACCAGCCGCGGCTCCACAGGCGGAAGCTGCCCTGCAGTCCGTGACTGAACTGGCCAAGTATCAGAGTGTCTTTGTCAAGCTGAGTGGTTTTTATGCACTCACGGTTCCTGGACACGATTACCCTCACCAGGCAGCCTGGCCCTACGTCAAACGATTGATCGAAGCATTTGGGAGCGAGCGATTGCTGTGGGCCTCTGACTTTTCGCCTTGCTTGGATTGGGTGACCTTTCCACAGACCTTTGACCTCTTCCAGAAAATGCCGTTTTTCTCCGCGTCAGATTTGGCGGCGATTACCGGTGGTAATCTGCGCAAACTATTGGGCGCGATCCGACCAGCTGCCGCCCGCTGAGATGCGCAGCTGGCGTGTGGCAGGGCTGTGGCGGCGAGTAGAGTACGCGGCACTCGCAGGTGATTCTGGACCCGTTGGCGTCTTGAAATGAGACAACAATCTCAATTCAAGACACATTCGCCTGGAGCAGGACGCCACCGATCTTTTCGGTGAATGGGTTATTGGCCAGAAAACGACGGGGTTTCTCCGGAAAAAATTCATCATGGCCAGGGGACGCGGTTGCTTTGTCAGACCGTGGCACGCGTTTTGCATTTAGTACGGTCTGTCACAGTTTCTGGTGACGACGTAGTCACCCTGTTGGATTTGACGGTTTCTTGACTTTGGTTAATTCGGGGGCTTCTGAAATTATGGGTAATTTATTTGGGTTTGGGGGACGGCGAGTGGCGCGCCTCAGAGAGCGTCAGCGGTTCTCGCGGCGGTCAGGGTTGCGAGTAGAACGCCTGGAAGCACGTCAGCTATTGGCGGGTGATTTACTGGTGGGTGATTTTCATCCAGACCAGTTTTTGGTCCGCTTTACAGATGTGGCGGCTGCTGAAAGCCATTTGGAGGGAACTAAACTTGGCGACCAGTTGGGATTCGGGTTTTACGAGGTCTATCTCGACTCAGGCGTCGGCTTGGACCAGGCGATGGAGCACTACAACCAGCTGCCTGGCGTGGATTACGCCCAGCGTGACTTTGTGCTGCAACACGAGTCTACGGCCCCCGATGACGCCTATTTTGATTCGCTGTGGGGACTCCACAACACGGGTCAGACAAACGGTACGGTCGACGCAGATATTGATGCGGTAGAGGCCTGGGACGTCGAAACCGATGCCAGTTCGATCATCGTGGCAGTCATTGATACCGGGATTGACTATACCCACGAGGACCTCGCCGGCAACACCTGGGTCAACACTTCAGAAGCGAACGGTACGCCGGGTGTCGACGATGACGGCAACGGGTACACCGATGATATCTACGGCTACGATTTTTATAACGAAGATGGTGACCCTTTTGACGACAATGGTCACGGTACACACGTCTCTGGAACGATCGGCGCGGTTGGCAACAATGGCATTGGAGTCACCGGAGTCTCCTGGGAGGTCCAGTTGATGGGGCTGAAGTTCCTCAACGAATCGGGTAGTGGGTACACCAGTGACGCAGTACGAGCTGTCGATTACGCCCGAGAAATGGGGGCCCAGGTAATCAATGCCAGTTTTGGGGGAGGCGGTTATAGCACCGCGATGCACGATGCAATTGAGGCGTTTGGTGATGCCGGAGGCATTTTTGTGGCGGCCGCGGGCAACGCCGGCAATGACAACGATAGTGACCCCTCCTATCCCGCTAATTATGACCTTCCCAACATCATCTCGGTAGCGGCCAGCGATGACGACGACGAACTAGCGAGTTGGTCGAATTATGGAACTGCTTCCGTCGACATCGCGGCACCAGGCGTTTCCATCTTGAGTACTTTGCCTGAAGACGGTTACGGTACAGCCAGCGGTACATCGATGGCCGCGCCGCACGTCGCGGGTGCCGCGGCGCTGGTCTGGGCAGCTCACCCCGATTGGACGCATCAGGAGGTGATCGATGCGCTGCTGGACTACGCCGACCCGATTTTACTTGACGTGGTTGCCAACGGGCGACTTAATGTCAACGAAGCAATTCAAGCCAGCCTGGTCGATGCCGATGGCCCCCGTGTAACCGATGCCAGTTGGTCTGGTGAGACAAATCGTCTGGACCAGGTGACGGTGACCTTCAATGAAGCAATTGACGCGGCCACGCTGACGGATGCTGATATCGAGTTGACCGATCCGGCAGGCAATCTGATTCCAGTCAGTTCCGTTTCCGCGGTAGATGGATCCGGCGGCAAGGAATTCGCGATTGCTTTTGAAGAACAATCGGCGGCTGGAACGTACGAAGTCACACTGGGGCCAGAGGTTGCTGATGAGGAAGGCAACTTGATGGATCAGGACCGTGACGGCACCCAGGGAGAGGCGGAAGACGACCAGTCCAGATCGACTGCCAGCATCCGGGAAGTGCTGGAATATTCGTGGACAGGACGCAAAGCGCTTCGCGATCGTCGTTCAACGACGGTCAAGTTCAGGGTCGGTGACGATGTCACCATCGATGACATTGATGTCCGGGTTGATTTGGACCATACCTGGGATAGTGATTTACAGTTAATCCTCATCAGTCCTGATCGCACGAAGGTCCGCCTGTTTAACCGGTCGGGTGGATCTGGTGACAACATCAAGGCGACCTTCGATGATGAGGCTACGACGCCAATTGCCGATGGATCGGCACCATTTGATGGAGATTTCATCCCGGACCGAAGCCTCTCGAAATTTGATGGCGAGTCGACTAAAGGTACCTGGAAGTTGCGGATTCGGGATCGGGCAGCTGGGGATGTGGGTACCATTTACGGAGTGACTCTCATCGTCACGCCAGACAGTAGTTCCACCTCGTCCAGTACGAGTACGAGTCCCATCTTTTCGCCCTACCAGCAGCTTGCTGG
>MDTE01108722.1_pt1 | contig 38199 bp, 37 predicted proteins | sample 811231 | NCBI WGS metagenome assembly MDTE01 (sample SAMN05326651, study PRJNA326480) | marine metagenome | isolation source: seawater | place: Indian Ocean: Red Sea | collected 2010 | reverse complement strand
TTAATTGTCGGAGGAACACAATTGTTTTCCATTGCAAGTATGGATGCAACCGCTTCTATCCCTCCAGCACCAGCAGCTAAATGTCCTGTCATCGATTTAGTAGAGGAAATAACGGTATTGTAAGCACTTTCGCCTAAAGCTAATTTTATAGCCAGAGTCTCTGTCCGATCGTTATATTGAGTGCTTGTACCGTGGGCATTAATGTAGTCAATTTGATCAGGAGATATTTCAGCGTCATTGATTGCACGTTGCATAGCTAAAGCCTGACCTTCTGGATCTGGTGCTGTGTCATCTGTAGCATCGAATGACCAGCCGATCCCAGCAATTTCTGCATAAATCTTTGCATTACGTGCCAAAGCAGATTCCTCTGATTCAACCATCAATACACCAGCACCTTCACCTAAAATAAATCCATCACGATTTGAATCAAATGGTCGAGAGGCATGTTCAGGATCGGAATTGTTTTTTGATAATGCACCTAATCTACCCATAGATGACAAAGCAAGTGGTGTAATCATTGCCTCAGCACCGCCTGCTAATATTGCTTTCGAATGTCCTAATCGAATCATATTTAATGCATGACCAAGTGCATCTGTACCTGAAGCACATGCGGTGTTGATAGTAGTGTTTGGACCACGAATTCCTAGTTCACGACCGAGTCGTGCTGCTCCCATATGTTGCCCCATTCGGGTTATTATGAAAGGATCAACTTTTGAAGAGCCACGCTCAGTATAAACATCCCAATGGGGACCCATATTAAAAACGTCTCCTGACGTTGCTATTACAACACCGATATCATTTTTATTGGCGTCATTGATCGTATAACCACTGTCTTTAAATGCTTGTATGCCGGCCGCGGTTGCAAATTGAGAAAATCGTCCAGTACGACGAATGACTTTTTTATCGAGATATAGAGTTGGATCGAAGTCTTTAACTTCACCAGCAATCTGAACAATTAGATCAGAAGGGTCAAATTCGTGAACTGTATCGATACCATTTCTACCGTTTTTGAGACCGTCCCAATAATTTTCAATATCATTACCAATAGGTGTGACCGCACCAACTCCAGTAATTACAGCTTTATGCAAAATACGCGTCATGATTAACCTTGTTAATATTAAACACTAATATGAGTCAAGCTTTGCAAAAATTCCCGAATATTCAAAGACAGCATTGATGGTTGATCTGTAGGAACAGGGTGGCCCGCTCCTTCAATTAATGAAATCCTTGAACCGACTATTCGACGGTGTAATCTTTGTACAGCTTCCGGAGTCATCATATCCGTTTCAGCTCCACGTACTAACATTACCGGGCATTGAATTTTATCAGTTGAATCCCATAAATCATTATAACGTTTCTGTGTTGGATCTGCCGGTGCAGGACGGATCGTGGGGTCCCTAAAAGCTGGATCGAAGTTCCATCGATATCGACCATTCTGTAAATGCAAAGCACTGTTGATACGACGTTCAAGTTGTTCAGATGTTGCGTAGGGATAAAATGGTCGAAATGCATCTGACGCTGCTGCCATTGATGGAAATTCTTCTGCAGTAGAGAGTAATTTTCTTGCTGACTCCATCCCAGAACGCAATACTTCTGGTGCTGCTTCGATAAGTATTAGCGCAGTCACCATTTCAGGATGTTCAGCAGCATAGCAAATAGCAGTAGCACCACCCATTGCTTGTCCGACAATTTTAACTGACTGTAATTTTAGATTTTCAATAATTGCTTCAAGGTCTTCAACTTGTGCAGTACGACTATAATCTTGATTTGGGGCATATTGGCTTTTGCCATAACCACGCGCATCGATCGCAATAGTTCGAAATTCACGACCTAAATCTGAGCCAACATCTAGCCATATTTTGCTTGTCTCAATATAACCATGAAGGAATATGATTGCATTTTTTGCACGTGGGTCACCCCATTCTAAAAAATGAAAGTTAAAACCATTCGCTTCAATATATTGTTCACGTGGTTTTGTAGAAGGTGCCATTAAATTTTCCCATCTAAATTATTATCAATGAAGAACTTTACTATTCTAACATTTTTAATGTTCTAATCGAATAAATTTGATATCAAAGTAGAATCTCACATAAATACACATTACACTTCGATATATTATGCCTATCTATCAATATCAATGTTTAAACTGTAAAAATAGTGTAGAACTATTTTTCCGTTCAGTACAAAAAAGTCAAAAGGCAATATGCCCTGACTGTAATAGCCCAAAACTTAAGAAATTAATCTCGAAAGTTGCACAAATACGATCAGATCAACAACGTTTAGATGGCCTTGATATTAATCATGAATTAGGAAAACTTGATGGTAAGAGTGAGGCTGATTTCGCTCGATGGAGTAGACGAATGGGGAATGAACTTGGCGATGAATTAGGATCAGAATTTCGAAACATGGCTGATCGTGCTGATGCAGGCGACGATCCAATTGAACGTGTCGACCCAGCACATACCCTTAGGCATCAAGTTGATAAACAGCGAGATTCAATTTCAGAGTGATCGGAAGTTAAATGCCCATCTATGATTACCGTTGCAATAAATGCTCCCATTTACAAAGTATCTTTATTCGAAATTTAAAAAAGAAATTAAATCCAAAATGTGAAACTTGTGATTCCAATGATATGAAACGGCTGATGTCAAAATTATCTCCTGTGAAGAACGATACTCAAGTGATGGATTCTTTAGGAATGCCTAATCCTTCAGGTTCAGTTGAAGACCCTCGCCAAATCGGAAGATGGGTTGAAAAACGTTTTGAAGATTATGGAATGGACGTACCTGAAGATACTCGGGAAATGATCGATGCGGCACGTGAAGGGCAATTCCCCGATCCTATCAGTGATATATAAGAAAATTAAAATTTAAAAAATAAAAATAATTTAATGCTTGTACCGGCAAGAAATGCTAACCTGCCGCGCGTTGATAGAGTTTGAATTATACTATCAAAATATTGTTAATCCCCATGGAAGGTATGCGATTATATGGAGATCCTCTATTTGGCAATTGTAGCCAGTATTATAGGCTTAGGTTTTGCATTTATTACAACTCGTAGCTTGCTTTCTGAAGATGAAGGCGACGATACGATGCGTAGTATCGGGCAGTCAATTCAAGAAGGTGCCGCAGCATTTCTTAAACGTGAGTACACATTCCTCGCAATTTTTGTAATTGCAATAGCGGTAATACTTACAATTTTTGTTGATTTAGACGCCTTGGATAAATTCGGCAAAGCGCAAGGAGAACTAACAGATCTCCCACGCACAGGAATTTCATACATTATAGGAGCTCTTGCATCAGCAACAGCAGGATATATTGGTATGTATGTTGCTGTAAGAGCTAATGTACGAACAGCAGCAAAAGCACGTGATGGATTAAACCCAGCCTTACGTGTAGCTTTTTCATCTGGATCGATTATGGGTGTCACCGTAACAGGACTAAGTCTTGCATGTGTTTCTCTACTATATCTTCTATTTCAAGATGTTGGAGCATTAACAGGCTTTGCTTTCGGCGCATCGTCAATTGCATTATTTGCACGTGTCGGAGGTGGAATTTATACAAAAGCTGCAGATGTTGGTGCTGATCTTGTAGGTAAGGTTGAAGCAGGTATTCCTGAAGATGACCCTCGAAACCCAGCAACAATCGCTGATAATGTTGGTGATAATGTCGGTGATGTTGCAGGTATGGGTGCAGACCTATTTGAATCTTATACTGGATCCATTGTCGCTACGATTGCACTTGGTTCAGCAAGTGCAGTAATGCTGGCCAATGATAAGTTTTCAGATATTGCGTTTACATTACCAATACTTGTCATGTCGATCGGAATTATTGCCTCAATTATTGGAACTTTTTTAGTTCGTACTAGTGAAGAAGCGACAATGGGTAGATTGTTATGGGCATTACGAACTGGGATTTTTGGTGCTAGTGGACTAGTCCTATTAGGAACTGCAATATCAATCATTATACTTGATTTAGATTTTAAATATTTCTGGGCTGTTTTAATTGGTTTGGTTGCTGGTCAAATTATCGGTACAGCAACTGAATATTATACTGCCTATGAATTTAGTCCTACACAAAAACTATCGGAACAAGCTGTTACAGGTGCAGGTACATTAATCATTGGGGGACTAAGTCTCGGTATGATGTCAACGGCAATTCCCCTAATTACAATTGTAGTTGCAATTTGGGGAACATATGAACTTGCGGGTCTCTATGGAATTGCATTAGCGGCAGTTGGAATGCTTGCACCATTAGGAATTACACTTGCGACAGATGCATATGGTCCAGTTGCTGACAACGCCGGAGGTATAGCAGAGCAAGCAGGACTTCCTGAAGAAGTGCGTGAACGAACCGACGCACTCGATAGTTTAGGGAACACTACAGCGGCTACAGGTAAAGGTTTCGCAATTGGTTCTGCTGTATTAACATCACTAGCTTTATTAGTTACATACTCTCTAACTGTTGAGATCGATAGTTTTGACTTATTGGATGTCAAAGTACTCTTAGGCTTATTGTTAGGCTCTTTGATGCCTTTCATTTTTGGAGCGATGACCATGGGTGCTGTGGGTAGAGCTGCGACGGCTATGGTAAACGAAGTTCGTCGACAATTTCGAGAGCATCCCGGGATCATGGATGGTAGTGCAGAACCTGACCACACCCGTGCTATTTCAATAGCAACCGATGGATCACTCAAAGAAATGATACTTCCAGGGGCGATCGCAGTCATTGCGCCAATTGCTGTTGGAATATTATTAAGTGCGAATGCACTTGGTGGATTTTTAGTTGGTTCCATTGCTTCTGGTGCCTTGCTTGCATTGATGATGGCTAATGCAGGTGGTGCTTGGGATAATGCGAAGAAATTTATAGAGGCTGGGCATCATGGTGGTAAGAATTCGGATGCACATCATGCTGCTGTCGTAGGTGACACGGTTGGGGATCCATTCAAGGATACTTCAGGGCCTGCACTCAACATCCTTCTCAAGCTAATGTCAATTGTTGCAGTCGTCTTTGGGCCATTGTTTTTATAACTTAATTGGGGATAGGGAAATCTCTATCCCCAATTAAAATTTCTCGAATTTTTCAACATTCGTTACAAAAACAACTGCACCACCAGCTCGTACTTCTATAGGCTCAGCACTGAATGCTCCTTCACCTAAAAAAGGAAGTGTTTGAGCTGGAACGAGTTCTTTCCGTGCATGGCAAAGAGATTCAACCAAACTTAAAAGTTCATCAAGTCGAGAGCTTGCTACTCCAGTGATGAGTGTCACATTTCCTCTACGAAGAAATCCGCCAGAAGAACCAATTTTTGTTGATGCAAAGCCTTTTGCACTCATCTGTTCAGATAGTTTTCCTGCATCTGCATCAGAAACAACTATAAAACATAATTTGTCAATGGGTTTACTTTCATCGAGCATAAATCACTTCCTTAGCTAATATCTAATTTATTCAATTGAAGAAAACGTTTCAATAACTTTAATACAAATTCTATCTCCTATAAGTTAAATTTTATTGATAAATTACTTCTACCAACTGTTCCAAAATCGTAACCTGTATATTATTGTTTAAAATCAAGTCAAATCATGAGGTCAAATGTCGTCCGAAACAGAAATTTTAGAACAGTCTGAAGATCAGCCAGCATTAGAGACTATCGTATCGTTAGCCAAACGAAGAGGATTCGTATATCCATCTGCAGAAATTTATGGCGGTTTGTCAGCATCCTATGATTATGGTCCTTTAGGCGTAGAAGTAAAACGGCAGATTCGAGATCTATGGTGGCAATCTATGGTTCGCGAACGCGACGATATTGTTGGGATTGAAGCAGCAATCATTACAAACCCACGTGTATGGGAAGCGTCTGGACATCTTGATGTTTTTAGCGATCCACTTATTGATTGTCTTAATTGTAATGCACGAATACGTGCTGATCATTTAGAAAATAATCAATGTTCAGAGTGCGGTGCAAAAGATAATTTTACTGAAGCACGAGACTTTAACCTAATGCTTAGTACAAAAGTTGGCCCAGTTCAAGATGATTCAGCTACTGCTTATCTTCGACCAGAAACAGCTCAAGGAATGTTTATCAATTTCGAAAATGTCCAAACTACTACACGTAAAAGACTACCGTTCGGAATAGCACAAATCGGAAAATCATTCCGAAACGAAATAACAACAAAACAATTTATATTCCGTACAAGAGAATTCGAGCAAATGGAGATGGAGTTTTTTTGCAAACCAGAAGAATCCCTGAGTTGGCATTCTTTCTGGAAAAAAGAGCGTATGCGATGGTATTACCGCTTAGGAATACGCCCAGAAAATTTACGTATGCGAGATCACGATGCAGAAGAACTTTCACATTACTCAAGTGGTACATCCGATATAGAAGTAAGATATAGATGGGGTTGGGGTGAATTAGAAGGAATTGCACATAGAGGTGATTACGATCTATCTCAACATAGTTCACATTCAGGTAAAAAATTAACTTATTTTGATCCTGATACAAACGAACATATTGTTCCACATGTAATTGAACCTGCTGCTGGAGTAGATCGGATTCTACTAACATTATTAATAGATGCCTACAACGAAGAGGCTACCTCCAATGGTGAAATGAGAACTGTTCTGAAACTTGCGCCAGAAATTGCTCCTGCTGAAGTAGCCATTTTGCCTTTATCTCGGAATGAAAAATTAGTTCCAACGGCTAAAAAAATACACGATCTAATCAGGCCACATTTTCGTTCACAATATGATGATGCGCAATCTATTGGTAGACGTTATAGGCGTCAAGATGAAATTGGCACACCACTTGCGATTACTGTAGACTTCGATACTTTAGATGACGACGCAGTTACGATCCGTGACCGAGATACAATGGAACAAGTTCGCGTCCCTGTAGCTAAAATTATTGAATCAGTAACTAATCGACTAGACGAATTAAAACCGCATATACCAGAAATGGATGAAATTAATGTCTAATATTTCAAAACCCGCACGAAGATTGCTACATACATCAGATGTTCACTTAGGAGCATTTGATAGTAGTGGAAGCGATCAAGAAACCCGTGATAAACATCACTTTTACTTCACCCGTGTAATGGATATCGCAATTGAAGAAAAAGTGGATTTTGCTGTGATTGCAGGTGATTTTTTTGATAATGCACGTGTGTATGAAGAAACATTGCAATTCGCATCAGATCAAATAGCACGTTTAGATGCCCCTGTGATTATTACACCCGGAAATCATGACCATGTAGGACCAGGATCTGTTTATGACCGATTTGATTTTAAAAATGAAACCCCTAACTTAAGTATTATGAGAACATCCGATGGAGAAACTATACATTTAGAAACATTAGATGTCCAAGTTTGGGGTAGAAGTCATACAGAACAGTTACCGGATTTCCAGCCTTTTATCGACCCACCTCCGCGAGGTAACGCGCCTTGGCAAATTGGAGTAGGCCATGGTCACTATATCCATCCAAAAGCATTATTGCATCACTCATTTCATATTCGTGAACAACATTTAATTGACAGTCAACGTGACTACATAGCACTTGGTCATTGGGAACAAATGACACGCGTTTCTGGTGGTGAATCAGTAGTAGCTGCTTACTCAGGTGCTCCTGAGGGTTTAGGTCATGTTGGAGAAATTGGTGGTCGAGTATTAATAGTTGACCTACACGAAGATGGTAAAGTTGAAATAACTGCACATTCTGTAGCAGATAAGCCTAGCATCGCACATGATGATATACCAATACTCGAAGCTCTAATAGAAGGACCATAGTAGAGAAGTAATTATTACTGGTAGTAGTAGTTACTAGCTGGGAATTTTTGCCCGTGCTGCGTCTTTATCAGTGAACCAGAGTGCATTAATTTCTGTGTACACCTTTTCATCATCAGGCACGTCATCTTCTTCAAATATAGCCGTGACAGGACAAGCAGGTTCACAGGCACCACAATCGATACATTCATCAGGATCAATATATAATATTTTATCAGCACCTTCTTCAAAATGAATACAGTCGACTGGACACACATCAACACAAGATTGGTCCATTGTGTCGATACAAGGAGAGGTGATAACGTAAGTCATACAATGCCCTTTCAGAGGTCTCCCTCACTAGCTGATTTGCGCCGCATCTATAGTCTATGACTAATTATATCTTGGATACAAGTCCATTTCTGAATAACTTATGATCTATTAAATTTTTTCCAAATTTTCCACCATTGAGATCTTCGTAATCGACGTTCTTCTAATAATTTCAATTCTTCATGTTTAAGTTCATTTTGTGCTTGAAGAAAAAAAGTTTCTAACTTCCTGCGTGTCATCATGGTTAGCATCATAATTTCTTCTATTTTATTCGAATCAACTGCAATTTCAGGCCAAAATTTAATTAGTGTGTTTTCAAAATTTGGAACGACAGAACTAGACGAGAGTACATATTGACGTAATTCATTAGATAGACCAGAGAGTGCAGTGTCGATTCTTTCGATTTGTTTGGGTAAACAATTTAATTCAATAATTGCTTTGTTCAATTCAGAAGTTAAAAAATGCATTACTGGTTTTAAGGCAGCGATATGTGTTTTCCCTGTTTCTGGATCAATTTCAGAACCAGGACGTGCCAAATGGTAAAGCAATGCTAAATAAAGTATTTTGGGTTCTTCTTGTTGCAATGTAATAGTAATCATAGGTCCTACTAGACAACATTGAGTATGTTTTTTAGAAATTTTCCCGTATAGGAAGATTTATTTTTTGAGACTATTTCCGGGCTACCTTCTGCTAGAATTTTACCACCTTGTTCGCCCCCCTTAGGACCCAGATCTATTAGCCAATCTGCATTCTTGATGACATCCAGGTGGTGTTCGATAACAACAACTGTATTACCTCCATCAACTAAAGTTTGTAATACTTCAAGTAATTGTGCAGTGTCATGAAAAGAAAGTCCTGTAGTTGGTTCATCAAGGATATACATTGTTCTTCCTGTAGCACGTTTTGATAGTTCAGATGCTAGTTTTATTCTTTGAGCTTCTCCTCCAGATAAAGTAGTTGCTGGTTGTCCTAGTTTCATGTAACCAAGACCAACACGCACTAAAGTATCTAATTTTCTTTTTGGACGTGGAAATGCTTCGAAAAAATTAAAGGCTTCCGTGACTGTCATATCTAATACATCTGCAATGTGTTTACCGCGGAATAATATTTCTAAAGCTTCTCGGTTATAACGTGATCCTTCACATATCTCACAAGCAACCATGACATCTGGTAAAAATTGCATTTCAATTAATGTGTACCCATCACCACGACATGCTTCACATCTCCCACCTTTTACATTAAATGAAAATCTACCAGGTTTATATCCGCGCGCACGCGCTTCAGGTACTTGTGAGAATAATTCACGAATTAATGTGAAAAGGCCAGTGTATGTAGCTGCATTACTTCTAGGTGTCCTACCGATGGCAGTTTGGTCGATCACAATTACTTTATCAAGATATTCGGTACCTTCGATTGATTCATGTTCACCAGCAAGTTCACGTGCACCATTTAGATCGTAAGCCAAACGTTTTGCAAGGATTTCATTCACTAATGTGGATTTACCCGATCCTGAAACACCTGTCACTGCTATAAATGTGCCTAAAGGAAAATTAACATTCAATTTTTTTAAGTTATTTGCTTTTGCGCCACGCACTATCAAGCAATTACCATTACCCGTTCTACGGTTTTCGGGCATAGGAATTGTTTTTTTTCCAGACAGATATTGTCCTGTTAGTGATTTTTTTTGTCTTGAAACTTGAGTCGGGGTTCCGGTTGCAACAACTGTCCCACCATGTTCACCAGCACCAGGACCTATATCAATCAAGTGATCGGCAGCGCGCATCATCGCTTCATCATGCTCAACAATTAAAACTGTATTACCTAAGTCACGTAAATTGGTCAAAGTTTGAATTAGTCGATCGTTATCTACAGGATGTAATCCTATCGAAGGTTCGTCGCATACATACAAAACACCCATTAGAGCCGATCCTATTTGAGTCGCAAGTCTGATGCGCTGTCCTTCACCACCGGATAAAGTAGCTGCTGAGCGATTAAGATTAAGGTAGTCTAATCCAACATTTTTGAGAAATCGCAGTCGACCTTCTATTTCTTGAAGAATTTGTTGTGCAATCTGCTGATGCCGTTCAGATAGTTCAGTATTTTTAGCAGATAATTTTTCAATCCAATCATACGCATCTAAAACGCTGTCACTAACTGCTTCAACTATAGATCGATTAGTAATCCGGACTGCGACTGATGAAGGTTTTAAACGTGCGCCTGCACATGAAGGACATGGCATACTAATCATAAATTGCTCAAACATTGAACGCGTGCTATCAGACTCAGTATTGAGATATCTTTTCTTTAGTATCGACAGTACTCCATCCCATTGAATGCTATACTCACGTTTCCTGCCTCTTCTAGATTGAAATTGGACAGTAATAGTTTCATCCTTAATTCCGTACAATAAGATGTCCATTTGTTCTGTTGCAAATTGATCGATTGGGGTGTCCATATCGAAACCAAAAGCTTCGCCAGCTGCAATTAATTGTCGCTGATACCAATTAAATCGAAAACGATTTCGATGAAAAGGAACAATCGCACCTTCTGATAAAGATAATTTTGGATTTGGAATAATTAATTCTTGAGCAAATTCAAGTTGAATACCTAGTCCAGTACAAGTTGGACATGCTCCGTGCGGTGAATTAAATGAAAAATTTCGTGGTTCAATTTCTCCAACTGAATATGGCTGATGATCAGTATTTGAGCATGAGAAATGCTCTGAATAAGTTTCTTCTTTTTGAACATCACCATTTACATCTACAATCGCTAATATAACTGTCCCCTTACTCAACATAAGTGATTGTTCAACCGATTCAGTAATACGTTGATGTGTATCTGAAAAATCAGCATCGTTCTTAGCAGGAAAACTTATTCGATCAACTACAATATCAATGTCATGCCATTTATTTCGTTCGAGATTAATATCATCATCGATGCTTATTATTTCTCCATCTATGCGAGCACGAACATATCCAGCTGAACGAATGTCACGAATAATTTGTTGATGTTCACCACGACGATGCCGGATTAATGGAGACAATAACATGCCTCTTCGACCAGAGGCTTCTGTTAAAATGTCATCGACGATTTCTTGAGTGGTTTGGCGTTCAATTATTCTGTCGCAATGAAGACAATGTGGTGTGCCAATACGTGCATATAGAAGTCGCAAATAATCATAAATCTCTGTGACGGTAGCGACTGTTGAGCGAGGGTTTTTTGATACACCTTTTTGATCAATAGATATAGATGGAGAAAGACCTTCAATTGCATCTACATCAGGTTTTTCCATTAATCCTAAAAATTGGCGTGCGTACGCAGAAAGGGATTCTACATATCGACGTTGCCCTTCAGCATATATTGTATCGAATGCTAGTGATGATTTTCCAGAACCGGAAACACCAGTAATTACCACCAATTGATCACGTGGTATTTGTACATTAATGTTCTTCAGGTTATGTTCGCGTGCTCCAGTCACGCTAATGTGATCTAATGACACAGTTTCGCTCAATTATATGGTTTCATCATCAGGTGGTTCCGTTTCATCATCAGGCGGTTCCGTTTCATCAGAAAGTTCATTCTCAATTTTAGGAAGGTCTTCTAAAGTTAAATCATCGAAAGAAATATCTTCTAAAGCATCAATTTTTTCAGTATCTGCATGTGACGTTCCAAAAATAAAATTGATCGCCCCCGGATCACTGCCTAATGATTCTAATTGTTGTTTTAATTGCTCTTCAGCATCTTTCAATTGTTCTTCAGTGACCCCCATAGATTTTAGAGTGTTTGACATTAATTCTTGTACTTCTTGCATATCGCCACGAATTAATGCATCAGCCATTTCTAATTGCGTTTCAATCGCACGAAATCGATCTCTTCTATCTCGCGGGTCATCAGTAGTAAGAATTGTCGAAATCAATCGAGTGAATAAATTTGAGGTACGTGCAATACGTACCCGATCATCTGGTTCATCTGGAAAATTTCCAGTTACAGTAACTTCAAGTCCTGAATTAGGATCAGTAGCATGGTATTGTTGCGGCATCTAACTAATCTTTTCCGATAATTTATATTTTATTTGGCAAATAATACCAATCTTATCGCAATATAGTGATTTACTTTAAAAAATAGTGAGATATTTTTACGATAAGAGTAATATAGTAGGCATAGTTTATGAAAATCGGTAGAAATTATACGATTTAGCCAATAAGTTAGTAAATATTGGAGGCTTCTATGGCAATTGAAACTCGCCCGAATACAAATCCAGAACTCCCTGATGAGTCTCCTTACGAAACACTAATGGCCTACGGAAAAGAACGAGGATATAAACTCGATTGGTTACAATTGCCTGACAGCTTAGGTAGCCACCCCGATATTGGAGATTCAGATTCAGGCGGTTTTTTACTTCAAAATGCTGATTTAGGTCCTTTTTCTCAAGTTCCCGATTCAAGTAATAATGCCACCGGTAAACCACGTGGTGCGATTCAAAGAAATTCTGCACCACGTGTTGGTAATTATCCGATTAGAACAAAATCTGATATCTGGTTACGTAATGGTGCGCAGCTATACGAAGAAGCAATTCAACGACAATGGTCTTCTGCAACAGATATACCGTGGAGTTCACTTGAAGAACTCCCTGATGAAATTGAACGTGCAGAATGCCAGTTAGCAACATTTTTAACTGAAATTGAGTTTGTCGCTGGAGATGTCCCAGGACGCTGGATATCTTACACTACGCCGGATTATTACGAGCCACGAATGTATCTCATTTCTCAAATCATGGACGAAGCTCGCCATTTAGATGTTTTTCGTAAACGTGCCTTAGCGAATGGTGGAGGATTAATGGAACAACAAAAAAGTAATGCTGCGGTGCGAAGTGTAATTGATTCTGCACGTGATTTTACAGAAATGTCAGCACGATTACATATTGCTGGTGAAGGTTCTGTTCTCTCAGTTTTTCGTATGGGGGAACTAATGAGTTACAACGAAGCAGAAAAATCTATTTACAGGTTAGCTGCTTCAGATGAATCACGACATGTTGCTTTTGGAGTCATGCATCTCCAATACGTATCTCAAACCGACCCTGACCGTAAAGAAGAAATTCACACATATTTAGATGACATTGAGATAGGGCTAACGCGTCAAGCCGATCCACAAAATCCTGCAGTACGCGGAACAGCTTCAAATACTGCAATTTCTATACTGATGGGTGGAGGTGCTGACGACGCTTCTATCGAAGAAGGGCAAAAAATGCTCCTCGCAGTACGTCAACGACAAGTTAAAGAATATATGCAACGTGTTCGCGTTGCTGGTTTTGGAGAACGGTTTGAAAACGGACGTGCCAACGCCGCATTAGACGATTACCTAACCGCTTAATTATTCAACTGCTAAAAATTTTCGAGGGACATCTTTTTGCATCGTATCGATAATTTCTTTACTTACACCATCAGCAATTAAAGCTGGTATACCCGTTGAATTTAAAAATAAGTAACGTGTTGCCTCTTCTTTAACGTATATGTCACCTGAAAGAATCGCACGTGGTGCATGATCATGCCCAAGCATTAATTTATCCGACCAACCACGATCAATTAACGATTTTACGGTGATATTACGTTTCTGCCATGGATTTGAGCTACTATTCGTCGCTGGGTACCTATCCATCGAAAGGTATACGCCTTCATTAAGTAAATCTTCAAGATAGTTCACGTCTTCAGTGTCAGCACTGTGTCCAATACAGATGTGATTCATGGGAACGTTTTCATTTTTGAATACGGCTATTTGTTGGCGTCCAACTTCTTCCAGTGCCCAATGATGTGTACTAATTGGAGTACCTGTACGTATAGATGCGCGAGCTGCTCCTCGTAACACTAATTCAGCTTCAGGAGTCACGCCACCCATATCATTAGCAACTTTTATTACACCAGCTTTTACCCCAGTATTTCCAATACCTACTTCAATTTCTCGAGTAAAAATATCAGCGATCTCATCGGGAGTTCGCGACCAAAAAGATCTAGGTACATCGCGCCAAATACCTGTTGCGACAACAATGTTTACCTCAACTTCCGATGCCACCGATTTAACAAATGGAATATTTCTACCTAAGTCCGGTGTGGAAAGATCAATTATGGAATCGACACCACCTGTTTTTGCTTCACGTAATTCTGCAACTAATTTTTGCTTGGTTTGATCCATATCGTACATCCATGGGTAGTGGTAAATATCATTACTATAATCAACCAGAACATGTTCATGACTTAGAGTGACGCCTAACTGACTACTGTCAATAGATCCAAGAATAGTTTGAATTTCTGTCATGATTGTCTCCTAATAATTAATAATGATCTTTTCGTATCGTAATATCTCTAGACAATGATAGCTAGCCATGTTTAGCTGATTAAGCAATTTTATGCGGGAGTAGCTCAGGGGTAGAGCGTCTGCCTTCCAAGCAGAATGTCGAGGGTTCGAATCCCTTCTCCCGCTCCATTTGCCCCTTATTTCATGCGGTTTTGCTATTTGACATAATCTTCCCGGTCCTGATGTAGCACAAAATGTAGCACAAACAGATCAAAAAAGTGCATTTTAGCGATTGTTGGAAACGTATGATCCGTAGATTTCATTCATGTTTTGAAGCAGTGATTTTTTCGAAACATGAACGTAACGCATAGTTTGTGAAATATTTGCATGCCCCATAATCTCCTGTACAAAAGCAGTATCTTCGTATTGAGGGAACTATTACGAATAGCATTACATAACTTTTCACAACAATAATTACTAGCACACGTAAGTAGTAAGATGCATGATAAACTTTTCAGGCAACTCATAAATGCAAGGATGAAGCTATGCGAGCAGGCGTATATAAAGGTAATTCTTTAATCCAGACGGAAGAAATCCCTACTCCTAATCCTGGTCCAAACCAAATAGTTGTCCGTGTGAAATATTCTGCCATATGCGGTAGCGATGTACATGGATGGCAATATGATGCCGTAGCTCCGGGTCATGTCCTTGGGCATGAGTTTTATGGCGAGATACATTCAATAGGCTCTAACGTATCGAAATGGAAGATTGGAGACCGTGTAACAGGAGGAGGAGAACCACCTCCTGAATTAGATAGAAACCTGGTTCGTGGCCCTAGATTCAACTTCCGAACTCAAGGTATGACAAGAGTCGAAATAAAAGCATATGCTGAATACATGTTAATGGAAGAATGGGCAGCTTTAGAAGTACCTAACGCGGTTTCAGATGAAGAAGCTTCGCTAGCTGAACCTATATCAATAGCTGTTCATGCAGTTCGGAAATCAAATCTTAAGTTAGGTGACACCGTCTTAATCATTGGAGCTGGACCAATTGGATTATTTTGTATACAAACTGCAAAAGCTGCTGGGGCTAGAAATGTAATTGTTTCTGAATTAAATGATTCACGCAGAACCGCTGCCAAAGCAGTTGGTGCAGACCATTTAATAAATCCTGACTCAGAAAATCTTGATGATCGGTTAATGGAGCTGACAGAAGGAAAAGGTGCCGACATTGTTTTTGAATGTGCCGCAGCAAAACCAACTATCGATCAAGCATTAGATTCAGCAACTCGGAATGGACAAGTAGTACTAGTTGCAATTCCATGGACACCTGTTTCAATCATGCCCGTCAACTGGCAAGCCAGGGAAATTGAATTAATTACAGTATTTGGTGCAAAGCCAATCGACTGGAGAATTGGTCTTGAATTAATTAGAATTGGGAAGATTAATGTCTCACCGTTAATAAACGAAGCTTCTTTCATACAATTAGATAACTTACAAGAAGCTTTTAAAACTCTTTCAGACCCATCTACTACAGATCAAATACAAATGATAGTGAAATTGTAATCCTAAATTTAATTAGTCAGGATTTTCCTAAAACTTTTCAATTATTCCGCAAACATATCTATTTTCCCGTAGAATACAGAAATGAAACCTTCGATCCAAATTTGTTCCTTAGAGACAGTACGGAAAATTGAACTCTCATCTTATAGCGGTGTTATAACAATCGAAAATAGCACTATCGAGAACCCGTTTAGAATAGAAAATGGAAATCCTGAACAACTTATTCTCAAGTTTGATGACATAAGCAGCACTATGGATGACTATATTAAACCTCAAAAATTCCATATCAAAAAAGCGCTTTCGTTCGCCAATAAAGTCGGTGATGGTACATTACTGATTCATTGTCATGCTGGAATCAGTAGGTCTTCAGCGATAGCACTTGCCATCATCGTTGAGAGTTTTGGCCCTGGAAAAGAATCAGACGCAGTAGAGTTTCTTGCGAAAATTAATCCCAATGCGCGTCCGAATAAATCGTTAATTCTGATGACTGATGAAATATTAGGTAGAGAAATGGCATTGTTCAAGACAGTATCCAATATGATGGAGTTAACCATTCATTCACCATAATTATTCTTGGGTAAATATGCCGCACGAGCACACACCCACGATGTTTTATGAAATAAACGATGGATGCTGAGAGGTAAGATAAATTAATTGCAAATAAGTACTCAAAAATGACATACCCAACAAATTATGATTAGATACCGAAAATATATCTGGAAAGTGAATAACTGTTGAATAAAGCAAAAAAAACAAAAGAAACTTGTAATGGTCAAGATTTTTTCCGACTCCTGCAAGCTTCAACTCAGTGGTTAGATGAAAATGCTGACTTCATAAATTCATTGAATGTTTTTCCCGTTCCCGATGGTGACACTGGCACTAATATGGTTTTAACACTTAAAACAGCTTTAAGAGAAGCAGAGAAGACTTTAGATGAAAACATAGAGAAAGTGTCTAAAGCAATAGCGTATGGTGCGCTGCTCGGAGCAAGAGGCAATAGCGGAGTAATTCTATCGCAATATTTGAGTGGCTTCGCGCAGGCTTTAGACAAAACAGCGGTTTTAGATTCAACTAACTTACCTAGTGCTCTTGACATGGCAGCAGAATCAGCAAGAAAGGCAATGAGCAACCCAGTAGAGGGGACGATGATAACCGTAGCTCGAGCTGCTGGAGAAGCCTCCAAGCTCGTTTCATCTGACTCTTTTTCAGATCAATTAATGGCTGCAGCAAAAGGTGCAGAAGAGGCAGTTGAAAAAACTCCTGAGCAATTAGATGTGCTTAAGAAAGCTGGGGTAGTTGATTCGGGTGGTCAAGGATTAGCCTTTATTCTTAGGGCCGCAGCCAATTACCATATGGGCATAGATTTAGGTGCCCCTACTCAGAGCATAGCTCCTATATCGATAGATCAAAATTGGATTACAGAATCTGATGAGGACCATTGGGGATTTTGTACTGAGTTTGTTTTAGTTAACCCAATTCACAAAACTGCAGTAATACGAAAAAAAATGGAAGATTTTGGTGAGTCCGAATCGTTCGTCGAAGGCGAGAATATATTAAGAGTACATTTGCATTCTCGCGCACCAGAAGACGTGATTATGGCAGCAAACGAACTGGGTGATTTGGAGCAAGTTGCTATAAGAGACATGGACCAGCAACAAAAAATATTTGTGGCAGATCATCAGGGGAATAGATTGGACAATCAAACCGGATTGGTTTCGGTGGTTACAGGCCCTGGTTTATTAAAAGCCATGAGGAGTCTAGGAGCGAGCGCCTTTATATGGGGAGGCCGAACCATGAATCCTAGTACAGAAGAAATATTAGAAGCTATAGAATCTATCCCGTATTCTGACGTTATTATTTTGCCTAATAATAAAAATACAATTGCTGCATGTCAGATGGCCAAGCAACTTACAAAAAAAAGACTAGAAATCATCGACACTCAATCTATGACTCAAGGCATAGCAAGTTTAATCTCATTCGTAGAAAATGAAAGTCTTGAAAGTAATACGAAGCGAATCCACGAGGCTCTCAATGATTTAAGCTGGGGAGAAGTAGCAGAAGCAACAAGATCAGGAAATAACGAAAACATCGCCTATTCTACAGGAGACAGTATCGGATACTCTGAAGGAATTTTGGTAACAGCAACTAAAGATCCTGTAGATTGTGTAATGGACTTACTAAATTATATTAAACCTGAGGCAGAATCTATTTGTACGTTGTACAGTGGGACAGGTGCTGGTGAACAGGAGATAGATAGATTAGCAAATCTTATTGAAGAAAAATGGCCTGAAATTGAACTAGAGTTGATTGATGGAGGCCATCCTGTATACCGTTACATGGTAGCAATTGAGCAATAAATACTAACAAAAGGGAGAAAACATGAGCACATCAGAATCCAATGGGATACAAATCGTCACAGATAGTACATCCGATATTGACCCAAATGCTGCAGCCGATTTAGGAATTCACGTCGTTCCTCTATATGTGCATTTTGGTGAAGATTCTTATAAAGATTCAATCGACATATCAGCAGACGAATTTTATGAAAAATTGGTGGGAGGCACCATCTCACCAAAAACATCCCAACCAACGCCTGAAGATTTCGCAGATATTTACAGAGATCTTGCAGCAAAAGGACCTGTGCTCTCTATGCATGTTTCCAATCTACTGAGTGGTACAATGAATTCAGCTACTTTAGCTCGAGATATAGTCTTGAAGGAAATGCCCGACGCCCAAATTACAGTGGTCGATACATTTTTGGCATCCTTAGGTTTAGCTAACGCTGTCATCGAAACAAAGAAATTCTGTGATGGAGGAGCCTCTCTCGAAGAAGCTGCAGATTTTGCGAAGTCAATTTCTGCTCGAACACGAATCATAGTTAGTGTGGATACGCTTGAATATTTAGTTAGAGGCGGGCGAATCGGAAAGGCGAAGGGTCTCGTTGGAGGTTTGATGAAAATAAAACCAATTCTCCACTTGGTAGATGGTGAAATACATCCTTACGAACAAGTACGAACCACAAAAAAAGCAAGGAGCCGTGTGATATCAATTGTTACCGAGCAAAAAGATAACATCGTAGGCGCCGCAGTAGCAGCAACTACTGAACTTAATCTGGCTAATGAAATAGCTGATACACTAAAAACTGAACTTGGTCTTCAGGAAGTTCCAATTTTTCGGATTGGCCCTGTGGTAGGTACACATGGTGGTCCTGGAGCTTTGGGAGTAGCATTCGTTTTAGATGCATAGTTGGCACAGTAGTAAATAAAGAGGTCCTTATGAGAATATTATCAGTAGTTTTAACGGCAGTAATGTTTAGTGCTGTTGCATGTGGTGGCTCAGATTCAGGTTCAGGTTCGAACGCGGAGGTCGTTACAGATGTTGTTGCTGAATGCGTCGGTGGAGGTATGGTACAAACAGGTGCACCTTGCTTCAGGGATGAACAAATGCAATTCCTTTTACGCGAAGCATATTGGAAGGTGACAATACAGAAACCTGACGGCACAACCTACACCCGCGAAGTTCCCGCTTCACGTAAACCAATACCACAAATTGGAGACCCTTGGCCGCTACCATAGTCAGAAATTTATTATGCCCAATATATATTTCTTCGTTAAATATGCCATGATCGCGCGCGGAGAATATATATGAAAATTACCTCAGTTAGATCATACCCTGTTATGACTTGGCGGCCCCACTTATTTGTAATTATTGAAACTGACGAAGGAATTCATGGAGTAGGTGAGGCAGGGTTAACTTGGCAGGAAATGTCTGTTCATGCAGCAATTAACCGACTTTCTTCATTAATTATTGGCCAGGACCCCATGAGAACTCAACATCTTTGGCAGTTAATGTTTAGATCTGGATTTTTCCCTGCTGACTCAGTTGGCTGTGCTGCAATTTCAGCCATTGATATTGCTTTGTGGGACATCAAAGGTAAAGCACTAAACCAGCCTGTATACAATTTATTAGGAGGTTTAGTACGTGAAAAAATAGCTTGTTATCCTCACAATCAGGTGTCTGAAAATGAAGATGATTTAGATAACCTCTTGGAAAGCTGTAAAAAAACTTGGGATGCAGGTTGGAAATTTGTTCGGTGGGGTATGCCCATCATTGATCCTGATGCTGTAAACGGAGCAAAGTCAGTAAGAGAAAGCATTAAACAAATATCTGCAATCCGAGAGACTTTGGGTGATGAAGTAGAAATATGTATCGACGTCCACACCCGCTTAGAGACTCCCGATGCAATTCGTTTTTGTCGAGAAGTAGAGGAATTAAGACCTTTCTTCATAGAAGATGCTCTTAGGTCTGAAAGTCCCGAATCTTATAGGTATTTGAGAAAGCATGTGAATGTGCCAATAGCTGCAGGTGAGCAGTGGAGTACTAAATGGGGATTTCGTTCGGCAATTGAGGAAGAATTGATTGATTATGTCAGAATGGACCTCTGTTTAGTAGGAGGTATCAGTGAAGCGATGACGATAGCAAGATGGGCTGAAACTCACTATATTAATATTGCTCCACATAATCCATTAGGACCAATTAGCACAGCAGCTGCTGCACATGTCTGCTTTGCTACTAGCAATTTGGGTGTGTTGGAAATGGCCAAAGAGCCTGGCACAGTTTTGACTGATATTTTCCCAACGCAAACCCTCTTTGATTCAGGTCACGTCATTCCTTCTAATGAGCCAGGTCTTGGGATCGCGCTAGATGAAAATGTGTTAGCTAAGTATCCATTGCCTACTGATGGATTTGCACCTCAATTAACGAAAGCAGATGGTTCAATTTCAAATTGGTAATGAATTATGCATCTTTTGAACAATTATCTCGTTACAGGCGTATTACTATCAATAAATATATCTAGCTAGGCAATTATGAAGAAACCCTATATCCCTTTTACATGCCTCTTGGGAATAATGCTCATGCTAGCTTTAAGCTATGTCAGAAACACTTCTTGTATCGTTTATTATGGTACTCATCCTTCTGTTTGCCCTGATGTAAGTAGGACTGAAATTCTTTTTGATGGTCTGTTAGCTCCATTGAGTCTTATTTTTTTTGCTATCGTCATTGGTTGGTTGGTTTGGCAATTTTTACATATAAAACGAAAGGGATGATAACGGTATGGAATCTAGCACAAATAACTCTGAAAGGTGTATTCTCACCTGTCTATGAAAGTATTAGCTTCATTCTTCGCGATAGTAATGTTCAGTGCTATTGCTTGTGATTCTGAACCTAAGATAGACATCGTTGTTGGTGTTGTGCCTCATTGCGGATTTACTGGAGCCAAAGGGGAAGTTTGCTTCAACTATGATAAAAACTCTTGGAATACCACTACTAATACCTATTGGGAATTAACTATAAAGACCCCTCAAGGCACCACTTATGTTGTTGAAGGCCAGTCGAGACTGAGACCGCAAGTCGGGCAAAGATGGTATTAGTTTCAAAAATTGTTATGCTAAGCCGATAAAATGTTCAGTAAACGCAAATTAAAGGTACAAGATGAATATCATAAATTTCCTTTCAGACATTCGTAACGCAACAATTGCTAACGCAGTAATTGTAATCTTTCACATCTATATCGCTTTCGCTGTTGAGGGATTAGATTTCCTCATCATTGTCATTGCAGTAGGAGCTTTGATTACAGGGGCGTATTATTTTAAGGGTAAGATTGGGGCAGGTTTACTTAGTCTTCCGACACTTGGATACCTACTTATTGTGCCAAATTTGATTGAAGGATTAACGACTGGAACATCTGGTGGTGATAATCATATTGAGTGGGGCATTTACATACTTGCACCATTTTGGTTGTTCACGATTTTACTAAACATAATGTCCATTATTGCTGAAGTCCGAAGGCCTAATGAAGCATAGCAAACTAACAAACCGATAGGGTATTTAAGGAGTTATCATGGTTCTATGGATTATGTGGGCTGTTTATTTATTTTTCTTTTTAGACAGTGTATTTCAATTTCTCCCATATGATCGCTCTCGCGTCCCAAGAATGTCGAGATATATTTGGGGTATTGGTTTTGCGATAGTAAGTTATTTTATGTTTTTTGTAATTTGAAGAAGCTCAATAAGAAATTAGTATGCAAGTATTCACATCAATTTTAATAACATTAATTTTGGCAACCCTGGCATGTGCTTCTGAACCAGAGCCAGATAAAGTTGTTGGAGTAGTCGCTGAATGTAGAGACCATCTCCAACAATTAATTACAGGTGAAGACTGTATCGATGCAATTTTCACTCCGCAAATAACATCTGGAATACCTATTCCAGTACCGACAGAATCGAATGACACTACTGTCATTCAACAAGCTGATGGATCAACATGGACTGTAGGAGGCACAGAAACTCCTGGATTAAATTTTTCTTCATCTAACACAGGAGGACCTCAATTTTCAATAGGAGATCAGGGTCTACAATTTTCTTCAGGGAACACACAAATTTCAATAGGTGGAATGTTAGGAGTAAGTTCACCATTAAATATACCAAAGGAATTGCGAGAGAATGCAATGTATAACTCGCGCTATTGGAAAATCACTATCAAAACTTCAGATGGAGAGACTTATGAAACGGACGTTGAATGGAAATATCTGCCGCAAGTTGGTCAGGATTGGCCATAGATTTGTATAAATTTGATTTTTTTCATATATCGTTCTATAGATAGATATGTAATATACAGCAGAGAGGGCTAGATGATTACATTCCAAGCAGATGTGCTTACAGAATATATATCAAAGATATTTGCCGCTTCTGGTAGCTCTAAAAAAGAAGCCGATATTATTGCTGAACATCTAATTGGTGCCAATCTAAGGGGCCATGATTCACATGGAGTTATCCGAACACTTGGTTACATAACAGGAGTAAATGAAAATCGATTTGATGTTCATGGAAAATTCAGCATAGTTCAAGAAACACCTTCTACTGCAGTAACAGACGGAGGGATGAATCTTGGACAAGTAGCTGCATATCATGCGATGAATTTATCCATCGAAAAAGCACAAAAATCTGGAATTGGCATGGTAACAATTCGTGGTAATGCACATATTGGAAGATTAGGCCATTACGGAGAAATGGCTTGTCGTGCTGGATGTATCGGAATGGCAGGTGTTAATGTACCTGGAGGACAGTTAGTAGCAGCATATGGCGGTGGACAACGTAAAACTGGAACTAATCCAATTATGATTGCCTTCCCAACCAATGATCCAGACGCACCTTTTGTACTCGATATGGCTACATCAGTCTTGGCAGAAGGGAAACTGAAAGTAGCCGTGAACAAAGGTGTATCAGTACCTCCAGATGTTTTAATTGATGGGCATGGAAGAAAAACTGAAGATCCTAATGACTTTTATGGAACAGGTTCGATCGCCGAACGTGGAGCACTGTTGCCATTTGGTGGTTTAATTAGTGGTTATAAAGGTTTCGGATTGAATATCGCAATGGAATTACTTGCAGGTGTTCTGTCAGGTTCAGGTTCTGCAAAAGAGTCCATTCACGGTACAAATGGGACATGGATGATCGCAATCAATATCGCAAATTTTTTAGATATAGAACAATGGAAAGAGCAATCAACTGAATTACTTGAATATGTAAAAGAACCTCCTTATGCAGAAGGATTCACTGAGGTCGTTGTTGCTGGTGAACCTGAAAGAATGCAAATGGAAAAAAGACTATCAGAAGGAATTCCTGTTGACGAAGAAACATGGAAACAAATTTTAGAAGCTGCTTCCATGGTTGATGTGGCACCTTTGTCTCTCTGATATACAACTTCAACATTCTAAGGAGATTGTAATCGACATTTTCCCGACTATCGATATTGAATTTGCCATAATCCCACTACGCATTATTACAGGTGTAATTATGCTTGATTCTGGGATTGGAAAATGGAGTAGAGGGATTTCTGGAACGGGTCGTTGGTTTGAAAGTTTAGGATTTCCAGCACCGCAATTATTAGCAAGGTTTGTTGCAACAGTAGAAGCAATCTGTGGTCTACTCCTAATAATCGGATTTTTTACACAAGTATCTGCATTATTGATAATGTTCAATATGTTTGTAGCGACACTTGTACAAAAATATAAACTACATGCTCCATTTCAAGGTGGTGATGTACAAGGCTATGAATTAGATATATTGCTTATGCTATCCGCGTTTACTCTTGTGATGACAGGTGGAGGTTCATTTTCAATCGATGCGATCATCACTCAATAATCAAATAGATTATTCATTAACTATCATTGAATTGCCCTTGTGATAAAAGGTATATTTCGTAAATAAGTATCAAGTTGGAATCATGACACAAACTACAACATCATTAGATGAATCGCTTCAAGAAAAAACATTAGATTATGACGCAATTATCATTGGGGCAGGAATTGCCGGACTTTATCAGTTATATACGTTAAGAAAATTAGGATTAAATGTTCGTGTTTTTGAGGCAGGCACAGGCATAGGAGGTACTTGGTATTGGAACAGATATCCCGGTGCACGCTTTGATTCAGAAAGTTATTCTTATGCGTACTCATTTTCTCAGGAACTTCTTGATGAATGGGATTGGTCTGAACACTTTGCATCGCAACCAGAAATTTTACGTTATCTTCAACATGTAGCAGATAAATTTGATTTGCTAAAAGATATTCAATGTTCAAGTAGTGTAAAGTCAGCAGTGTATGACGAACAAACCAGGACATGGGAAATCACACTTGCGGATGGAAAGAGTCATCGAAGTAGATTCCTAATCGCAGGAATGGGTATCCTTTCAGAGCCAACCATGCCTAATATTGAAGGCATTGATACATTTGAAGGGCCGTCTTTCCATACAGCACGCTGGCCACATAGTGAGATAGACTTTTCAGGACTTAGAGTAGGTATTATAGGTACTGGTGCAAGTGGTGTTCAAACTATACAAGCAATCTGTAAGAAGGTAGAACACCTTACTGTTTTTCAACGACGACCAAACTGGTGTGCTCCTTTACATAACTCCAAAATCAACACTGAAGAAATGCAACAAATTAGATCTGGGTACACTGAAATGTTTGATTTATGTGCACAAACACAAGCTGGTTTTTTACACACTGTCGATCCCAGAGGGACCTTTGAAGTCACAGAAAAAGAAAGATATGCATTCTGGGAACATCTATATGCCAGTAAAGGCTTTGGTATTTGGCAAGGTAATTTTAAAGATGTACTCACCGATCCTGAGGCTAACAAATTAATGTCAGATTTTGTGGCTGATAAGATCAGAAATAGGGTAAACAATCCTGATATCGCAGAAAAATTAATACCCAAAGATCATGGTTTTGGAACAAGGCGTGTACCCTTAGAGACTAACTATTATGAGTCCTATAATAATAAAAATGTTGAATTAATAGATATCAATGAAAATCCTATTAAACGCATTACCGCTAAAGGCATTTTAACAAAAGAAAAAGAATATGAATTCGATTTTATTATCTATGCAACTGGGTTTAATGCCATTTTAGGAAGTTATGACAAAATTGATTTCCAAGGTGTAAACGGATTGAAATTAAAAGATCAGTGGCAGCAAAAACTATCTACTTTTGTTGGTATGCAGGTCAATAATTTTCCCAATTTATTCATGATTATGGGGCCACATGCAATTTTAGGTAATAACCCACGTAGCATCGAATACAACGTTGAATGGATAACAGAATTAATTAACTTTATGAAAGAAAAAAATTTTACACGTGCAGAAGCTACTCCAGAAGCAGTAAATAGTTGGTATGAATATGTATTGGAACAAGGGAAACACTCTCTATCCAACCAGATAGATTCTTGGATGACCGGTGTCAATAGCAATGTTGAAGGTAGACAAGAGAGAATTCTAGCGAGATATAGTGGAAGTCAATCATCTTATCGGAACAGATGTAACGAAGTCGCTGCGAATGGATATGCAGAATTAAATTTACAATAAAAAGAGGGATCAATGTCGCAAAATAATCATTATGATTTTGCCGTAATCGGTGGAGGAATGTTCGGTTCAGCTGCTGCACGTCATTTAGGTAATCAAGGGTATAATGTTCTCTTATTCGCTCCAAAAGAGCCACTCGAACGAACTTCACATGAAGGTGTATTTGCCAGCCACTATGATGAAGCACGCATTACGAGAATGCTCGATGCCGATGAAATATGGAGCAATCTTGCCGCTCGGTCGATCAATCGATATGAAGAAATACAAAAGGCATCAGGAATCAATTTCCACCACCCATCGAAATATCTATTCTTAGCACAAAAAGATATTGATTCACTCCATGAAAATATTAATGTTGCAAAAGCACATGATGTAAATTTTGATTTGCTTGATAGTTTTTCTCTGACTGAACGAATGCCTTTTTTACATATCGCTGAAGACGAAAAAGGATTGCTTGAGCCACCGCCTGCTGGATATGTGAACCCACGTGCACTAGTGCGTGCACAGCTCAAATGTGCCTTAGCCACAGGTGTCAGGCTTGAAAATCAAGTAGTCAATGGGCTTTCAGAAACAAATACAGAGGTTAAAATCAAGACCACTTCAGGTAACCAATATTCAGTGTCAAAGGTATTACTGACTACTGGAGTGCATACCAATCATTTGCTGGATTCTCCATTAGATCTGATCATCAAAGGGACTATGGTCGTATTCGCAAAACTATCTGATGATCTAATAGAACAGCTCTCTACCATGCCGAGCATTAGTCATCGACCGGCCAATGGCATCAATACTTATTTACTACCTCCTGTTAAATATCCGGATGGATACACTTATGTAAAAATAGGAGTAGGTAATAGTCAAAGAATACTTAATAGTGAGAAAGAAATACGTGAATGGTTCCGTTACGGTGCCGATGATCACGAAAAAAATATCGCGCATGATTCAATAGTGAATTTAATTCCCTCACTCCACAACCAACCTATGCATTTTGAAACCTGTGCCCACACAGAAACCACAACAGGACATCCATACATTGGAATGCTTAGCAACAACATTGGAGTAGCTGTAGGTGGAAATGGATATGGTGCTAAATCTTCAGATGAAATAGGTCGACTAGGTGCAACAATATTACAAGAAGAAACTGTTGATAATCGACTTACTCCATGTCTACTGACTACGGCATAAGACAGCATTAGCTCTACAAGGAAATTATGGTAAATCATTCCGACCACAATTTTGATTATACGGTTGTTGGAGGTGGACTATTTGGGGCTGCTGCTGCACGTCATTTGAGCTATCAAGGTCATAACGTCCTCGTGTTCGCCCCAGAAGAACCACAGGAACGTGTTTCACACGAGGGTGTATTCGCCAGTCATTATGATGAAGCACGGATCACACGCATGCTCGATGCTGATGAAATATGGAGTGATCTAGCGCAAACATCGATCAAGCGATACCAGCAAATCGAATTTGATTCAGGTATTAAATTTCATCATAATGCTCAATACCTATTTTTAGCACACAATGAAGATGACTCATTGAATTTAAATATTAATGTTGCAAAAGCACATAATATAGATTTTGATTTACTCGATAGTTTTTCCTTAAATACGCGAATGCCTTTTTTACAAATTGGAATCGATGAAAAAGGATTACTCGAACCATCACCTGCCGGTTATGTTAATCCACGTGCATTACTTCGAGCACAACTTAAATGTGCTTTAGATAAAGGTATTCAACTTGAAAATCAAATAGTTAATGAACTCGTAGAAACAAGTGACGGTGTCGAAATAATAACTAGTGAAGGTCACAGGTATTTTACATCAAAGGTATTATTGACTACTGGAGTACATACCAATTATTTACTGGATTCTCCATTAGATCTGTATATACAAGGGCGAATGGTAGTGTTTGTAAAATTATCCGATTCACTCGTTAAATCTCTTTCCGAAATGCCTAGCATCAGTCATCATCCTGCAAATCGGGTCAATACTTATCTATTACCGCCAGTGAAATATCCCGACGGCTCTACATATGTAAAAATCGGTGTGCACAATAGTGAACGAATACTCAAAAGTGATGATGAAATTCGTGAATGGTTCCGCAATGGAACAGATAAGCATGAAAAAGAGATTGCCTATCAATCAATAGTTGAATTAATTCCTACCCTCGAAGGTCAACCAATTCATACTGAAACTTGTGCCTATACCATGACTGCCACTGGCCATCCTTATGTAGGAATGCTTAGTAGCCATATCGGAGTAGCTGTCGGAGGAAATGGTATGGGTGCGAAATCTTCAGATGAAATAGGGCGTTTAGGAACTGCAGTATTACAAGGCGAAATAATCGATAAATGTTTTACCCCAATTCAAGAGAAATTTGTCTCTGGCAGATCTAAGTTTCATTTATAAAATTTAGTACCTCCATATATAAATTATCTTCTTTTCCACCATATCGATGGTTCGCACCCGCAATTATTTGAAGTGATAAATGATCTGATCCGTTTTTAATATGATTCTGTATCTCATGACGTGCCAAACCACATACAGGCAGTTCTTCTGAATCTCCGGGAGTAGTTTCACATGCACCAAATACAAACATTGTTGGTATTTCAGAGACTAATGCATGTTTACTTACTCTGTAGCGATCGTCTTGATTAAAGCAATCAACAAATGCTTGTGCCGTCCAAGTTGATCCCCATGGAATACCGGGACTTAATAATTCATGAGGATTTCCATCGAGTATAGCCTGCTCGGCAAAGGTAAAAGCTTCATGGAATAAATCACCGTGCAATCGACATAATTCTTTATGATTATATTCACCAGGTGAGATCGGAATTAATGCTTTCACATTAGGGTGTGCTACTTTTGATTGAGCATATGTAACACGTACAGCACCGCCACTGTGTCCACCCAATACAATTGATTCATATCCATTTTTCAACAGATAATTAATCCATGCATCACAATCTAAAGGAAAATCATTGATAGATTCAAACGCATATCCTCCAGAAATATTTGTATTACCAGTATTCGACATAATGTCATGACCACGACGATTTGCAGACAAAAAGGTAATTCCATGACTTGAAAAAAATTTTCCCATATTGAGATAAAGGGGACTGTAGAAATTACCACCATCGCCATGAAAAAATAAAAATGCAGAATTATTTTTAGATGCACTAAACATTGCACCTGCGAGATTAACTTCATCACTTGTCTGTATATGGACAATATCTAGATTCAATTAGACCTCAATTACTAAATTTTCTAACTTCCCCAAATGTTCAATGTTTATGATCACTTGGTCACCTTCTTCAAGGGTAATTTCTGGAGGAGGAACAATAGATGTTCCTGTAAGTACTGTAGTCATATTTGGCACAGAATTGCTCTGTGTTAACCATTCACATATCTCTTGGCACGACCTTGCCATTTCTGATGTTGATGTCGAACCAGTAAAAATCTCTGCGTTATTTCTAAAAATGGAACAATGAACATCCAAATTTTGTGGGTCTGGGATAGTTTCTGGAGTAGCAAAGCAAGGTCCGATCGAACAACTATTGTTATACATTTTTGCTTGAGGTAAATATAGAGGATTTTCACCCTCAATGGATCGACTACTCATATCATTGCCAATCGTATATCCAACTATTTCATTTTCAAAAATAACAAAAGCTAATTCAGGCTCTGGTGCATCCCATGAGGAATCAGAACGAATTCCGACATCATCAAAAGGCCCCATACATCTTTCAGATGTTGATTTAAAAAAGACTTCTGGTCGATCAGCGTTATACACTTTTGTATAAATATCTGGAGTATCACTTTCACGTCTGCGTTCCATTTCGCTGTTCTTGTATGTCACGCCTGCTGCCCATACTTCAGGTGGATCGAATGGCCGGATCAGTTCCCATTCGATTCCTGAATTTTGAATCTCTACATCAACTTCTACTAAGGGTATGTTCTCAGCATTACCAGAATCTAAAATTTTTAACGCTAAATCATCAATAGTAATTTGAGAGATTTTTGACGCCTTAATCAAGTCCGAAATATCTGTCACATCGGTATTAATAGAGGTTAAGTTTTTCAATAGACCATTCTCTGTTTCTACACATAAACATATCGCACCTTCGACATTCATCAGACGATAGTAACGCAAGGTGATTACCTCCTTTAAAAATTTAATACTGAAAAAAATCCTATCACATTCCAAGCAAGCTTCGATCTATTCAAATATGGTAGGTTAGAAGTACATCAGTCAGTAAGAAAAGTTAAAGCATCGACTTGCAAAAGGTTAGTTTTACACAAAGTACAACAGGATTTTTTTCTTCTAGATTGATAGTGAGGGAAAGCATGCGATTAGAATCTAAAAAAGTAATTATCACTGGAGGCGGCTCAGGTATTGGCAGAGCCATATGTAAACTTTTTGCACAGCACGGAGCATCTGTAGTAATAGCTGACATAGACGAAGATGGTATGCACCAGACTGCTGAACAGATTCAATCTGAAGGAGGTGAATGCTTAGCAATTCGTACAGATGTAGCGTCTGAAGAAAGCGTAAAAGAGTTGATAAGTCAATCCAAGAAGTTTTTAGGTGGATTAGATATTTTAGTGAACGATGCTGCAGTGTTTGTGTTTGGCGCTATAGATAATGTCAATCTATTGGACTGGGAAAAAGTGTTCAGTGTAAATGTCATAGGCTCAGCCAATACAGTAAAATATGCACTTCCAGAATTAAAAAAATCCTTCTCACCTGCCATAGTTAATATTGCATCAGTCAGTAGCTTTATTGCCCAACCTTCCTTTGTGCCTTATAACGCATCTAAAGGTGCATTGCTCCAGTTGACACGTTGTTTAGCAATGGACCTCGCAGAATTTAACATAAGAGTAAATGCAGTATGCCCAGGATCGATTTACACACCAGCCACAGAAAGACATATTGCTTTCGAAAATACCAATAGAGAAGAATTCCTTAAAAAGGCAGCAGAATCTAGCCTCCTTAAAAGAGTTGGTACACCCGAAGAGATAGCATATGCTGCTCTGTTTTTAGCTTCAGATGAAGCTTCTTTTATTACTGGAGAACATCTCGTGGTCGATGGAGGTATGACTGTATGACACTTCCTCATTTTCGATTTGTAGATGCACATGTACATTTTTATGATATGCAACACCCGACTCTTTTCTATGCAGAATGGCAGCCAGACTCTGAAAATTCTCTTGTAGGTACACAAATGAGACAATTAGGGACTCGAAATTATCTGGCTAGTGATTTTATTGCCGAATCATCTTCTTACGGTGTAGATAAGGTTGTTCATGTACAAGCAGCGATTGGATCGAAAGATCCAGTTGAAGAAACTAAATGGCTTCAGCAAGTTTATGACAACATAGGTATTCCTAATGCAATTGTTGGTCATGTAGATCTCAGATCAGAAGATGCGCATCGTACTATTGAACGTCATACAGAATATTCTAATTTTAAAGGAATCCGCGATTTCTCATATGGCGATTATTTGATCAACAATGATTTTAGAAAAGGTTTTAGCCTGTTAGAGAAATACGATCTCATCGCCAGCATTGCAGTGCAATGGCAAGATATGGAAAAATTAGCTGATTTGGCACGGACATTTCCCAATATATCGATAATTCTAGATCATGCTGGAACTCCGACAGAGCGTAATGAAGAATATTTTATGAATTGGCGAACAGGAATGAGTAAAATTTCAGGTATAGACAATATAATATGCAAAATATCTGGCCTTGGAATGGGTGATAATCATTGGACGATCGACTCTATACGTCCTTATGTTGAAACATGTATTGAACTTTTTGGGATTAATCGGTCATTGTTTGCAACAAATTGGCCAGTCGATAGTCTTTGGAGTTCGTACGGAGATGTAATTAATGCATATCGTGAAATAACTAAAAATTTTGCCCCTATTGAAATTGAGCAATTATTTTCGAAAAATACTGAAGAAATTTATAACATTTAACATATAGCGACCCTGTAAATAGTAAATAAATTTGATTTCGTCTAATAAGCACTGCACAATTAACTGCATATAGAAAGATTTATATGCAGTTAATTGCAACTCGTAAGAAGCCAATTCTCCAAGTAAAAGAACTCATGAAACAGTTCGGAGGCAATCGTGCTGTCGATGGCGCAACATTTGATGTTGAAAAAGGTTCCATTACAGGTTTAATTGGACCGAACGGAGCAGGAAAAACTACCTGTTTTAATTGCATCGCTGGTGCATTATCTCCAAATAATGGCAATGTAATATTTGATGAATATGATATTACAGGGCTACCTCCATATCGTATTTTTGATCGCGCATTGATCAGAACTTTCCAAATCCCACAAGAATTGACACAAATGAGTGTTTTAGAAAACTTAATGCTCGCACGAGGCGGGCAAGATGGTGAACGATTATGGCAAGCATGGTTACATCCAAATAAAATTGCAATTCAAGAAAACGATCTCCAAGAATCTGCTTTAGAGATATTAGAGCTGGTTGATCTTTATAAACATGCACATGAAACAGCATCCAGTCTTTCTGGTGGACAACGAAAACTACTTGAACTAGCTAGAGCACTTATGGGTCAACCACGGATGATTTTACTTGATGAACCAAGTGCAGGGGTCAATCCAACATTAGCTAGAAAATTGTCAGAACATATTGAAATGATCAGAGACAAACTTGGAATCACTTTTTTGTTAATCTCACATGACATGGATATCATTGAGCGACTTTGTGACAAGGTGATAGTAATGACAAGTGGACATGTTCTTATAGAAGGTTCAGCCAATGAAGTTTTTTCAAATACCGAAGTGCAAGAGGCATATTTAGGAAGTCAGTATAGATGACAGCTTTACTATCTGTTAATGACGTTAGCACAGGGTACGCAGGATTAGAAATTGTTCATAAGATATCTATTCAAGTTGATAAAGGAGAAATTATTACCATAATTGGACCGAATGGTGCAGGGAAATCCACATTACTCAAAGCGATAGCTGGTGTACTTACAAAATTTGAAGGTACTGTCATTTTAAACCAACAAAATGTCACAAAACTTTCTGCCTCTAATATGGTGATTGCTGGTGCATCTTTTGTTCCACAAACAGACAATATATTCCCTTCACTTTCAATAAAGGAAAATTTGGAAATGGGCGGGTTCCTACGAAATTCTGGAATAAATGAACGAATAAAAGAAGTGCTATCGATGTTTCCTGAACTCGAAAAAAGACCTAACGAAAAAGCTGGCAATCTTTCAGGAGGGCAAAGACAAGCACTTGCGATTAGCCGTGCTTTAATGCTTGATCCAGTGTTATTGATGCTGGATGAACCAACGGCTGCACTTTCACCTGCGCTCCGTGAGGAAATTTTTGATCGAATTGATACCATTCGAGAAAGCGGTGTAGCAATACTCATGGTAGAACAAAATGCGAAAGAGGCTCTTTTAAGATCTGACCGAGGTTATGTCCTTGTAGCAGGAGAATCCGTATTAGAACAAACAGGACCTGAACTCGTAGCAAATCCAGATGTTGGTCGTCTATTTCTAGGAGCAGAACGAAACCAACAAACAGATAATGAAGGAAATTAATGGATATACTACAACTGTTAATTATTGGCACCATAGTTGGTTCAATCATAGGTCTTGGTGCGATGGGATTGACTTTATCATATGGGGTAATGAAATTTGCCAATTTTGCGCACGGAGATTTTATGACACTAGGCATGTTTTTAGCATATGTCGTCATAAGTGACTTAGGCTGGGGAACTAGTCCTATTGGGAATTTTTCTTTTGGATTTGGACTCATACCTGCAATTATTCTCGCAATTTTAGGTGTTGGATGCTTTGCAATTATCACCGATCATTTTGTTCATAGACATTTACGTTTACGTGGGTCAGGCATAATTACTATGGCGATAGCTTCCTTGGGTATTGGAATTATGTTACGGGCAGTTATTCAAATGATTTGGGGACCAACTGCTTTTAGATTTACTACCGGCATCAACACTGCATTAACATTACCAGGGGATTTGAAAATCAAACCTGATCAAATTTTTATTTGTGCACTCACGCTCCTTTGTACTATCGGACTGTATCTTTTGTTGTACAGAACTCAATTGGGCAAAGCAATGCGTGCAACATCAGATAATTCAGAATTGGCATCGATTGCGGGCATTGATACCGATCGTATACGAATGGCCACGTGGGGTATTTCAGGTGGATTAACAGCAATAGCAGGAATCATGCTCGCAATGCAATCTCAACTTCGTTTTGACACAGGTTTCACATTTTTACTACCAATGTTTGCCGCAGTGATTCTTGGTGGCATTGGAAATCCATGGGGTGCACTTTTAGGAGGTTTAATCGTCGGTATTACACAAGAATTATCAACTGAATGGATTAATCCAGGATTTAAACCGGGCGTACCTTTTGTACTCTTAATTGTAATGCTATTGTTCCGACCTCGAGGGATCTTTGGATCATCAATATGAGAAAAATTTTATGGCTATACCAGATTCTGTAATTTTAGTAACACTCATTGGAGCGACTAATTGGGGTGTCGGATTCCTGACAACTGTAGCCATTTTTGCAATAGTTGCATTAGCACTTAATCTACAATGGGGTTACACCGGTATATTTAATTTTGGAGTTGTAGCTTTTTTCATGATCGGTGCATATACAAGTGCACTTCTTACGCTTCCACCCCCCAGCAAATTTGAAAGTCATATACTGGGATTAGAATTACCCATTTTAATTGGGTGGTTCTCTGCTGCGCTCGCAGGTGGATTATTGGCATTAGTTATCGGTCTGCCTACGTTGAGACTTCGCAGAGATTTCTTGGCAATTGCGACAATTGGAGTTGCAACAATAATACGTAGTATTGCAAATACTACTGAAGGTTTTGTTAATCGTGGAAGTGGTTTAAACGGGATTCCACGTTTCCTCGATAATTTTACGAATGCATCAGACTATAAATGGGTTCTATTGGTAATAATGATAGTTATGCTGAGTGCCGTTTATTTTGGATTACAAAGGGTAACAGCAGCACCTTGGGGAAGAGTACTTCGTGCAATTCGTGATAATGAAGAGACTGCGATGGCAGCAGGAAAACATACCGTATCATTCCGAATGCAGGCTTTTGTACTAGGTGGTGCCATCATGGGTTTAGCTGGTGCTTTATGGGCTCATCGCACAGGATCTATATCACCTACTGCCTTCAATGATTTATTCGGTACATTTGTAATTTGGACTATGGTCATGGTTGGAGGTAGTGGTAATAATAAAGGTGCTGTAATTGGAGCTCTAGCAGTCGGTTTTTTCTGGTTTGGGACGCCGTTAATACAAGAGGACTTACCAGACATTCTTGGTACTCGTGTATTTCAATTACGCGAACTAACAGTAGGATTATTAATTGTACTTTTCCTTCTTTTTCAACCACATGGTCTAATTCGTGAAAAGCCACAAGTTTCTAGGTTTATCACTAAGCGAAAAAATATGTATCAACAACTAGATTAAATAAAAAGGAGGTGATTTTTCAACCACCTCCTTGATTCTCATTCTTTGAGATTAATCAATACTAAATGGAATAGATTCTATTTCGACAATCTCTCCACCTTCATATTTCCAAATCCCTACGAAACCTGATGTCACATCTCCAGCTGCATCCCAATCAAGGGTGGTTGCAGCGCCTTCATAGTTAACATCATCACCGTTACTTGCAGCTTCAAGTCCTGCAGCAACTGAGTCAGCACCAGGCATAACCATAGTTCCACCTGGATTACCAATTTCAAGTAGAGCTGGAGCTAGGTCTGCACCCTCAAGTGAGCCTGCAGATGCAGCGGCAAGTGCAATAGCAATTACAGCATCATATGCTTCACGCACAAAAGGTCGTGTTGGTAAACTGCCATATGCTGCTTCATAAGAAGCATTCCATGCAGCTAGAGCCGCTGAACTGTCATCTGATGCAGGAGCGGTACCTTTAGAACCATCTATATACCAACCAATTCCGTCAATTAGATCTTGTGATTTAGTACCATCAACAAATAAGAATCTGTCATAAATACCGTTTTCAAGAGCTTCTCTTACGTAGATTTGTGCTTGCGTAGGGTATCCAATGGCTACAAGATACTGTCCACCAGCAACACTTTGTAATTCAGCTAGGTATGAAGCTTGGCCATCTTCGTATGCCGCACTTCTTACAGTTCCATTGAAATTTGTTTCAAAAACTTCAGCAAGACCTTGTCCATAAGCGCTGTTTTCATATAAGACACCGACAGAACTAATTCCTTCATCTTCCGCAAGTTGTGCGAGTATGACTCCTTGCGCAGCATCTGAAATAGTACTTCGGAGCAAATATCCATTATCATCAATTCCTGTAAGTGCTGGAGAAGTACCAGACGGAGTAATCGTCACAACTTCTGCTGCTATTGTTACACTCTCTGCAACGGCAGCTGTAATACCACTTGCAAGCGGTCCCACCATTGCATGTACACCTTCAACATCAACAAGGCGTCGAGCTTCTTCAACTGCTTTTGTTTCATCTAAACCGGTATCACCAGTTACTAAAACAACATCTTGACCGTTAATACCACCAGCATCATTAATATGTTGTATGGCCAGTTCTGCACCAGTTTGAATTTCTGGTCCAAATTCAGCTAACGGTCCTGAAAAGTCAGCTAGATAAGCAATTTTTAGCTGATCACCTCCACCACATGCAGATGTAGCGAGTGTAAGTAAAGATAATACAATACCTACAAGGACTAGCTTTATCATGCTATGCAAATTCTGCAAATACCTCATTTTTATTCCTCCCTCCATAGGGCAATATTTGGAAGATTCTTACCATAATTATGGTAAGAATCCAAATAAATGTTCCTGGATTATAAAATTATTGTATCGCTGGTATGGGAAAATATTAAATATTACATGACATAAAAATCAAAAATTGATATTTAAATTAATCCTTATCTATTTTTTTCAATCGGATTTTAAAGCTGAGTTTTCCAGCTAAGGAGAGTACGTGATTCGTAATTTGGTTTTATTTACTGCAATGTTGTTACTGACTATTTCTTGTTCAAGTGATTCTGAACAGGAATCTGACCAGGTTTCGACTATTCAGATACCACAGACTATTGACAAAATTACACCAGACTTAAATATGAGAGACTTAAATGTTGCAAAGGATCAAATGTTAAATCGCTTAATTGAACTTGGCTGGAATAAACCAACAAATTCCAGTGCGACGTATAGTATCGCATCCGACTTACAAGCTATTGATATAAAAGTTGTAAAGGATGGAATTTCTAAAGCAGAAGAATATTTAGGTAATTATGGGCCTTTAAAGGTTTTTATTATTGGTACTGATGTTGAGGCGGCAAATGTGCTTGCAAAAGAGTTTTGTGAATGGGCTTATGACAGAGATAGGTTTGACTATTGCTTTAATGAAGACCAAGGAAATGAAATAAGAGAGATAGCTAAACACGAAGGAAACAATGGATTTGCTCAACATTCTAGAGGGCGAGAAATCCCTAATCAATCTTTCGTCGTTGGGAATCCACACAAGTACTCTGAAGAAGGTTACAAAATAGCCATTCATGAATATGTTCATATATATCAAAATGCTCATATATATGAAGAAGGCATGCCTATATGGCTTGAAGAGGGAAGTGCTGAATATTTAGCTCAGCAGTTATCAGGTAATTATGAAAGTTTTCTAAGGCAAAGCATAAAAGATACTAAACGATTACGAAGAGAACATTCAGATATTCAAATTAAAGATATTGCAACTAGTGAGTTAAGAGAAAAAATCCAGAAAAAGTGTGATGATTATTGCACTTGGGTTTTGCAATATAAAACAGGTGCAATTGCTACAGCATTTCTTATAAGTCAAACCTCTCTTGATTATTTTTATAAAACCTATATTCCTAGTATTTTTTATCTTGGCGAAGAGAAAGCATTTGAAAGTTCTTTTGGAGTCACTTTCGATGAATTTTACGTAATTTTTGAAGAATTTTTAAATAAATCCGACGAAGAGCAAGAAAATATCTTAAATTCCAATCCAAATTCAGGACCACCTGCTTCAGGACCACCTAGTTTCCGATCATTACCCGAACTAGGCGTAAAAGTGGAGTATTCTGATCAGGTTAAATTATGGGGCGAGAATTGCACGAATGACCCTTTTTATGGGACAGTCGAAATACCGATAATAGACTATTTTAATAATCTAGAAGCTAAAAGTTGGGACGTCTTTCGTAACGAAACATATTCATTTCGAGATGGCGATAAAGTCATGCGAAATGGGCCATTTACTACTTGGTACTTCGAAATG